>OCTW011579894.1_pt1 | contig 27804 bp, 22 predicted proteins | sample 1539671 | NCBI WGS metagenome assembly OCTW01 (sample SAMN02144230, study PRJEB22623) | gut metagenome | biome: sheep rumen | host: Ovis aries | place: New Zealand | reverse complement strand
GCCAGGTGCGCCAGCCGTAACGGATGTGGGTGTAGGGCTTTATCTCGATGCCGTTTTTCCGCATGTCTCGGAAATAGGAGCGGGGAATGTTGCGCCCGATCAAGTTGTTGTTGATGAAACGGACTTCAACGCCCTCGGCCGCTTTTTGATACAAGAGGTCACGGACTTCGCGGCCGGCCTTGTCGTTGCCAAAACGGAAATATTCGATATGAATATATTTTCGGGCACGCCGGATGTCTTCCAGAAGGAGTTCCCGCTTGCGGAGTCCGGATGTGATGATTTCGAAGGAATTGTCGGCATAGACCTTGTTTCCCTCCCCGCAGGAGCGGAGAAGGCTGGCCAGGGGAAGGTAGGTATCTTCTACCCGGTCCATTTCATCATCAGAGAAATAACGGGCGGCCAGTTCAGGAGAAATCTGCCTCTGGAACAGGGATTTGGACCGCGAATGAAGCCTCTCCCGCACACTGGGCCGACGGTAATTGATGCCCGTCAGGCAATATACGATGGCCGCTACGGGAGGGAACAGCACAAAGAACAGAATCCAGAACAAGAGGATATCCGGATCCTTCTGGCCGCGAATAATCTGATAGGCAAAGCCTGCACAGAGCAGGGCCCACAGTATGGCAACGATTGCTGTCAACATGATTGTCTTGCTGGCATAAACCTTGCAAATTTAATGATTTTTCGGCAGAGAACCTATATTAAAAGATTCTTTGTATCTTTGTACTGTTCAAGATTGGCGTTGACGGATGAAACATTATTTGAAAAAACTGGAGGAACAGATTCAGTTCAGGGAAAGCAAACTCGCCCTATGCGATTATGGCGGAGCTTGTTACACCTATGGAAATCTGGCATCCTGTATTGAAGCGTATCATATTTTCTTCCAGGCCGCCGGCATCCGCAAAGGCGACAAAATCGCCCTCTGCGCCCGCAATTCAGCCCGCTGGGCCATTGCATTCCTGGCCGTCAACACGTATGAAGCCATCGTCGTACCCATCCTGCCCAACTTCACGGCCGAGGGAACGACCCATCTGCTGCGCCACTCGGACAGTATCCTCCTGATTGCCGACACCGATATCTGGCAACAACTGAACGACAACGAATTTCCTCTGCTCCGAGGCGTCCTGGACGCACGGGAAGACCGCCTGCTCTGGTTTGCGGACGATCGCCTGCAGCATGCCTGGCAAGACCGGACCCGGCTGTTCCGGGAGTGTTATCCGGAGGGCTTCGACAGCCGCCACGTCCATTATCCGGACAACGCCGAGGCCACCGCCATTATCAACTATACCTCCGGTACTTCGGGAGACCCGAAAGGCGTGATGCTCAGCTACGGAGCCATGTCCGATATTGTAGAATACTGCCAGGAGCACATTGCCAATGCCCCGGAGTCCCTTGTCTCCATGCTCCCCCTGGCCCATATCTACGGACTGGCCATGGAATTCATCTATCCTTGCTGCACCGGATTCACCATCTGGTTCCTCGGGAAGATTCCTTCCCCCTCCCTGCTGGTCCAATCCATGTCTGAGGTCAAGCCCACCATCATGATTACGGTACCCCTCATCATGGAGAAAGTTTACAATACCATGATCCGCCCCCTCCTGAACACCCGGTCGGCCAAGGCCCTTCGAAACCTTCCGGGCCTGAGAACGCCCTTCTACCACTCCATCGGGAAGCGAATCCTTGCATCGTTCGGCGGAAATATCCATACCATCATCATCGGCGGCGCTCCGTTCAACTGGAAGGTGGAAAGCGTATTCAAGAAACTCGAACTGCCTTATACCGTAGGATACGGGATGACGGAGGCCTGCCCCCTGCTGGCTTTCGAGCGTCCGGACTCTTTCGCTCCCGGTTCCTGCGGAAAACCCATTCACCAAATCCGCATCGACTCTTCCGAGCCGGATCGCATCCCCGGTGAAATCCAGACGCGGGGCCCCAACCTTTTCTCGGGATACTACAAAAACCCGGAAGCCGACACCAAGTGCCACACCGCCGACGGGTGGTTCCGTACCGGAGACCTGGGAATCATGGACGAAGCCGGCAATCTGTTCATCCGCGGCCGCATCAAGGCCCTCATTCTCAGTTCTTCCGGACAGAACATCTATCCGGAAGAGGTGGAGCAGGTCCTGAGCCGCCATCCCGCCGTGGAAGAATCGCTGGTTCTGGAACGGGGAGGGAAAGTGGTGGCCCTGGTGTACCCCCGCGCCGGGTCCGTGCAGGGAGATGATGAAGAGGCCATTTCCCGGCTTTCGGAAGACATCCGGAAGTCCGGCAACTCCCACCTCCCCTCCTTCAGTCAGATTTTCAATGTGGAACTGGTCGATGTGCCTTTTGAAAGAACCGCCAAAGGAAGTATCAAACGTCATCTTTATCAATAAGCCATAACATCCTATGGACATCAATCATCCTTTTGTCATTACCATCAGCCGCGAGCTGGGCTCCGGCGGCCGAACCATCGGACGGAAACTGGCCGCCCAACTGAATGTCCGCTACAGCGACAAGAATCTCATTCAGAATCTGATGGAACAATTCAACCTCTCCACCTACGAAATCGAGCGAATCAAAGGAAAGAAGAAGAACTGGCTGTCCGATTTTGTGGAAGCGGTCGCTCCGGTTCCCAACACCGGCGCGTTTGTGGGCTTCGACCCCATCAAGGGGAATGATTGGAAAAATTCCTACGTGAAAGTGGATGACATTTTCGAGGCCGAATCCCAGATCATCCGCGGAATCGCAGAAGAGGGCTCCTGCGTTCTCGCCGGACGCTCCGGTTTTTTTGTTCTGAAAGACCACCCCAACAAAGTGGACATTTTCATTCAGGCTCCCCTTGAAAAGCGCATCGAACGCGTGATGAAAAAACAGGGCCTCTCGGAAAAGGAAGCGAGCGAAGTCATCGAATCCGTTGACAAGAGCCGCGAGAACTATGTTCAGCGCTGGGCCGGTGTCAGCCGCTACGATGCCCGCAATTATGATCTCGTCATCAACGTTGGAGACATGACCGATGACGACGCCGTGACGCTTATTCTCAAATATCTGAAATACAGCAAGTAACGCTTTGTTTGAAGGCATTGTCAATGCCCGGGACCTGGGCGGAATCCGGATCGGAGAAAAGACCGTGAAAAGCGGTCTTCTTCTTCGTACGGCCCATCTTCATTCCGCCACCCGGAGGGATTTGACCCGCCTGCAGGAGGAATTTCACCTCAGGCGGATTTTTGACTTCCGCTCCAAGCCGGAAGCGATGCTGCAGCCGGATATAGACATCCCGGGAGCCGAATATCTCCTGCTCCCCACCCTGGACACCTCCGTAGAGAAACAGAGCGGTGAAGCCATGCCGGAGGAGATGTGGGTGAACCTGGAAAAGCACATCGTCCGTCTTTCCTTCATGAAGCTTTTCCAGGAGAAAGGGCGGGAACTCTATCCCTCCCTGGCCTTCAGTGAATTCTCCCAGTTGCAATATGCCACTTTCCTCAACCTCATCCTGGAAACGGAAGAAGGGGCGGTCCTGTGGCACTGTTCCCAGGGAAAAGACCGTACCGGCATGGGAGCCGCCCTCATTCTGGCGGCTCTGGGGGCCGACCGAGAAACCATTATCCGGGATTTTGACCGTTCCAACGATGCCTATCGGCCGATTGTGGAGAAATTATGCGCAGACGTAGAAGCCGCCGGCGGAGGCGAAGCAGAAAAGGAAGTGGTCCGCGCCTTTATGGGTGTGAGCGTCCATAACTTCAACCGGACGCTGGACATGATTGAGCGGCAGTGGGGTTCCTTGCAGCAATATCTCCAGGACCAGATGGAGATCGGTCCACAGGAGTGCAGGCGCCTGCAGGAGAGATACCTGGTTTAGCGTCCGCAGATATCCTTGAAATCACACCAGGCGCAGGTTTTCAAGTCTTGCGTACGCCGGAAAGGGATGTCCGGATTGGTCATCTCCGCCAGGAGTTCCCGCAGTTTTTCCCGCATCAACTGAAGGAATACCGGACTCTCGGGCACCTCGGGAAGATCCCGCGTATAGAGCCAGGCCGTACTGTAAATGGAATTGTACAGGGCCTGCGAGCGAAGATTTCCGTCGTCATGGGCGAAAAGGCCATATACAAACAGTTGCAGGGCAATTTTTGGACGCTTGCTGCCATCTTCGGCAAAGAGTTTCTCCACCACCGATGCGGCGTTGTCGTCGGTGATGAAAAGGTCGTCATCCTCCACCTTTCCGGTCTTGTAGTCCACAATTCTTACTTCCCCTTTCCGGTAACTGTCAATCCGGTCCACGAAGCCCTTGATGCGGAATCCTTCGAAATCCATTTGGAAAGGCCTTTCCAGGCCGATAATCCGGAAGCCCTCGGACCCGGATGCGGCAAGAAGCCTGTTGTCGTGCCGGAGGGTGGAAAGGACATAATCCAGAATCACTTCTTCCAGCACCAGGTTCCTTCCGCTCACTTCGATGCTGTGCATCTGCTTCAAAACAGATGTACGGATGAGTTTCCGGATCCTCTCCGTATCCTTGATCATGTTCTGGAGAGCGGCCGGAGTCACCGTCGGCATGTCGTACAGAAGACGCATCACCTCATGAAAGACATTGCCCAGCATGCCCGCATCCAGTGATTCCGCCACCTCGTCATCGGCTCTGAGCCCCTTGACGAACTGATAGTAGAACTTGGCGGGACAGTAAAGGTAGTTCTGCAAGGCGGAGGCCGACAGAACGCCCTCCCGGATGGCTTTCACATCTTCCTCCGTTTTGGGAATGTTTTCCTCCCCTTTTATCGGATACAATCCGGCAGCCGCAGCCCTCCTTTCCAGCGGCAGATGGAAATGATATTCGAGCTGCTTGATGTATCGGCTTTCCTCACCTGTCTTGAGTCCTTCCGTCCGGCTGTCGTACAAAAGCCAGACACGTTCCGGACGCTGGATCATCCGGTAGAAATAATAGGCCCAAACCGCGTCCTGATACTCATAAGTGGGCAGGCCGAAACCCTTCCTGAGCTCCGGAGGGATAAAGGAAGGGCTGAAACTCTTGCGGGGGAACATTCCCTCGTTGGCGCTGAGAATAATCAGATTCCTAAAATCCAGTGCCCGGGTTTCCAAGGGGCCCATCACCTGCAGGCCCTGGAGCGGCTCACCCCGGAACGGAACGGAAATCCCTTCCAAGATGCGTTCCAGAATACGGAAATGGGTGGCAGGAAGCACGTCAAGGTCCGTATCCTGCAAAATATTCAACTGCGTATGGCAACGCTTGGCGAAATCCAGTTCCAGCAGCATATCGCCCCGAGCGGACAAAATCCTGCCCACATAGGCGACAACCTCTGAAAAATAACGTTCCACCGCATGATTCTGCCGGGCCGATGCCAGGGTGCCGTCCTCCAGCACCGGGCGGAACAACAAATCCAGTACGGGACCTCCCTGCAAATCTCCGAGCGGAATATAATATTTGGCCTCTTTTTTTACCCGGTCAGCAATCGCCACCTCTTCCGGAGAAAGAAGTGAACGGAAGAGACCGGAAGAGAAAACCTCCCTCACCGGCCGATGGTAAAAATACCATCCGTCCGGCTGCTTGCGAAGCCGAAGCTGCATTCTCCCCAACGCTCCCAACAGGGCGTACACGGCACTGCCGCCCATCGGATATCCCATGGTCACGTTCACGGAAGCGTGTTCTTCCGGAATGGAATTCAGCAGCGGCAGAAGCATATTTTCATCCGGCAGGACAAACGCTGTCTCCATATCGCTCCGGCCGCTTCCGATTTCGCGGAGGATGTGGGGGACCAGTTTGGCCTGTCCCACGGAAGAAGGCACGCTGATCACCGTAATGCGGGGCTTTCCAAGCCCACCGGAGTCGATGGCGAAGTCCTGGGGAAATTCTTCCACGTTCTTCCGCATGAAAAAGGAAGCCTTGCTGTCGGGATCACGGATCTCGTCGCTCACGAAATCCCAGACAAAACGGGCCAACCCGGCATCGCGCATCCGCTTCATCAGCAGCCGCTCGCATTCCGTGAGCGCATTCAGTCCGACGAAGACATACTGGACAGTCCGGGGGAAAGCCTCCGCCAGAATGTCCCTGACAGGGGCTCCGGAATGGAGTCTTTCGGCCAGGTTTCGATACACCATGCCCTCATAGGCCATTCCCTTCTCCTGCAAGCGCTGCCGGAAACGGACGTACAGAGGATACAGCAAGTTCCACAGTTTCAGGAAGCGGGCCTTCACATCGCTGCCTTCCGGATTCACGCTCAAGCTACCCTTTCCGTCCCGGAAATGGGACAGGAATTGCTCCACAGCCAGGCGCTGGTTTTCGCTCAGGTATTCGTAACCATCCTGCAAGGCCTTGAAATCCGAGACATTCCGGAGAAGCCCTTCGGCATCCACCAGGTATTTGTCAATATCTTCAAAATCGGCCAGCATGACTTCACCCCAGAAGATGAAATCGTCCAGCGGTTCGGCCTGCGCGTTCAGTTCACGGTAACAATCATAGAGTTCCAGCAGCAGTTTCAGGCGATCCGTAACTTCTACCCTGTACACCGAATGGAAGAAGTCGTTGATGGTGTACATGGGAGGACACAGCAACGGAACACCGTCCCCCCTTTCACACACGAGGTCTCCCAGGTATTTTCGGAAAAATACCATGGACCGACGGTTCGGGAAAACAAAACAGGTTTTCTCCAAATCACCGGTTCCATAATAATGCGCAGCGACCTGCCTGAGGAAAGCTTCCACCCTTTAACGGATTTCCAATGCGTAAGGAAGACGGGCATAGACGAGACCGGGCTCCTGTGCCTTCAGTGAGCCGACAGCCTTTCCAAGGGCCTCAAAGGGCGTTCCGGACAGGATGCTGGGTTCTTCGTAACGCTGCCCGAGACTGCTCATGAATTCCTCGACCAGCGTGAGCGGCTGCGGATAACCCACGACGCTGTACCCGTCGGAAGAATACAGCTCGGCCAGGGAGGCGGCATAGGCGATGGCATCTTCCAGCGTGCCGATTTCGTCCACAAGGCCGATTTCCAGGGCATCGGCCCCGGTCCATACACGCCCCTGGGCGATCTCGTCCACCCGGGCGGGATCCAAGCCGCGGCTGGAAGCCACCAGATTCACGAAACGCTCATAGATATCTTCCACGGAAGCCTGCATGAACCGCAACTCCTCCCCGTTGAAAGGACGCATCAGCGAAAACATGTCGCTGTGCTTGTTGGAGCCTACGGTTTCCACAGCCACCCCCATCTTTTTAGTCACGTCCGAAAATTCGGGAACCATGGAGAAAACGCCGATGGAACCGGTGATGCTGGTTGCATCCGCATAGATTTTCTGGCAGCCGCTGGAAATCCAATAGCCGCCGGAAGCGGCATAGTCGCCAAAGGAAGCCACCAGCGGCTTTTCTTTCTGGAGAAGATCTAGGGCGGCACGGATTTTTTCCGAAGCGGACACGCTGCCGCCGGGAGAATTGACACGAAGCACCACGGCCTTCACGCTCTTGTCCTTGCGGATCTTGTCAATGATCTGGACAAAACGGTCTCCGGCCACGTTGTTGTATTCTTTTCCATCGACAATCTCACCGTCGGCATAAATGACAGCGACGTTGGAGCGGCCGGGAAGGCCGGTCACGCGGTTGGTCACATAATCGGCAAAGGGGATGAGCTTCAGTTTCCGGCTGTCTTCCACCTGCGCCAACGTGCAGAGTTTTCCAAGGAGGGACTCATGATCCACCAGCTCGTCCACAAGGCCGGCCTGCAAATAATCCTCCGGCAGATTGAGGGCAAGTTCATCGATGAGGGCGTTGAAAGCCTCTTCCGACAGGTCACGGGCGTTTGCAATGGCGCCTCCGATTACCTTCCAAGCCGAATTCACCATTATCTGATTCTGTTCCCGGTTCTCGGGAGAAGACGAGGAGCGGACAAACATTTCTCCGGCGCTCTTGTATTTCCCGTGACGGATCAACTGCACGTTTACGCCCAACTTGTCTAGGACGTCCTTGAGGAACAGCATCTGGGCAGACAGACCGACCAGCTGGGAATTGCCGCCATGATGGGCGCCCATATAGATTTTGTCGGCCACGGAAGCGAGGTAGAAAGACCCGTTGGAAGGGTTCTCAACATAGGCGACGACCGGTTTGCCGCTTTCCCGGAAAGAGGCGATGGCGGCACGGAATTCCTCTGCACCGCCCATTCCGGCCATGGCGCCTTCCGGCCTGAGAAGAATATACTTGACGCCCGGGTCGGCCGCCGCGGCATGGATGGCCTCCACGGCATCGTGCAGTCCCACAAGCGGCGTCATGTCGAAATTCATGGACATCATGCTGGGGGCCGAAGCTTCTTTGCTCTGCTCCGCAAGGACAAAACTGCTCATGTCCAAATCCAGCACACCGTTTTTGGGAAGGGACGGTTTTCCGCTGCCGGCCAGGGCGCCGACAAGGAAAAACAGGAGAAAGAGGAAGCCGATTATCCGGAGGACAAAATAGCCGCAGATGACGGCCAGCACGGTCTTGACAAAATCTTTCATGGATGGAGGAGGTTATTTTAACAGTTCAGTTGCTTTGTTCCAGTCTATCTGAGTCTTGTAGAAATTGTCCAGAAACGGGCTTCCCATGGAAGGAAGGTACATGGACATGCCGCTGTAAACGTCGATAGGAAAGTTCAGGAAATAGGGCGTCGCGGCCTTGTAAAGGATGCACTCCTCCAGGGCTGCGTCCAGCCGGGCTTCCTCGTCGGAATTGATTCCGGCATTGAGAAGGATGTCCTTGAGGTCGTAGAAATAATGATGGTCGTAGCGGAAATATCCCTGAACGTCTTTTCCTTTAAGGCGACTGATTTCCGCGCGGTACTTCGCGAAAAGTTCCCTGCACACCGACACCAGGCTATCCATCCGGCCGGGAGCGACGGCGGTAATGGTGGCCGAGCGGCTGCTTCCCGACTGACGGTCGTAAAACGCAAAGTAGTCTTTGCAAACGGAAACGGGATCCGGAGTCCGGGCCAGCAGACGGGTGGTGATGGTGTCATACATGAAGCCGTTGGCCAGCACCTCGGCGGGAGAAAAGCCGACGACGTCGGCAATGTCCCTGAAAGCATAGGCCACCTCGACGCAGCCGGACAGGCATGCGTCAATCAGCAGATAGTCCAGGTGCATGGGAATGGCCTCCGCAAAATCCTTCAACTCCATTTCGATGCCGCCCCGAGGGGTTTTATCCTGGCCGATGGAACGGAAGGGACCGCCTGAAGAGGCCTTCTCAAAAGAGGACGGCGACTCATAATATCCGGCCGGCAGCCAGCCGGAAGCATGGGAAGAGATAACGATGCCATAGCCTTTGGCCGGGAACCGGCTTTGAATAAAAGAAAGCGCTTCGTGAATGGTTTGGCCGCTGCTCAGAGGGGTATCCGGGTCCCACACCATCAGGGTATCCCGACAGACCGTTCCCTGGAAATCCTTGTAGAGACGATAAAGGGATGCGGGAGAAGGTGTGTCGTAATTTCCGGCAGAAGTCACCGAACGTTTCAAGACCATCACGATATCGGAAGAATAGGACGTCCCCACGGGCAGTTCTCCGCCGGCCAGTTCTTCCAGATCGCTGGCCAGATAATCGGAAAGGGAATTGAAACCGGCCGAGATCATGATCATCACACGGCGGGACGGCTGGGTGAAAGCCCTTTCGGGAAGGGTTCTGCCTCCATTGTCTTCTCCGTTGAAACCGGGCTCGAAATTGGGGTCTTTGAAACAGGATACGCTAACGGCGAGCAGCATCGCATAAACCCATATGTGTAATCTTTGCATAATACAGTCTATAATCATACAAAGTTAGTGAATATTTTCTAATTTTTGCTTTTTTCTCACATTGCTTGTATCTTTGCCAAAGATGGCACTCAGTGCCCTTAAAGGTAAGACTGTTATGAAAAACATTGCAAAAATGATGATGATTACCAGCGCGGCCGCCCTGCTGGCCGCTTGCGAAGGCCCCATCCGGGAAAAAGCCGCATCGGATTTCAAATATACCATCGACTCTTTCGCAGACCTCAAAGTCATGCGCTACCGGATTCCCGGTTGGGAAAACCTCTCCCTCCGCCAAAAAGAATACGCCTATTATCTTTCTGAAGCGGCAAAATACGGCCGGGACATCCTCTGGGACCAGAACTGCAAGGACAATCTCCGCGTCCGCCATGCCCTGGAAGCCATTCTGGAGACGGAAGGGATTGATACCACCACCCCGGAATACAAGGACTTTCTCACCTATGCCAAGCGGGTGTTCTTCTCCAACGGCATCCACCACCACTATGCCGAGGACAAGATTTTCCCCGCCTGCCCCAGCGCCTATTTTGCCTCCCTCCTGGAAAAGGCCGGTGTGCGCGACGAAGGCCTGCTGGACGTAATCTACAATCCGGAAATCTGGCCGCAGCGCCGTTCTACCGAAACGTCCGGGGACATTGTAAAGCTCTCTGCCGTCAATTATTATGAGAATGTCACCCGCGAAGAAGTGGAAAAATACTATGCCTCTCTTGTACAAACGGACGACCCGGAGCCTGTCTCCTACGGTCTCAACACCAAGGTAGTCAAGGGAAAGGACGGAAAAATCCGGGAACTCCCCTGGAAAGTCGGAGGACTCTACTCCCCCGCCATCGAGAAAATCTGCGAACAGCTGGAAAAAGCGAAGGCTGTGGCCGAAAATGACATCCAGAAGAGGGCATTGGGCCTTCTCATTGAATATTACAAGACTGGAGACCTCCGGAAATGGGACCTGTTCAATATCGAATGGGTGAAAGACACCATCGGCACGGTGGATTTCATCAACGGATTCATCGAGGATTACAATGATCCCCTGGGACGCAAGGCTTCCTGGGAGGGATATGTGAACATCAAGGACTTCGAGGCGTCCAAACGAACGGAAATCCTTTCGGCCAACGCCCAGTGGTTTGAGGACAATTCCCCGGTGGATCCTCGCTTCAAGAAGGCCAAGGTGAAGGGCGTGTCGGCCAAGGTCATCAACGCCGTCTGCCTGGCCGGCGACAGCTACCCTTCCACGCCCATCGGCATCAATCTCCCCAACGCAGACTGGATTCGCAAGGAGCATGGTTCCAAGAGCGTCACCATCGCCAACATTACCCACACCTACGATTTTGCCGCGCAGGAACTTCCCACCAGCACGCTCACGGAGTTCGCCTATGACAACAAAGAGATCGAGCTGGCCAAAAAATGGGGCACCCTCGCCGATGAAATCCATACCGACCTTCACGAGTGCCTGGGGCACGCTTCGGGACAGTTGCTGCCGGGAGTGAGCACCACGGCCATGGGAGAATATGCGTCGGCCCTGGAAGAAGCCCGCGCAGACCTGTTCGGCCTGTACTACACCGCCGACCCCAAAATGGTGGAGCTGGGCATCATGCCGGATCCCGAGGCCTACAAGGCCGAGTATGCCAACTACATCCGCAACGGCCTCATGGTCCAGTTCACCCGCGTGGAACTGGGACGGCCCAACACCGAGGCCCACATGCAGAACCGCAAACTCATCGCCCAGTGGTGCTATGAAAAAGGCGCCAAGGACAAAGTAATCGTGAAAAAGGTAAAAGGCGGGAAAACCTACTTTGTCGTAAAGGATTACACAAAGCTCCGCGCCCTGTTCGCCGAACTTCTGGCCGAGATTCAGCGCATCAAGAGCGAAGGGGACTACCAGGCCGGAAAAGCCCTCATCGAAACCTACGCCGTGCACATCGACCCGGTCCTGCACAAAGAAGTTAAAGAGCGTTACGAGGCGCTGAACCTGAAGCCCTACGGCGGTTTTATCAACCCCGAAATCCAGCCGGTCTATGCCGCCGACGGAACCGTAACGGATTATGTCCCCGTTTATACGGACGATTATCTGGGCCAGATGATGCTCTACGGGAAAAAATACGGCACGCTTTAGCCGGCATGCATGCTGAAAGACTACAAAAACCATCTACGGCTCGAACGAAGGATGTCGCCCAATACGGTGGCATCCTATTGCCATGACGTAAAAGCATTCCTGGACGCGTGCGAACTGGAGCCCAGGGCGGTCACGCCGGCCGATATAGAATCCTATCTGGGGCAAGTCACGGCCAGGGGGCTTTCCAAGCGGAGTACGGCCCGCCTGGTCAGCGCGCTTCGAAATTTCTTTGCCTGGTGCGTGGAAGAAGGCGAAATCCGGGACAACCCCTGCGACCGGGTGGACGCTCCGAAACTGGGCAAATATCTCCCGGCCGTACTCAGCGTGGAAGAAGTTTCGGCCATTTTGGATTCGGTCAATCTCAATGCTCCCTACGGGAAGCGGAACCGGGCCATCCTGGAGGTCCTGTACGGCTGCGGTCTGCGCGTCAGCGAGGCCGCCGCGCTCCGCATTTCGCACGTCCATCCGGACGAAGGCTTTGTAGATATCATCGGCAAGGGAAACAAGCAGCGCCTGGTCCCCCTGGGAGAGGTGGCGGCCGATGCCATTCGGGCCTATCTCCCAGACCGTCCGGCACCCGCCGCTCCCCTTTACGATGACTATCTGTTTCTGAACCGTTTCGGAAAACCCATCAGCCGGGTATCTTTGTTCAATCTGGTAAAGAGCCAGGCCATGGCCGCCGGCATCCGGAAGGAAATCTCCCCCCATACCTTCCGCCATTCCTTCGCCACGCATCTGATAGAAAACGGAGCCGACCTGCGCATCGTACAGGAGATGCTGGGGCATGAGAGCATCCTTACCACAGAAATCTACACGCACATTGACAGCTCCACCTGGCACAAATCGGTTTTGGAACACCATCCCCGAAAATAGCAAAAAACCGGCTTCAAAGTTACCTCGGAAACCGGTTTCTTGACGTGTACTAAAACCTAAACCTACTATATAGATGCAGAAAAAAACAAAATGTTGCAGAAATTTTTATTTTTCTGCAACATTTTTGTGAAAAAATCTGCGCGGGGCTTACTTGGAGGCCTCTACAGAAACTTTGCGGAACTCCTTGAGGTCCTTCATGAGGGCGAGAGCAGCCTTGCGGGCACGAGCGCCGGCAGCCTTGTTGCCCTTGTTCAACTGCAGAGTAGCATCCTTGCCAAAAGCCTGAGCTTCAGCATAAATCTTTTCCAAAAGTTCTTTCATGATTGTTTTGTTTTATTGGTTCGTTAAACGTTAATGGTCAAACTTTTTTGCAAGGTAAAGATTTTTTTCGAGAATCCAAAAGAAAAATCCAGAAAAAATTAAATTTCAGGCACTTCTCCCTTATTATCGAGCTTTTCTTCCGCTTTTTCAATACTTTTTTGCTGCTTGGGACGCGTATTCAGGGAATTCATGGCACGGGCCATTCCGATGGTCGAAACATCCTTGACACCCTGAATGATACGAGATGCCAACTCAGGAACAGCCGCCTTCTCTTCCTCTGAAAAGTCGCTGAGGACATAATCCACCTGACGGCCGCGGGAAAATTCGTTCCCAATTCCTATCCGGATGCGGGCCCACTGGTCACTCTCCAGCTTCAGGGTAATATCCTCAAGCCCGTTATGACCGCCGGAAGAGCCGCCGGGGCGCATCCGGATGGTCCCGAACGGGAGGTTCAAATCGTCCGAAATCACGATGAGGTTTTCCAGGGGAAGATGCAGTTTCTGCATCCAGTACCGGACTGCATTTCCACTCAGGTTCATATAGGTGGAAGGCTTCAGCAGCACGAACCAACGGCCTTTGAAGGAGACTTCCGCCACGTCCCCGTATCGATCGGTCCTGAAAAGGACATTGGATGCCTGAGCCCAGGCATCCAATACCATAAATCCCATGTTGTGCCGGGTATTGGCGTATTCCGCGCCAATGTTGCCCAGTCCTACAACAAGATACTCCATTATTACTGGTTCGCGGCCTTGGCAGCCTCCTGAGCCGCCTGCTGCATAGCACGGGTGGTCTTCACGGAGCAGATGATGGTGTTCTTGTCGGAGACAATCTGGAGACCGTCGAACTTGAGGTCGCCGGCAACCATGCGCTTGTCCAGCTCCAGAGGAGTGACATCGACGTCCAGCTGGTCGGGAAGGTCCTTCATGAGGGCGCAGACCTTCAGGCTGCGGGCGCTCTGGGTGAACTTACCACCGGCCTGCACACCGACCGGATGACCGGTGATGTTCAGCGGAACGGAAATGACGATGGGCTTGGTCTCATTGACGGCGAGGAAATCCACGTGCAGGCAGTTGTCATCTACCGGGTGCCACTGATACTCGTGGGCGACGGCGGTGTACACCTTGCCACCGAGATTCAGGTCCACAATATAAGAAGCGGGCGTGTGGGTAAGACCCTTCAGCTCTTTCTCATTAACCGTGAAAAGGATGTTCTCCATGCCCAGTCCATACAGATTGCAGGGAACCAGGCCCTGGGCGCGGAAGGCCTTGATAACAGCCTTGTTGCCCTTCTGGCGGATTTCGCCATTCAGCGTAAAATGCTTCATTACAATAATTTGATAAAAATGTGTTACTCAGTGCTCTCTTGCAAGCACCCCATTGCACCAAAAACCTTTGCGGCTTTTTTAAGCGTGCAAAGGTAATAAAAATAATTGTATTTACAAAAGAATCAGAAGCTTTCCGCAATTCCCAGGAAGTCATCGGCCTTGAGGGCGGCGCCGCCGATCAGGCCACCGTCGATATCCTTCTCGGCGAAGAGTTCCTTCGCATTGGAGGGTTTGCAGGAACCGCCGTAGAGAATGGTCATGTCCTCGGCGACCGCGGCACCGAACTTTTCGGCGATGACGCTGCGGATGCAGGCATGGATTTCTTCGGCCTGGGCGGCGGTAGCGGTTTTGCCGGTGCCGATGGCCCATACCGGTTCGTAAGCGATCACCACGTTCTTCAGATCATCGGCGGTGAAATGGTAGACGACGTTCTTGGTCTGGGCGGTCACCACGTCAAAGTGCTTGCCGGCCTCACGCTCGTCCAGGTTTTCACCCACGCAGAGAATCACCTTCAGGCCGGCTTCCAGGGCGAGCTTGGTCTTGACGACCAGCTTCTCGTCGGTCTCGCCATAGTACTGGCGGCGCTCGGAGTGACCCAGGATGGTGTACTGGCAGCCGATGGAGGTGAGCATGCTCACGGCCACCTCGCCGGTATAGGCACCTTTTTCATGGTCGGCGCAGTTCTGGGCGCTGAGGCAGACCTTGGAGCCCTTCAGGACATCGGCCACGGAGGCCAGATGGGTGAACGGAGGAGCGACGACAAGTTCCACGCCGGCGGGGAGGCCCTTGGCTTTTTCCACAATTGCTTTTGCAAGTTCTACACCTTCGGGAACGGTGGTGTTCATTTTCCAGTTCCCTGCTACAATCAATTTACGCATAACTAACTAACTTTAAAAAGACGGGGCCGACAAAAAGCAGATTCCTCGGCAGGCGAACCTGTCCCGGAAATGACGTAGGATCGTCATGCTGAACGGAGTGAAGAATCTTTTTGGCCGGCCCCATTGCAAACTATTTCACGGAAATGACGGCAGAAGCGATGGAGTTGAGTTTCACGTCCACGGAATCTGCACGGGAGGCCAGGATGCAAGGGACCTTCGTACCCACCAGGAAACCGGCCTGGCGCACATCCCTGGCCAGTTTGGAATTGGTCTTCCAGAACACGTTGGCACTCTCGATATTGGGGAAGAGCAGGCAGTCGGCATCTCCGGCCACGGGGCTCTTGAGCTTCTTGATCTGGACGGACTCCTCGTCAATGGCGACATCCAGGGCCAGCGGGCCGTCGCCGATGGCTTTGATCTGGCCACGGTCGCACATCTTGGCCAGCATGGCGCCCTCGATGCAGGCGGGCATGCTGTCCAGCATCTGCTCGGAAGCGGCGATAAAGGCAATCTTTGGCATGTCGATGCCGAAACTGCGGGCGACACCGGTCACAAAGCCGGCCATCTTCACTTTCTGACGGAAATCCGGAGCCGGTATCACGGCCATGTCGGTAATGAAGATCAGCTTGTGGTAATTGGGATTCTCGATGACCCCCACATGGCTCAGCAGGCCCTTCGGAGGAAGCAGGCCGCATTCCTTGTTCAGGATGGCACGGAGGAATTTGTCCGTGGAGCAGAGGCCCTTCATGAGGACATCGCCCTCTCCGTCGTGAACCATGCGGACCGCCTCGGCCACGGCTTTGAGCTCGTCCTTGATATCCACAATCTGGAATTTGGCCATGTCGATCTTGCACTCTCCGCAAACTTTGGAGATAAGGTCTGCGTCGCCTACCAGGGTAACTTTCACAAAGCCCTGGTCGGACGCCAGGGAAGCGGCCTCGATGGTGTGGGAGTCCACGCCCCAGGCGGCAATCATTCTCTTGCAAATGCCTTTGGATTTAAGCTCGGCAAAAAGCTCGTTGAAATTGCTGATCATAGTTTTATTCTTGATTTTCTAATACTAAATGCATGGTATCACGGGCAATCACCAGCTCCTCGTTGGTACAGATGAGGGCGGCCTTCACCGTAGAATCTTCCGTGGTGATGATGGTGTTCTGCTCGAAAGCGACGTTGGCTTCGTAATCCACCTTGAGGCCCATGTAGGAGAAATTCTCCAGCACGCGGCGGCGCAGACGGCTGTTGTGCTCTCCGATGCCGCCGGTGAAGACGATCAGGTCCACCCCGTTCATGGCCGCCACATAAGAGCCGATATTCTTGATAATGTCATAGGTGAACTTCTTGAGGGCAAGTTTGGCCTTGGGGTCTCCTCCGTTGGCCAAGTCGTCCAGTTCACGGGCATCGGAGGTTTTGGTGGAAACGCCCAGGAAGCCGGACTTGCGGTTGAGGATCACGGACATCTCGTCGGGAGTTACGCCCAGTTTGTTCTCCAGATAGATGACGGCGTTGGCGTCGATGTTGCCCACACGGGTACCCATAATCATCCCCTCCAGCGGGCTGAATCCCATGGAAGTGTCCACGCACTTGCCGTTCTGGATGGCGCAGATGGAACTTCCGGCGCCCAGGTGGCAGGTGATAATCTTGGCATTGTTGATATCCAGACCGGCCAGTTTGGCTCCTTCTCCGGCCACAAACTGGTGGGACGTACCGTGGGCGCCATAGCGACGTACGCGATACTTTTCATAATACTCGTACGGAAGACCATACATATAGGCATAAGCCGGCATGGTCTGATGGAAAGCGGTATCGAACGTTACGACCTGCGGAACGGAAGGAAGCACATGCTGCATGGCATGGATTCCCAGCAGGTGGGCCGGATTGTGGAGCGGGGCGAAATCCGCGCAGAAAGCGATCTTTTCCAGCACGTCGTCATTCACAAGGACGGAACCGGCAAAGAAATCGCCGCCCTGCACGATACGGTGGCCCACCGCCTCGATGTCTTCCAGGGACTTCAGGACGCCGGTTTCCTTGTCGGTAATGGCTTCCAGAATGAGTTTCATGCCCACTTTGTGATCGGCGATGGGGACATCTTTCACAATCTTGTCCTTGCCGGTGGGTTTGTACTGAAGGATACCGGCAGGCAGGCCGATTTTTTCCGCGATACCTTTGGCGATGATATCGTACACGTCGTCGCTCTTCATGTCCAGAAGCTGATACTTGATGGACGAGCTGCCGCAGTTGATAACAAGAATGATCATGGTTTATTTGTGATTGTAAGTATTTATTCGCATTTATTCATGCAAAGATACGAAATTATTGCTAATTTCGCACGTATGGCCGAGGCGAAAAGCATAGAAACGCTGTCCGTCACCTTTACGGCAGGCGTCATCGCAGGGACCGGGCTCTCCGGAGCCGGTCCTGTCCTCCCCTTCCTGCTGCTTTCGCTGCTGGTTCTCCCCGTCGCATTCTACCACCGCCTGGTGCGCATGCCATCGGCCGGAAGCACGGCCATCCTGGCCCTGACATTCCTGATTCTGGGCATGTTCTGCGCCTGGAACGGAGCCCAGCCCGGCATTGCTTTCCGCAGTTTCCCGGAAGAATATGCCGGCCGGGCGGTGGAAAGGCTCCGGGGCCTGATCGACGCCATCCCTTTCCGGGCCGATGAAACCGCCCCTCTTCTCAAAGCCCTCCTCACCGGAGAGAGGAGCGGGCTTTCGCGCGAAACCACAGCCCTCTTCCGGGAAAGCGGCGCCTCCCATCTCCTGGCGCTCTCCGGACTTCACATCGGCATCATCTATCTGATTTTCGACAAACTGACACAAGTCATCGGCCATACGCGGACCGCCCGGGTTCTGCGCTACGCCGCCATTCTTTCCGGAGCCGGCTTCTTTACCCTCATGACCGGCGCCGGCCCCTCCATCGTCCGGGCTTTTCTGTTCATCGCCATCGGTGAAACGCTCCGTCTCACGGGACGGCGGCGGAATTCCATAAGAGTGCTCTCCCTGGCCCTGCTGGTACAACTGGCAGTGAACCCGGCTGCCGTCCGCAACCTGGGGTTTCAGCTTTCCTACCTGGCCATGGCCGGCATTTTCCTGCTTTATCCGATTCTCGCAAAATGGTACCCGGAGGGCAGTTCCGCAAACCCGCTCCGCCGCATTTGGAACATGGCCTCCCTCAGTATCTCCTGCCAGGTTTTCACCGCTCCCCTGGTCTGGCTGCGATTCCATACCTTCCCCGTTTACTTCCTCATTACCAATCTTCTGGCCATTCCCCTTACAAGCATGTTGATGGGAGCGTCCGTCCTGACTGTCGGCCTGGGGGCTTTCGGCGTCTGCCCGGACCTCCTGATAAAAACGACAGACGGCCTTTGCCGCCTGCTGCTGACTGTGCTGGAAGTCATTGCCTCAATGTAAAGCCGGGGCTGGCCCATTCTTTCATTGCCCCGTCGGCATCTTCATAGATGAGATAGCCCTCCAGGCCGGGGGTGGCAAGAAGAAGCGCCCTGGCCTCTTCCAGCCCCAGAACCATGCACCAGGTGGCCAGGGCATCGGCATCGGCGGCACTTTCGGCCGATACCACCGTAGCGCTCAAAAGGTTATGGCTAACCGGATAACCGGTTCTGGGATTGATGGTATGGGCATATTTGCGGCCGTCCCGGATATAGAATTTCCGGTAATTCCCGGATGTCACCACGCCACAGGGTTTCTCCCCGGAGGTCCAGATGCCGTCCAGTTCTTCGGACGCTTCCTCCGGCTGGTCTATGGGACGGTCTATCCCGACGGCCCACTCTTTTCTGGAAGGATTTACTCCGTCGCACCAGATTTCGCCGATGTCCACCAGCATGTCCTTGACGCCGATACGATACAGAAAGCGCGCGACGACATCGCAACTGTACCCCTGGGCGATGGCGTTGTAATTAAGCTGCGGAAATCCCAGGGACGCCGGATCCACCAGCCCGTCCTCGACAGGCAGGGCCTCCGGCAACCGCCCCATGCCGCATTTCTCCAGCAGGGCCGACACTTCCTCTTCAGAGGGGAAACGGCTGTTTTTGAAACCGAAGCCCCAGGCGTCATAAACCGGACCGGCGGCACAGTCCACAAGGCCTCCCGAACGCTGCCAATACTCCCGTGCCAGGCGATACATCTCCAGAAAAAGAGGGGTGGCCGGCACCTTCTCCCCCGCATTGAAACGGGCCACGAGTGATTTCCTGTTATAGCCGGAAAGCGTTGTATCTATCTGCAGAAGAAGGGCATCCACGCTGTCACGAAGCGCTTCCACAGGAAGCCGGACGCCTTTCATGTTCAGTTTGACCGAATAGGTGCCGCCCTGTGCATAACCGGTGATTTGGACATACCGGTCTCCCTGCCGGGCGCAAGCGAGCGCCAGGAAAAGGAAACATAGCAAGAGGAGTTTTTTCATCTTGGCAAGAAATTTGCGTAAAATTACAAAAAAATAGCGATATTTGTAGGTTGAGAAGTTTGTATATGAAAAATTTGAGACTGTTCTCCATATTCCTTGTCTTTGCCCTTGCCTTGCTCTCCTGCAAGAAAAAAGAAGAAGAAACCAACCGGCCCTCCCTGAGCGGGTTCAGCATCAATACCGCCATTCCCTTCATGCGGGAAGGCGGCTCACAGACTTTCAGGCTGGACCTTTCGAGACTCACCACCTCAGACAAAAGCACGCCCGGACCGCTGGGCGTGGCATGGCAGATTACCGGCTCGACAAGAGACACCCTTACCCGGGACGTCAAAGCCAGCAATCCCCCCTATACCGTCACACCGGACAAGGTGGGCAACTATACGGTCAGCTGCTACATCTTCTCCATGGACGAAGAATACTACAGCACCTCCGTCGCCACCTCTTTTTCCGTCATCGATCCTGACACCGCCCTGACCGGCCAGGAGGTCGATCAGCTCATCGTCATCGGGGACAAATCCTACTGCGCCTTCGAAGCGGGCGGACTCACCTGGATGGGACAGAACCTCTACGGCACGTCGGCCGGCAAGGATTACAAGGACTGCGAAGTGGTGTCGGACGTTTTCGGCCGCTACTATACCTGGGAAGAGGCCCAAACAGCCTGCCCGGACGGCTGGCGCCTTCCTACCGCCCAGGAGTTCGACTCCATCCTGGGAACCGTGGCCGGAGACCTCATGGTAGATGCCAAATTTCAGGACACGACGATGTGGTCCTACTGGCCCCAGGTCAAAATTACCAACGCACACAAGTTCAATGCCATCCCCACCGGCTACATGGACCTTTCCACGGAAGACGCCATGTTCGGCTATATGGACTACGCCTGCTGGTGGACGGCCGATGAAATGGAAGACGAGCGGGAGTGGGGCATTTACCGCTACATCTATGAAGACGAGCCCAACATCCTGAAAGGCAAAGGAAGCAAATCCTCCCTCGCCCTCAACGTACGCTGCGTCAAAGAAATAGAAACCGAAGACTAACGCAAGTCCGTAATCACGTAATTCTCAGAAAGCGATTTCCCGTCCAGCGAGAAGTCGCTTTTTCCCTGCAGCTCCCCATAGACAATATCCTTGAGAAAAAAACGGGCCTGCGTGTCATCATCCAGGGTAAGGGTCACATCCAGGAAATCCTTTCCGGAAGAATTGACGGTAATCCGGTCCCTGTATTGCCTGTAGGAGGAAATGAAAAGAGCCGGATTGGTAAAGATGTCTTCCTTCTCCACCTTTTCGATGACCATCTCACCGGCCGCCTCGTCCACGGACCAGCGGGTGTTGCCGTCGCTCACCACCTTCAGGCCCAGGCCTTCCATCCGGTAGGCATTCCCCTCCACGCAGACTTCCCCGTCGGTGACGGGCGCAAACGCCTCTCCGTTCCGGGACAGGGAATAAGTATAGTGAAAGCAGACCCGATGTCCTTCCACCTTGTCCAAAAGAGGAATATTCCCCTGGGCGCCGGCGCAGAGGCAACAAAAGAGGATTCCAAAAACGCTTATGAGCTTTCTCATTCCGGGTTCATAAAATGTTGCAGGACCTCGTCCAGTTCTGCCAGGTCCTTCACGAGGACTTCCCGGGGCTTGGAGCCGTTTTGCGGGCCCACGATGCCGGCAGCTTCCAACTGGTCCATTACCCTTCCTGCTTTTGCATAACCCATGCCAAGCTTGCGCTGAAGGTCCGAAGTGGAACCTCTCTGATTCAGGACAACTGTACGGGCGGCTTCTTCGAAACGCTCGTCCAGCTTGTTCATATCCACCATTCCGCCGCCGCTTTCTTCGCCTTCGGCCGCCGGAGGTTCCGGAAGATAATAGGGCGTATTATAGCTCTTCTGATAGCCGATCTGGTCCCCTACCGCCCTGGTCAGGTCAACAATCTCGTCATTGCCGATAAAGGCGCACTGAACCCGTTCCATCTCCACGCCGGTGTACAGGAGCATATCTCCCCGGCCGATGAGCTTGTCGGCGCCCGGCTGGTCCAGGATGGTGGAAGAGTCTATGCGGGAGGTTACGCGGAAGGCGATACGCATGGGGAAGTTTGCCTTGATGAGACCGGTAATCACATCCACGGTAGGCCGCTGGGTGGCCAGGATGCAGTGCAGACCGGCGGCACGTCCCTTCTGGGCCAGACGGATGACGGAGGTGGTGATGCTGCGGGCCAGAGCCTTGGACTCGGGACCGGAGCCCACCGACATGGTAAGGTCTGCGTATTCGTCGATGATGACGACGATATAAGGAAGGAAATGGTGGCCCTCGTCGGAGCGCAGGTGATGCTCCTTCCACTTGGCGTTGTACAACTTGATGTTGTTCACATAAGCCTTGGACAGGAGTTCGTAACGGGCGTCCATCTCCACGCAGAGGGAATTGAGAATGGCCGCGGCGTCCTTGGCATTCTTGACGATGGCCCTCTCCGCCTCTTCCTGTTCGCTCACGGCATTGGGCAGAACGGCCAGGTAATGGTGCAGAAGATTGGCATACGAGGAGAATTCCACCATCTTCGGGTCCACGAAGACGAACTTGAGCTCGGAAGGATGCTTGGAATACAGCAGCGAAGCCACAATCACATTGAGGCCGACGGATTTACCCTGTTTGGTAGCGCCGGCCACCAGAAGGTGCGGCGCGTCGGCCAGGTCGAAAACTTTCACCTGCTGGGAAATGGTGTAGCCGATGGCGACCGGAAGCTCGGCCTTGCTGTCACGGAAGGCCGTATCGTTGAGAAGGGCCTTCAGGGGCACCATGGAGGCCTTGTCGTTGGCCACCTCGATTCCCACGGAATCGGACAGCGTGGTAATGCGAACGCCCTTGGCATTGAGGGAGATGCCGATGTCTTCCTGCAACTGCTTGATGGCCGATATCTTCACGCCGGGAGCCGGATACACCTTGTACAGCGTCACCGTGGGCCCCACGATGGCCGTCACGTCGCGCACCTGGATCTTGTAACTGGCCAGGGTTGCGCGGATCTTGTTGTTGTTGCGGCTGAGCTCATCCTGCGACACCTCGTGGCGGGCATTGGCATAGTCCCCCAGGATGTCCAGGGAAGGAGTCTTGTACTTGGGAAGGCCGTCGGGCGGATCCAGACGGTTGTCGATGGGCTTCAGGGGTTCCTTCACTTCCTGTTCCAAAGTGTCGTCCGTGACCACATTGATTCCGGGCTCCTCTTCCATCACGGGCTCCTCCTCCGCCGTTTCTTTCTTTTTGGGCACGGGAGTCCTGACAAGCGTCTTTTGGGGGGCCGTTTCTTCCGACCCCACCGTCCCGGAAGCGACGAAGTCCGGCTGGACGACGATGTTTTCCTCCAGGCTGTCCGTCGTTTCGACGGGAAGTTCATCGGCCGGATCCGGTCCTTCGGGAACTGCCGGCTTGGCCATCAGGACGGCGGCAAAACGGGCGCTCATGCAATAGAACCAGAAGCCCAGCAGCACGAGCAGCAGAACGCCGGTAATGATTTCTCCCACTTTTTCCACCAGGAAACCCACGACGGCAGCCCCGGCCCTGCCCCCCAGCCCGCCGCTGAAAACGAACTCCCAGGAGGGATTCAGCAAACCGGCGAACGCCAGGAACCAGGAAAGCAGGAAAGTAAGGGTCAGCAGTCCGTAGAACCATTTTTTCAGACGGATCGGACTCTCTTTCCAGAGCAGTTTGACACTCCAGGCCAAAAGGAATACAATGATGCAGACCGAAGCCAGTCCGAAACTGTCCGTCACCAGAAAATGGCCCAGGGAAAGGCCGGACGATGCCGCCGCATTCTCTACGGCAGCATCCGCCGCGTTCAGGGCACTCTGGTCCTGTTTCCAGGTAAACAGATAGGAAACCACCGATACGATGACGGTGAGGGTAAGCAGAAATACAACGCAGATACCCGCATAGCGGATACCTGTCTGCTTCCGTTCTGAAAGGGAATTCCAGTATTTGGTGAGAGGAGTCATTTCTTCTTGCCGTTTTTACTCCTGTAATTCCGGTTGAACTTGCCTCCCTTGCTGTTGGAGAAACCCAGATTGAGACCCGGACGGGAGAAGGACGTATCGGCCGATATTTTGGTGAGTTCCATCCCCTCGGGGACCTTGACACGGCCGCCGGAGAGCCGCTCGATATCCTGGAAGATGGTGGCGTCCGCCACCGTGTCCTTGTTCCAGATCAGATACTGCTGGCGCATATAGATGGCCAGGGAACGGATCATGGCGCTCTTGGTCTCCCCTTCCGGTTCCGAGGCGATCAGATCCAGGATGCTCTCGATATTGCGTCCGTAATGGCGGGCGCGAATGGGTTTGGTGTTCAGCGGAATAGGGTCCGGACGGCTGTTGATAACCTCCGGCATAGGCTTGGGGAAAGGAGCGTCCACCTCCAGGTCGTACCCGGCGATGATGAACAGATGGTCCCACAGCTTCTGCATGAAATTCTCCTGCTGGTGAACCTGGGGATTGAGGGTTTCCATCACCTTTACGACGGCATGGGCCTGCTCCGTCCGTTTTGCACGGTCGGGTATCGTCTTGAGCTGCTCTACCATCTGAAGTACGTTCCGGCCGTACTCGGGCATCTGCAGTTTTTCCACTTCCGTATTATAATAGAGTTTAATTGTGTTCTCGCTTGCTTCCATGACGCACAGTATCTTTTTAACCAGTTACAAAGATAGTGAAATTCTCGTCTAAATACCAAAGATATCCTTCAACTTTTCCATACCCCATCTTCCGAAAAAGGCCGGCATAGCGTTCCACCTGCTTTTTGTAACGGTCATGCTTTTCGCCGAACTTGAAGTCCACCACCGTTACGCGGCCGTCCGGATGCACGACAACACGGTCGGGCCGATACTCGCGTCCGTCAGGCGCCAGAACCGGGACCTCCCGTAAAACGCGGCCCCCGGGGGCGAACCAGCCCCGGGATTCCACGGACGCGATTCTTCCGGCCAGAAGGGCCTGCGTCTCTTCCCGGAGGGACGCGGGAAGTTCTCCGGCATTCACCGCCGCTTCCACGGCGGCGGGAAGGTCCTGCGAAGTCTCCATCCGGGAGAGGATTCCGTGCAGCACATTTCCCCGGATCCGCCGGCTGGCCTGCGGACCGAAGGAGCCGTCCTCGCCAAAATAATCCGCCGCTTCCGGGCTGAACTTGAGCCGGTCGCCGCTTTCGGCAGGATACGATTCGTAAGTGGCAAAAAGAGGCTTTTCGTCACTTTCCTCCCGATGGATTCTGTCAAAAGGATAGGGTGTTCCGCCAGTATAACGGTCCGTCCCCACAAAGCCGTAAAGAATCTGGGACATGTTCTTGTATTCCTTGACACCGGATTTGGGGAGGGGCGCGGCAATCACTTTGAGGCCATATTTGGCACGGGTGAAAGCCACGTACAGGACATTGATGTTGTCGATGGCCTCCAGTTTGCGCTCCCTCAGATAATCGGCCTCAAAGAGGGATTCCGCGGCCGACGAGTCCAGGGAGACGTGGAAAAGGCCGTCGGCTTCTTTCTCCAGGGGCGTGCCCTCCACGGCCGGCCGGCACCAATACGAAGACGCCTTATACAGCGTAACCTTCTCTGCAAAGGGAACGATGACAAACGGGAATTCCAGTCCCTTGGACTTGTGGATGGTCATCACCCGCACGCTGTCCCCGGTCTGCGGTGAGGCGATCTTGGGTTCCGCCTCCTTCCAGCTTCGCAGAAAGGCCGACAGATTGTTTCCCCCGGTGGAGACCCAGTCCTGAAGATAGTCCATGAACGACAGGATATAAGGGATTTCCGCCTCGAAGGTCTGCGGGTCCGACTCGTGGAGGTCGCGCAGAAAGCCTTCTGCCAAATCAATGAGCGAATGGTATTGTTCCGGGATTTTCACATCCATGGAAGCGGCCAGGAAAGACGCGGCGGACACCTGGCCCTCCGCCGGCGGCGCATCCGCCAGGGACAGCTGCGACACCAGGCGCCGTACCGTAACCGAACTCTTGATGAAAAGGGAGTCGTCCGACACGACGGGGATACCTTCCGCCACGAGGGCCGATGCGATGGCGGAACCGTCCCGGTTGCTGCGGACCAGCACGGCGATGTCCTCCCACTTCCCTCCCCGGGAACGGATGTCCCGAAGGGTCTCCAGGATTTCTTCCATCTGGTTTTCCGTGAACAGGACCTCGACGGATCCGGGCTCCGGATCGTTGAAACAGACCTGCTGCTCCACATCCCGGTACAGATCCGATATGCTGCCCTGCGCGGCAGGGTCTTCCCCGCCCTGGCGGTCCAGTTCGGCGGCCGCGAAAGCAAAGAACGCATTGTTGAAGCCCACGATTTCACGGCAGGTACGGTAATTCCCGTCCAGAACGGAGCTGCGCACCTGGCGGAATTCCTGTTCCAGACGGCTTCCCAGAAGGTTCCAGTCACTTCCCCGCCAGCGATAGATGCTCTGTTTCACATCTCCCACCACCAGCGAATCGTTTCCGGTGCTCTCGCTGCCTTTCAGGAGCGGACGGAAGTTCTCCCACTGGATATCGGCCGTATCCTGGAACTCGTCCAGGAGGAAATCTTCATAGCGGACGCCCAGTTTCTCATAAATGAAAGGAGCATCCGTCCCGTCGATGATCCGGTGAAGGATGGTGTTGCTGTCGTCGATGGAAATGACATTCTTTTCTTTCTGAATCTGCACGAACGCCTCCCGGAGTTCTCCCGCGACACCAAGACCATAGAGTTGTCCCATGATGGTCCTGGCTGTCCTATATTCTTTATAATGGATGCCGAAAAGATCCAGAAAAGCCTGCAGGGGACCATCCAGCACACCTGCCAGTTTCTGCCTCATGGCATCTTTCCCTTTGGCGAACCATTGGCTGGAATCGGGCGCTTTTCTAAAAAACACATCCGTGGGTTTTTCTACAGGCGTCTTGATGTCCAGATACTTATAAAACTGCTTAAAAAGGCCGTAGCTGCTTTCTGCAGGGTTTACGCCTTCGGCCTCGAAAACGGACAGACAGGCTTTGGCCGCCTCCGAAACCCGCGTTTCGTAGCCGCTGACAATTTCCCGGCAAAGCTTTTGCAGGCGCTCCAGGTTCTCCCTCGGGAAGACGGCGTTTTCTGCCGGGAGGCTCTGCAGGCTGCCTGCCACCTCCCGAAGCCGTTTGTCCAGGGAAAAGGTGCCGCTCTGCCGGAGGTCCTCCTTCACGCTGCCGGTGAGCCAGCCCAGCAGGGGCCTGTCCTTTTCCGAGAGGGTATCCAGTACCCGGTCCACGCTTTCACTGACCAGCGCCTCCCTGTCCAATTGCACCTGATAGGAGGAAAACTGGCCGATTTCCCGGGAAAAGGCACGGAGCGTCTGCTGGAAAAAACGGTCGATGGTGGAAACGGCAAAGGCCGAATAGTCGTGCAGGATGCCCGTCAACTGCTGCCGGGCCTTTTTCCGGAGACGCTGTGCGTCCGCAAAAAGAGAAGGCACAAAATCCTTGAAGTACGGCGAGGATTCCGGCTCCCGGGACAGCGTGTACAGTTCCTTGAGAATCCGGCGTTTCATCTCGTCCGTCGCCTTGTTGGTAAAGGTGACGGCGAGCACATGGCGGTAGGCATCGGCCTTCTCGCTTTCGAGAATCAGGCGGATGTATTCCTTTGCCAAATTGTATGTTTTGCCGGACCCCGCCGACGCTTTCAGAATTTTAAGCATTCGCAAAAATAGGCATATTATTCCTATAGTCCTAAATTTTTAGGAACAAGACCGGGGAATGTGTAAGCATTCGGAGAAGGACATATTGACAAAGTTAGATTACGAATGGCATCAGTGAGACATCTGTCGATCTATTCTTATTATCCGCGGTATACTGATAAGGGTTACCGTGTCACCTGCCTCCAGTTTTCAGGGAGGACTGAATCTCTCTTCCGCAGAAACTGAAAGTCGTGATGTTCTCTCTGAAGAACCATGGGTAGCCTTAACGCACGTGCAAACCCCCGGAAAAAAGTTTGGATACGGCCTGTGGCACTTTTTTGTTGAGTTCCTTCAGGTCTTTTTTTGCATCTTCGGTGAATACGATGGTGTACATATCAGTTTTCGCTAATCATCCTGCCGAGGAAGTCCTCAGTGCTCTCGCCCTCGTTCATCCGGTACACCTTGCCAGCCTCGTAATCGGCAATACCCTGACGGATTTT
>OCTW011558575.1_pt1 | contig 27809 bp, 23 predicted proteins | sample 1539671 | NCBI WGS metagenome assembly OCTW01 (sample SAMN02144230, study PRJEB22623) | gut metagenome | biome: sheep rumen | host: Ovis aries | place: New Zealand | reverse complement strand
GGGGTCGGGGGTGGGGTCTGTAACTTTCACCATACCAAACCATTATTTAATGTTCACCTGTGCGGATTTGATACTTAAATCTGCGACGGAGTTTATTAATTCAGCGTCGGTGAAATAATAAACAGCGTCGGTGAAATATTAAACAGCGACGCCGTTTTACCTTCGTCCGCACAAAAAAATAAATATCTGCTTAGCGCTCACCAGGATGCACGCCGTAGTAGACGCGCAGCGGCGTCGACAGCACCTTGATGAAGCCTTTGGCCTCGTCGGCCGTCCAGCCCGTCTGCGTCTCGCCGTATTCGCCCAGCTTCGACTTGGTCAGGTCGTTGGCCGAGTCAATGCCCACCGTCTCGAATCCATAGGGGCGCAGGCGCAGGATGGCCGTGCCCGTGACGTTGCGCTGCGAGGAGAGCAGCATGGCCTCGATGTCGGGCATGACGGGCTCCAGATACTGGCTCTCGTGGAGGAACATGCCGTACCAGTTGGCCACCTGATCCTTCCAGTACTGCTGCCACTTCGACAGGGTCGACTTCTCCAGCAGACGGTGAGCCTCGATGATGAGCTTGGGCGCAGCGGCCTCGAAGCCGACGCGGCCCTTGATGCCGATGATGGTGTCGCCGACGTTGCAGTCGCGACCGATGGCATACGACGCACCGATCTCCTCGATGCGCTGGATGGCCGCCACGCGGTCGTCGAACGCCTCGTCGTTGACGGCCGTGATCTCGCCCTTCTCGAAGGTGATGCGCAGCAGCGACTCGTCCTCGCGTGTGGCGTGCTTCAGATAGGCCTCCTCGGGCAGTCCCTGTTCCGGGTCGAGCAGCTCGCCGCCACAGATGGACGTGCCCCAGATGCCGACGTTGTAGCTGTATTTCAGCTTGGCAAAGTCGGCCGTGAAGCCATGAGCATTCAGATAGTCCACCTCCTCCTTGCGGGTCAGCTTCTCGTCGCGCGTCAGGGTGATGATCTCCACGCCCGGCGCCATGACCAGGAAGGTCATGTCGAAGCGGATCTGGTCGTTGCCGGCACCCGTAGAGCCGTGGGCGATGGCGTCGGCACCGATCTCGTTGGCATAGCGGGCGATGGCCAGTGCCTGGAAGATGCGCTCACTGGAGACCGAGATAGGGTAGCAGTTGTTGCGCAGCACGTTGCCGAAGATCATGAAGCGCAGCGACTTCTCATAATATTCCTGCGTGACGTCGAGCGTCGCATACTTCGCGGCGCCCAGCTTCAGGGCGTTCTCCTCGTTGCGACGGAGCTGTTCGGGGCTGAATCCGCCCGTGTTGGCACAGACGGCGTGCACCTCGTTGCCCTCCTGGGCCAGGCGCATCACGGTGTACGACGTATCAAGGCCTCCCGAGTAGGCCACAACAATCTTTTTACTCATATTGTTCTACCTGTTTTTTTATTTCTTAATTCTGAATACCTTATTAAACGCATTCGCCACCGACATCATATAGGGGGCCCACCACGAGACGGTCTTCTTCTCCGTGGCCGGGTCGTAGAGCATGCCGTAGCAGAGGCACACGCGACGGTTGTTGCGCTGCAGAATGTCGTAGTTCTTGCAGCCCTGACAGCCCTGCCAGAACTCCTCGTCCTGCGTCAGCTCGGTCAGCGTGACAGGCTGATAGCCCAGTCGCGTGTTGAGCTTCATCACGGGCAGCGACGTGGTGATACTGAAGATCTTGGCGTAGGGGAAACGGTCGCGTGCCAGCAGAAACGTCCGCTCCTTGATCTGAGCGGCCAGTCCTCGTCGTCGGTAGTCAGGATCCACTATCAATCCGCTCGTGGCCACAAAGTCGCCGTGACTCCAGCTCTCAATATAACTGAAACCTACCACCTTGTCGCCGTCAAGTGCAATAATGGCTTTTCCACTCGTCATCTTCTGCGCAATATATGCAGGATCGCGCCTGGCAATACCTGTGTTGCGCTGAAGGGCCGACTCATAAATCATCTGGCAAATGCGCTCAGCATACTTCACGTGAGTCTCGTCGGCCTGTTTCACTACCAACTCGTTTTCTTTCATTTCCGCTTGTTCGCTTACATAAGTTAAAATAACGTTAATACCTGAAAATATTCTGCAAAGGTCAGCATTTTATTTCAATTGAGCAAATTATTTGGGGAAAAACCGACTAAGTTGTTAGTGATTAACATTATTTAGGAACTTGATTGTAAGAATAGTGCAAAAAAAATCGTAATTTTGCCACATAACTATAATCGTCTATTAACTTTTAAATACTTCCATGTATGACTAACACAACAACCGATCAACCTATGACCAACACCCAGCGACTGATGGAGCTGGAAGAACGCTATGGTGCACACAACTATCACCCGCTGCCCGTCGTGCTCCGCCGTGGCAAGGGCATCTATGTCTGGGACGTCGAGGACAAACGCTATTTCGACTTCCTCTCGAGCTACTCAGCTGTTAACCAAGGCCACTGCCACCCGCGCATCGTCAAGGCCCTGAAGGACCAGGCCGACCAGCTCTGCCTGACCTCGCGCGCCTTCTATAGCGAGCCGTTCTGCGAGTACGAGAAGTTCATGCACGACTTCTTCGGCTATGACCGCGTGCTGCCCATGAACACGGGTGCCGAGGGCGTCGAGACGTCGCTGAAGCTGGCCCGCCGCTGGGGCGCCGTGAAGAAGCATATCCCCAATGAGAAGATCAAGGTCATCTGCTGCGAGGGCAACTTCCACGGCCGCACCGTGACCGTCATCACCATGAGCAACGACCCCAGCTCCTATGCCGACTACGGACCGCTGACGCCGGGCTTCATCCGCATCCCCTATAACGACACGAAGGCTCTCGAGGAGGCCCTCGACAAATATGGCGACGAGGTGTGCGCCTTCATCGCCGAGCCCATACAGGGCGAGGCCGGCGTCTTCGTGCCTGATGATGGCTATCTGAAGCGGTGCTACGACCTGTGCCACCAGCACAACGTGCTCTTCATTGCCGACGAGGTGCAGACGGGCATCGCCCGCACGGGCCGCATGATCTGCTGTGAGCACGACGGCGTCAGGCCTGACATCCTCGTCCTTGGCAAGGCCCTCGGCGGAGGCGTGCTGCCCGTCTCGGCCTGTCTGGCCGACGACGACATCATGCTCAACATCCGGCCGGGCGAGCACGGATCGACCTTCGGCGGATTCCCCCTGGCAGCCCGCGTGGCCATGGAGGCCCTGCGCGTCGTCCGCGACGAGCACCTCGTCGAGAATGCCGAACGCATGGGCCGCATCTTCCGCGAGGAGATCCGAAAGATTGAGTCGCCCTTCATAGTCGAGGTGCGCGGCCGCGGCCTGCTCAACGCCATCGTCACCAAGCCCATCGGCGACAAGACGGCCTGGGACATCTGTCTGCGCATGAAGGACAAGGGCTTGCTGGCCAAGCCCACCCACGACGACATCATCCGCTTCGCACCGCCCCTCTGTATCAATGAGCAGGAGCTGCGCGAGGCCATCCAGATCATCAAGGAAACGTTTGAGGAAATGAGCCGCTGAGAGCCTATGCAGACGACCAATAGAGTATTGATGGTGCGGCCCGTGCGCTTCGCCTTCAATGAGGAGACGGCCGCGAACAATGCCTTCCAGGTGCGCAGCGCATCGGCCGAGGCAGCCCTGCTGACGCAGCAGCAGGCCGTTGCTGAGTTCGACGCCTATGTCGACCTGCTTCGCCAGCATGGCGTCAGCGTCGACGTGCTCCAGGACACGCCCGAGCCCTTCACGCCCGACTCCATCTTCCCGAACAACTGCTTCTCGACGCACGACGACGGCACGCTCGTGGTCTATCCGATGTTTGCGCCGAACCGCCGCCGTGAACGCGCGAAACTGCTCGCTCACATTGGCACGGGCCGCTATAGCCGCCTGGTCGACCTGACCAACTGGGAGAGTCGCGGCAAGTGTCTGGAAGGCACTGGCTCGCTCATCCTCGACCGCGACCGCCGCATGGCCTACGCCTGCCTCTCGCCACGCACCGACCGCGATGTCGTCCGCGAGTGGGCCGAAGCCCTCGACTACGACTACTTCCTCTTCGATGCCTCAGACGAGCAGGGCACGCCCGTCTACCACACCAACGTGGTGATGCACATCGGCTCGACCGCGGCCGTCGTCTGTCTCGACGCCATCCGCGACGCCGACCAGCGCGCCACGCTCAAAGGACTGCTCGAGGAGAGCGGCAAGACCGTCGTCAGCATCACCCTCGCGCAGATGCATCAGTTCGCCGGCAACATGCTCGAGCTGCAGGGCAAGCAGGCCGAGCCCCTGCTCATCATGAGCCAGACGGCCCGCCGCTCCCTGACCACGAAGCAGCTGCTCACCCTCAGTCAGCACGCCACCATCCTCAGCCCCGACCTGAGCGCCATCGAACAAGCCGGCGGCGGCAGCGCCCGCTGTATGCTCGCCGAAATCTTCTCATAACAAAATGTCGTAATCACGATCTCCCGAAGAGTCGAAATCCCGATATAACGAAATCTCGAAATAACGATATTCCGAAATAACGATATTCCGAAATAACGATATTCCGAAATAACGATATTCCGAAATAACGAAAAAACGAAAATAATAACAAAAAAAACAGAAACAAAACTATGAACAATTCCGTCATCACATTCCCCATCCCGGCCAACGAGCCGGTGAAAGCCTATCTGGCCGGTTCGCCAGAGCGTGTCGCACTCGAAAAGGAGCTGGAGCGCCAGTCGAAGCTGGTCGTCGACATCCCCATCATCATCGGCGGCAAGGAGATCCGCACCGGCGATGTCGGGCAGGTCACCTGTCCCCACGACCATCATCACGTCCTGGCCACCTATCATAAGGTAGGCCGCAAGGAGGTCGAGCTGGCCATCGAGACCGCCATGAAAGCCTGGCAGGAGTGGAGCCGCACGCCATGGACCACCCGCGCCGCCATCGTGATGAAGATGGCCGAGCTGCTGGCCACGAAATATCGTCCCATCATGAACGCTGCCTGCATGCTGGGCCAGAGCAAGAACATCTATCAGGCTGAGATCGACTCGGCCTGCGAGACCATCGACTTCTTCCGCTACAACGTCCACTACGCCTCGAAGATCTATTCGATGCAGCCCAAGGACGGCTCCATGCAGCTCAACCACACGGAGTATCGTCCGCTCGAGGGCTTCGTGCTCGCCGTCACGCCGTTCAACTTCACCAGCATCGCCTCCAACCTGTGCATGACGCCCGTGCTGATGGGCAACGTGGCCATCTGGAAACCGTCGACCACGGCCCTGCTCTCCAACTACTATCTGATGCAGCTCTACCGCGAGGCCGGACTGCCCGACGGCGTCGTCAACTTCCTGCCCGGCAGCGGCGCACTCATCGGCGAGGTGGCCACGCAGTCACGCCACTTTGCCGGCATCCACTTCACCGGCTCCACGGCCACGTTCAAGAGCCTCTGGATGCAGGCCTGCTCCAATCTCGACCGCTACGTCAGCTATCCGCGACTCGTCGGCGAGACGGGCGGCAAGGACTTCATCTTCGTCCATCCCTCGGCCGATCCGAAGGCCGTGGCCACGGCTGCCTTCTGCGGCGCCTTCGAGTTCCAGGGCCAGAAGTGCTCTGCCGCCTCGCGCATGTATATTCCCAAGAGCATGTGGCCCGGCGTGCTCGACGACATCAAGCGCATGTGCTCGGAGATCAGGATGGGCGACGTCTGCGACCCGAAGAACTTCGTCAACGCCGTCATCGACGAGGCCTCGTTCGACAAGTGCAAGCAGTACATCGACTACGCCGCTGAGGCTGCTGACGCCAAGATCGTCGTCGGCGGCAAGTGCGACAAGTCGGTGGGATGGTTTGTCGAGCCGACCGTCATCGAGACCTCCAACCCGCACTTCCGCTCGATGGAGGAAGAGATCTTCGGCCCCATCCTGACGGTCTATCCCTACGACGACGACAAGGTCGACGAGACCGTCCGCCTCTGCGACGAGACGTCGCCCTACGGACTGACAGGCGCCGTCTTCGGCCGCGACCGCATGGCCGTGGAGAAGATCACGGAGCAGCTCTCGTATGCCGCCGGCAATTTCTACATCAACGACAAGCCCACGGGCGCCGTCGTCGGCATGCAGCCCTTCGGCGGCGCACGCGCCAGCGGCACCAACGACAAGGCGGGCGGCGAGTTCAACCTGATCCGATGGATCATCCCGCGTGTCATCAAGGAGACGCTCGTCTCACCGACCGACTATCGGTACACGTATATGAAATAACTGTTCTTTTTATGGAATCAGACATCATCCGACCATGCAAGGTCAATGTCGCCTCTGAGACAGGACGGCTCCGCGCCGTCCTGCTCAGGAGGCCGGGCATCGAGGTGGAGCGCATGACGCCACTGAACGCCGCACAGGCCCTCTACAGCGACATCCTCGACAAGGCCACCGTCGACAAGGAGTACGGACTCTTCTGCGGCATCCTCGAGCGATGGACCGACCACGTCTACTACGTGCGCGACATCCTCGCACAGCTGCTCACCAACGACAACATACGCGACCACCTCGTCGACGCCAGCCTCCACCACGACCGCCACACCTCGCAGCTGACCAACGGCGAGAGCCTCCGCCAGCTGCTCATGTCGCTCGACAGCCGCGAGCTGGCCCGCGTCCTCATCGAGGGCTACGAGCAGGACCACTGGGACGGCTTCACCGACGACCGCTTCCTGCTCAAGCCCCTCTATAACATGCTCTTCACGCGCGACGCCTCGTCGACCATCTACAACCGCGTGCTCATCAACTCGATGTCGTTCGAGGTGCGCGAGCGCGAGACGCTGATCTACGAGGCCATCTTCCGCAACTTCTTCGGCGTTGAGCTGCTCAACGCGGCAGCATGGAACCCCCTGGCACGCACCGAGGGCGGCGACATCCACATTGCCTCACCTGACCTGCTCTGCGTCGGCGAGGGCATTCGCACCAACGCCAAGGGCGTCGACTACCTCGCACGTACCTTCGCCCGCGAGCGCGACCACTTCGACATCCTCGTGCAGGAGCTGCCCACGGAGCCCGACTCGTTCATCCATCTCGACATGGTCTTCACCCTCCTCGGACAGCACCACTGCATGGCCTTCGAGCCCGTCCTGCGCAAGCAGGGACTCTTCGCCAACAAGGCCACGACGCTCGTCAACATCCATCACGGCCGCATCACCTACCGCGAGGTGCCCAACATCGTCGAGGGACTGCGCACGCTGGGCTGGCAGATGGAGGAGCCCATCCTCTGCGGCGGCACCGACTCGTGGGTGCAGCTGCGCGAGCAGTGGCACAGCGGCGCCAACTTCTTCGCCCTGGGCGACGACCAGGTCATGGGCTACAGGCGTAACACCCACACCATCGACGCCCTCGACCGCGCCGGCTTCGCCGTGCTCAACGCCGAGGACATCGTCGAGGGCCGCGTCGACATGAACGGCTACGACCGCTTCGTCGCGGCCTTCCCCGGCTCCGAGCTGCCCCGCGCCGGCGGAGGCGCCCGCTGCATGACCATGCCGATCCTGCGCGACTAAGAAACGACCCGATTCTCTTCTTTGCACCGTCCGACGTCCATTACGACGACGGGCGGTGCTATTACTTTACGTCACGACGTGACCGCATGCCGTCACGTCGTGCTTTCATGCCGTCACGCCGTGACGCCATGCCGTCACGTCGTGACGAAACATTTCCAGATAGCCTGTTTTGATTTGTCTTGTTGGTTTTTATTAGTATTTGTGAGATGCGAAGCGTTCCGACACATTCGGGTGCGAATAATACAGGCTGATTCGCGAAATAAGACTCAATTATTGTTAAAAGCGGGCGGGCGGATGTCACGTTTCGGGGCTTCGTGTGTTTTATAGATGAATATGGAACAGCAGGAGTTTGAATCATTTATCCGCAGGGTTCGACCACGGTTGGTGGCTGAGGCTATCCAGATCGTTGGGGCTACGGCTGATGCCGAGGATGTCGTGCAGGATGCGGCACTGAAGCTCTGGTCGATGCGCCCGCACCTCGGCGACTACAGCTCGCCGGACGGACTGGCCGTCGTTATCGTGAGACGGCTGAGCCTGAACCGGGCGCGCAGCTGGTCGCGCAGCGCACTGCCCGAGCAGCCGACGGAATGGACTCCTGAGTCGGCAATGATTTCAGCTGAGGAATCGACTCGTCTGGAGCAGACGCTGCGCATGTTGCCCGACATGCAGCAGGCGGTGCTCCGAATGAAACACATCGACGGCCTGGAGGTCAGCGAGATAGCCCGCATCACGGGATGCTCGGCTGAGGCCGTCAGACAAAACCTGTCGAGGGCACGACGCAGAATCTTAAAAATGTTCAGAATATGATACACGACGAACAAGAAATCAGACAACTGATCAAACGCTTCATCGACGGCGCGACGTCGAACGCCGAGGAACAGACGCTCTACGACTATTTCCGTGGCGACGTGGCGGATGACCTGAAGGTCTATCAGGAGATGTTTCAGTGGTATGCTGACGGCATGCCCGAACAGAGGCGGAGCCATCGGATGTGGAAGCGGCTGGCTGTCGCGGCGGCGTTAGTCGGAGTGCTGGCCGGTGGGGTCGCCTACTATGAGCAGCAACGCATGGACGACCTGCTGCTCAGGTATGAAGGCAGCTACATCGTGCGCAACGGAGAGAAGATCACGGATCTGAAGCGGATCCTTCCCGAACTGCAACGGACTGAGGCTGAGGCCGAGCGCAAGATGTTGCATATCGAACAGTTGCTGGAGGGGGAGCAAGCCGCCGCCGAGGAACTGCCAATCATTTGAACGTCAGAAGTATAACTAAAAAAAGAAGATAACCATGAACATAAGAATCTTAATCGCTATCATGTGTGTGATAGGCGTCGGCCAGGAGGCCCTGGCGCAGGCCGAGATAGATCGGATTGCAGAGGAACTGGAGCAAAAGGGCGTGGAGTGCAACAAGGTGGTGAACAGAAATCCGTCGACGAAGAAAATCGTCAGCGAGGTGCGGACCTATGTGTTTCGCAGCAAGGATGGCAATTATGCCCGAAAGCTGAAGAAGGCTTTTTCGGCTGAAGAGGAAAATTCGACGACGGCGATCACGGAGAATGGCGGCCGCTCGATGACGCTCATCTTCGACACCGACGGCAGCCATAAGGTCTACAGGCTGGAGATCGGCAATGAGTCGGCTGACCCGAGGGTGGAACTGAACATCATCTATAATGACAGCAAGGTGAAGGTGCGGAGGATTTTCAGTAGGGACTTCGAGGGCTTCGACATGCAGTCGTTTAATGAATACATGGATAAGATCGGACACCGGGTGGACAGCTTTCAGATCGATGCCGAGAAGATCAGGGCCGAAGCCGAGAAATGGAGGGAACGCCTCAGGGAGCAGCAGAAGCGGAAGCTGAGGACGATCGCTGACAGTTAGTAAATAAGAATAGACTGCAACATCTAAATCTCTCTCGTTTATAATTAAGTATTTAGATGTTAACTGGGAAGGTGCGGTGCGCGAGCATAGCCCTTCCCTTTATGGTTTCATTTGGCTGAGGACGGCCTCCACCTGTTCGAGCGTGCCGTCCTTGACGATGACGCGCTTCTGGCGGTCGAGCAGATAGAGCGAGGGTAGGGCAGGCAGGTAGTAGGTCTGCTCGCGGATGATGAGTCCCTCGGGGCTGCGGCCCTCAAGCCAGTTCTGCGGCAGCGGCTTCACGTCCTTCAGCCAAGCCTCGGCGTTGTGGTCGGGATAGATGTTGAGCACCCGCAGGCGGGCGTCCTGCGTCAGCACGCGGCTGCCCATGATGCGCGGCATCTGCTCATGGCAGTGCTCGCACTCCGGGTCGCTGAAGACGATGAGCGTCAGCTCGCTGTCGACGTCGTAGAGGCGGTGCTCGCGGCCCTCGCGGTCGATGAACGTGAAGTCGGCGGCCAGCGAGCCGGGCTGGTTGCGCTCCACCATGCGCAGACGGAACGCCATGCGCGAGCGGCGGGCCTCGTCGAGCTGGGGCAGGGCAGAGAAGGCGCGCAGCAGGTGGGCATAGGTGACGTCGTTGCGCAGGGGCGAGTTGGGGTTGCCCAGATAGTGGTCGACGAGGCCGTCGAACTGCTCCAGTCGGCTCTGGCTGCGGCTGACGCTGTCGGCCAGCACGCGGGCACTCAGTGCGCACGTCGCCGAGTCGGCATACTGCATCAGGTTGACGTAGTCGGCAAAGCCCTGCTCGGCCACGGCCTGACCCCGCTCCGAGGTGTCGCTGAAGTCATAGCGGCTCCAGTAGTGCTCCATGAGATAGCCCAGCCGGGCCTCAGGCGTCTGCAGCAGCTCGGGAATCTGCGGGAAGGGGAACTGCACGTCGTCCTGTGCTGATAAACTTGTCGCCATGAAGATGGTGGTGACAAATAATGCTAAGAGTCGTTTTGCCATTATTGTTTTGAACCGTCAGATAATGTCATGTTATCATGCTTCATACACCGCTTTGCTGTAGGAGGCGACGTGTCTCACGTCGCAACAAGCAGCCGGATAGCGACGTGAGACACGTCGCCTCCTGCTATTGCGCTGCAAAGTTAAGTATTTTCTGCGATACGGCCAAATGTTTATGTGGGAAGAATGTACAGGAATTCGTTTTTTCTTTGTAAATTTGCAGGCAAATAGCCGAAACTTATGGACAACATCATTGAGATACAGACGCTCGGGCAGCCCGGACTCGACGTCTTCAGCACACTCACTGAGGCACAGCTGCGCAACCAGCTGGAGCCCGAGAAGGGCATCTTCATCGTCGAGAGCCCCAAGGTGATCCGCGTGGCCCTCGACGCGGGCTACGAGCCCCTGTCGCTGCTCTGCGAGCGGCGCCACATCGAGGGCGACGCCGCCGACATCGTAGGCCGCTGTGCAGACATTCCTATCTATACGGGTCCGCGCGAGCTGCTGGCCCAGCTGACGGGCTATACGCTGACGCGCGGCGTGCTCTGCGCCATGCGACGGCCGCAGCCGCGGAGCGTCGAGGCGACGCTGACGGGCGCCCGCCGCGTGGTGGTCATCCACGGCGTGGTCGACACGACCAACATCGGGGCCATCTTCCGCTCGGCAGCAGCCCTGGGCATCGACACCGTGCTGCTGACGCGCGACTCGTGCGACCCGCTCAACCGCCGCGCCGTCCGCGTCTCGATGGGCTCCGTCTTCCTCGTGCCGTGGACGTGGCTTGACGCGCCAGTGACGAGCCTTGCCTCGCTGGGCTTCAAGACGGTGGCCATGGCCCTGACCGACAAGTCCGTCAGCCTGGACGACCCGCGGCTGAAGCAGGAGCCGCGGCTGGCCCTCGTCATGGGCACGGAGGGCGACGGCCTGCCCCACGACGTGGTGGCGCAGACCGACTACGTGGTGCGCATCCCGATGGCCCACGGCGTCGACTCGCTCAACGTGGCGGCAGCGGCGGCTGTGGCGTTCTGGGAGCTGCGGGATCGCGCCAAAGGCTGACCCCTACGGAGAAAGAAAAGGCGGGATTGACCGAATAGCGCAGCTCGGCACCGATGCGGTCGCCGATGTCCTGGCGCATGTAGTAGGGCAGCGGCAGGCTTCGCTCCGAGAGAAGACTCTTCTGGGCGAAGACCGTGGCCTCCCAATGGTCGTCGAAACGATAGCTCAGCATGGCCGACAGTCCGCCGTCGGTGGTGGGGCGTCCGCGCCAGTCGAGTCGGCTCAGGTAGCCGCCGACGGCATAGCTGAGCCGTGAGGTGAGCGTGTCGGCATACATCAGCGACATGGTGTTGGCGAAGCCCGAGCCGCCATGACGGCCCAGACCGACGATGCCGGCCAGCGAGAGCGAGCCGTTGAGCCCGCGGTGCAGCTGCCAGCCGCCGAGGCCCCCGTAGAAGGGCGACAGGGCGTAGGGATGCCACGCGACGGTGCCCAGCTGGCTCAGCGGCGGCAGACTGGTCATCCATGTCCTGTCGTCAGCGCAGGCCAGCGTGTCAGCCGCTGCAGGCGCCTCAATAGGGTGGGGCACCTCGAACGACTGATAGATGTCGTCCTGCGCCATAGCGGCCCTACCGGACAACATCATCATCATGGCTATGATCGTCAGCTTCTTGTTCATGATAGTTTCACACCTCAGTTTTTATCTAAACAACGAATTCTAAACAATGTTTTTTGAACAACGAATTAAGACGAATTTCACGAATGAAACGAATTGAATCTTATTTCACGAATTGAATCATATTTCACGAATTGATTTTTAATTTGTGTAATTCGTATTAATTCGTATCATTCGTATTAATTCGTTTCATTCGTGTAATTCGTCTTAATTCGTTGTTTTATTTAAAAGTCCCATGTGTTTAAATCCGTTGTCTAAGAATTTGTTCATGTCATTCGTCAGGCATGAACAGCGGGTCCTCGGGCATCACCATGACGGGAGCCGACTGGTAGGCCTGCATCACCTTCTGGGGCACGTACTCGTTGGGGACGACTAGGCGGAACATGTACTCGCGGAACCAGCGGTCGGTCATGATCAGACAGCCCTGTTGCTGGCCCCAAGAGGCACCCCACGAGTTCTCCACCTTCCACTTCGTGGCCTGCCCCTTCTTGTCGAGGTCGACGGCCGTCAGCGTCATGGCGTGGGTTGAACCGCTGTCGAAGGTGGCGATGCGCTCGGCCTTCGTCATGGGGAACGTCGTGTCGAAGAGTGAGCCGTAGTCGAAGTTCTCCGTGTCGGCATAGCCACGCTTGCGGTCGAGCATCTTGCCCACGTCGTAGCTCGAGTAGAGCTTGCGGCCGTCGCGCAGGGCGGCGATGGCCATCTGCTCGATGTCGTCCATCGGCAGGTTGACGTACTTCCAGTTATGGCCGTCGTAGGTGTGGCGGTCGAGCTCCACCTCGTAGGTCTTGTAGAACGGGCGCCGCGGGTCGTTCATCACCATGATGAACGTGCCGTTGAGCGATCCGCCAACCACCTCGCGATAGAACTCCTGCGGCGTCCACTCGCGCACGTCGCCGACGGCGTGGCCCTTCTCGTCCTTGAAGGCGTAGGTGAACTTCTGCGGCGGCTCGCCGATGGTCAGCTGCAGCATGTGGTAGATCTGGCTCAGCATGCGCGTCTTAGCCTTCTCGAGCGACGAGCCCTTCTTGCCCTTGCTGACCATCTCGCGCAGCTGCAGACCATACTCGCGCAGTTTCGACGAGATGAGCTGGCGGGCCTTCGACGTGTTGTCCGACGAGAACGACTCGGGCATCACCTCGCTCGGCACGAGACCGTACTTCTCCGTCAGGTCGGCCACGCCGCAGAACGTGCCGCCGTCGCCGATGGGCGAGCGGAAGAAGAACTGCACGCGCTGGTCGTCCATCGGCTTCTGGGCGTTGTCGATGCAGCCCTGCAGCATCAGGTTGGCCTTCTCCAGCTGGTCCCAGAAGAAGAGGTAGGCCTGCGAGAACTCCACGCGCAGCGAGTCGGTGCGGCGGGCGAAGTCGGCGCGCAGCACGTTGAAGCCGGAGAACATCCAGCAGCGGCCGCTCGACTGCTGGTCGGTGATCGACTGCTTCTTGGTCTCGATGCTGAAGTGGGTGTCCAGTGCGCCAGCGTTCTGTCGGTTCTGTGCCAGGTTGTCGATGGCGTTGGCCCCGACGGCGTTGACAAGGGCGCGGTCGCTGGCCTCCAGCTTCTGCTCCTTCCGAATGTCGTCGAGCATCTTCTGCGTGATGCCGCCGTCAGTCTTCTGGGCTGTGGCAGTGAGGCTGGCGGCCGCTAAGAGTATTGTCAGTCTAAGCTTCATATTTCGTTTCTAAGGATTAGGGGAGTTTAGGAGTTTAGAAGTTTGGGAGTTTAGACGATAGTCTGGAGGCAGATGGCCGTGGATAAAACTAACGTCTAAACTCCAGCGGCTGAAAGCCGCGGAAACTCCTAAACTCCTAAACTCCGAAGTTTACTTCTTGTAGTACTTCAGCGCCTCTGCCATCCAGCCCTGGATGTTCTTGATGCGGTCGGCATCAGAGGGGTGGTCGCTGAACAGTCCGCCAGAGCCGCTCGACTGAGCTGCCATGCGCTGCCAGAACGACGTGGCCACCTGCGGGTTGTAGCCCGCCATGGCGGCGAAGATCAGACCCATGTGGTCGGCCTCGCTCTCCTGCTTGCGCGAAAAGCCGCTCGTCCAGAGCTGCGACCCCAGCTGCGTGCCCAGCGCCAGCAGCTGCTGCGCACCCTCGCTCATGCCCGCACCCTGGAGCACGGCGCCCAGGATCTGCGTGCCATATTGCTTCTTGTACTCATTGCTCAGTCGCTCAGCCGAGTGCTTCGCCACGGCGTGGGCGATCTCATGACCCAGCACGATGGCCAGTGAGGCCTCGTCCTGAGTGACGGGCAGCAAGCCCTCGTAGACCACGATCTTGCCGCCGGGCATGCACCAGGCGTTGACCTCCTTGCTCTGCACCAGGTTGAACTCCCAGGCGTAGTTCTTCGTCTCGGCAGCCAGTCCGTTGGCATTGAGATAGCTTACCACGGCCTGTGCCAGCTTCTGGCCCACGCGCTTCACCATGGCCGAGTTGGCCGAGTTGGTCGACGCCTTGGCCGACTTCATGAACTCCTGATACTGTTGGTTCGACAGGCTGAGCACGTCGCCGTCGCTCACCAGCAGTGTCTGTTTTCTGCCCGTGATGGGCACTGTCGATGTGGTGCCGCAGCTCGTCATCGTCAGGGCTGCCACCATCGTCAGGACAAAAAGTTTAAACTTCTTCATACTGTCTTTTTTTGTTTTTTATTATGATAGTTAAATAATCAACCTATCCTTCTATCTCCTTCTGAACCAGGTTGTAAGTGATTACACCACATTCATAGCCTATCTGATTCAGTCGTCAAACAAGGCTTTGGCATCATGTTTAGCCAGTCCGGAATGCAGCTCGTCGAAAGCCTTTGTAAGGCTATGCTTAACCATCGTCTGTTGAACTTTGGTCTCGTATTCGTCGTCGAGTATTCTCTGGGCTAAGGCTTTGCGCACAGTCTTAGTCTGCCCCTTGATGAGCACCCATAATGCATCAACAAGGGAAATGTCCTGTTGCTTAACTGTCGGGGATACAATTGCTGCCATAGTCTTTCCTTTTTTTCTGTTCTCTGTTCGTTTCTGCCGGCAAAGATAAGCATTAATTCCCGAACGGCCAAATAATTCCGGAAATATTAGTGGTGCGATAAATTTTAATTAAATACGAAATATCCCTTTGTTTATAAGGCTTTTGAATTTGGTGCTACAATCAGCCCTATGTTCAAACTTTATCTAATTAAGGATTACCAGCGTCTCAAAGAAGAGGAAAACAATCCTGCTCTGTTGCAATGGCAAGCTAAACGGTTCTTGACAAAAGCCAATTATACCATACACACGGATGCAATTCAGACCAAACTAAAGCACTTGGGATATAGACGAGCAAAAGAGGTGTTAGTCTATGCGCAAGAAGCAGACATGCTTAATGTCGTTGTGTTTGGATGTACGGCGAAAGAGTGGGAACAACAGAACCCACAATTAGCCAAGAAAAGAATGAACATACGTGAAACAGCTTCTATTGCGCAACTTCTTGTTCTTGCTAATCTGGAAAACAATTAATGCTGAACTGATTAAACGCAATATCCCTCGTGCAGAGAGGTTCCGCACATTCTTGAAGATAGCAGAGGAGCAGATGAAGACATTACAGGAAAGAGACATTGAGCATCAATTCCGAAAACAATTCCCAGAAAACAATGTAGGAAAACTTTTAGAATAAATGTAATGGAGAAGCGAGAATTTGATGATATTGGGGAACTGTTAAGCACGTTATCGCCCTACATATCGGCCCGAGCACTGGCTCGCATCTGCAACATGAGCGAGAGCCAGATGTTGCAGTATAAAGCGGGCATAAAGAAAATTAGTCCACAAAACATTGCACGTATTAACGAAAAATTGCGTACCTTTGCAGCCGAACTCAGTGAGTTCACACTGATGGGCGCGTGAAGCGTCGTACTATTTTATAAATGCAAAGAAGGCTGGCGGGTTTCGTCAGCCTTTATTGTTGATTATTTGGTGGTACGATTGCGGATAATCATTTTTTTTTCGTAGTCCAGATAGCCTCTTAGTTGTTTTTTGTCATAAAATAAGCAACCGGATTACCAAAATGATCAATCTTCAAGTAGAGACCAACAGATGTTGGTGGAACAGCTCGGCTGCCAGTTACATCATTGAAATAGAATGTCACAGTGTTGCTTGTAGGCTTCTCAGGAATCGTATAGATGAACCATGAGTTCCATGTCTTGGCGCTATAGTTCCAAGCGGTCTGCACGTTTGACTCATCGAGCATGTTTGTTGCACCACTTTCCACTCCAAACACTTTCTTTTCTTTCGTCTTATTTTCGTCACTATAAGCATTTAGGGTGCTAGTAGCAAATTTGATGTCCAGTGGGAACATACCTTGAGGCAGACTGGAGGGAAGGTCAAATGTCAACTTATAGACATCATAGGTGACATCTGTAGGTGTCGGCGTTGTCGTTGTTTTTCCGTCTGTAACTGTAATGACGTTCTTTGTTACAGTTAGATTGGTATTGCCTACATGGGTCAAACTGACATTCGATAAATCAAACTTCTGAATAGCATAGACCTCCAAGGTGCGGCTCAGACCAGTCTTGGTCTCTTTTAACTCGATTTTAGTGTAGGCAATGGTGCTGCCAGGAGTGTTCACCTTAAATTTGATAGTGCCTTTTTGCGTTGTTGGATCATAGCTGACAACGACAGGCTTGTTGGCTGCACTCACATCGACGGCATTGTCAAGGCCTGTGCTCGTGGAAGTCTCAATTTCGAAAACTGATTTGTCTGTTGGCAATGGAGAGTTCTCTGGATTGGATGACGTGAATTCGAATTCAACAATCTGATCATCACTCACATCGCTTTCGCTGTCATAAATCAGCGTCGTGTTGCCTAAAATTCTAAGCGTATAGTCGCCATCACTGACGTCAGGGACGATCGGGCTAACGGAGGCAGCCTGATTGTTCGAGGGAGGAGCTGTTAAGGCAGCATTGAAAGTTGACGATCCCGTTGCTCTTGGCAGATAGCCCACATTGAGGATGTAGGAATGATTGCGAAGCAGTTTCTTCACGTTAGCCTTGTCTGCCATCAGCAGCACGCGATGATACCTCACTTTATTCGTCGTTCCTTTCTTGAAAGTGATTTTCAGGATGATGCTCATTTCTTTGTCGCCCGTATCTTCGAAAAGATATTGGGGCGTTGAGGACGACTGCAGTCTGTCTTCTGTGACGTCAGTGGTATATCTGCCCCCGTCTGATTCTGTGTATGGTGTCAGTGGCGGAGTGGCAGTGTCGTATCCAGTGAATGGGTCGGAATAGTCTTCAGTGTTGAAGGGAGCAAGATAACCTTTCTTCAGTCCGTTGTAGATTGTCCAATCAATAGTCTCGATGGCCTCATAATCAGAAATGTCTTTCCATGAGCCATTCTCACCTTCAATTTTGTTGGCTCTGGTCAAGTCCATCGTCAACTTGATGCGGTCGCGAAGAAGCTTCACGGTATTCGATACCGCGCCTTCACCAGTAGGTTTCAGATATTGTTGCATGGCCTCTGATGTTGACTCACGATGATAGCCCCAATAACTGATCTGCTGGTCATTGATATAGTCAGATGTCAGGGCAATGTCCTGCATCAATCGGTTTTCCAGCCAGCCGGTGTAGGATTTGGATGCGTCGCTGAGCAGACCTGCAGGTGGATTAGCGATAAAGTGGATACGTGCCGTCTGGGTGGGCACAGAGGCTTCTATCTTGCCTTTGATGGGCGATAATGTCATGTGGTCACCTGATGTAGTACCAGTGGTTGGCGTCAGAGTTGCGTCATAAAGACCAAGATAAAGACCACCTTGGTCGAAGCAAAGCAGCTTCATCGTAAGGTTTTCCAGGATGGAGTTGCTCTCCACACCACCAACCAGGCTTCGCGTTGTCGCTCCTTGGTTGTCGTCATTCGTCATTTCGAAGCTTAAACTGACAGGAATAAATTCGCTTGCCGAGTTCTTCTGCCAATCGTCAGGCATCTCTTCGCTCACACTGCAACCCGTAACAATCAAGGCTGCAATGGCCACATTGAGTATATGATGTATATAATTCATAGCAATAAGTCTTTAATATGTTTCCATATAAGTTTCCAGTTCTGCTGTTGTCATCTGCTCATTCATGAACTTCAAATCGTCGGCAGTCATGGTTCGAATGCAACGGGTATAAGCATATGTAGCAGTGCCTTCTTCACCAGTAGCCACGTACGCAGATGTCCCGTCTAATGTCCAATAATACTGGCCTCCTAAAACTTCAGAAATGACCTTGTTGCTGATATTTTCATTCTGATACTTAATGATGACATTAATTTCTTCCTTGGTGGGCAGACGCCAATCATCATATATTTTCCGTCTATCGGTTCCATTCACAGACCTCTTAGTGACTTCAACGTATTCAGAACAATGAGCAGCGGCTCTTAATCCGTTGTTAAATGGATAAACTGTTCCCAATTGTGATGCAAGCATAAATGCTGGTGCAGCAACGTGATCTTGAGAAAGATGAGTTACCATATTTACTGTTGGGTTTCCAATTACATAGTCAGCACTCGTAGAACCTATTTGTATAACATACATGTGATTGTTGGAAGCACCATCATTTGTTGTTACATCTGTTTTGCTTCTATTATCCCATGTGTCCCTATTTGCAATTCTGCGGTCTGCCCCATCCATGTATTTAGCTGCAAATCTACCAAAATTATTGTTATAAGCACCATAATTGTAGTCTCTTAATCTTTTTTGGGAATTTTGGGAGTCTTTATCCCAGTCGACCCAATCGTAATTAGTCGTTTCAAGAGTGTATCGCTGATAACTTTTGCGATAATATATTGTACCAGTACCTTTTGTGTACCCGACTACTTCTGTTAGACTATAATCGGTGACTTGTTCATAACTACCCCATCCACCTTCGACGTAATATGTTCTATACCAGTAATCGTTTGTGGAAGTATATCCATTTGCATATCTCGTTCTGAAATCGATGGTTGTCAAGTATGGATAATTGTTTTCTTCCCATTGAGCAACGGTATTTGCATTTGTGGTAGCATTCCCGTTTGCAGATATCCCAGTCACAGTCGCTCCATCAGATTTCGACGACCATGCTCCTGCAATATTCTGGATGTTATCAGTAGGGATATGATGGACTGTAACTTCAACTGCTTTAGAATCTTCACCAGGTCCTACGTCTAATTTGACCGTAAAGGTGAAGTCCTTGACAGCGTGGTTGGCAAGTGATTTTGAAACTATCCTGATGGTTCCGTTTCCTTGATCTGTGACGGTTGTCGTATTGTCATTTTCAGTGACTTGTACCGATTGCCCAGAAGCATTCTTATATGTGATATTAGCAGCAGGGACAGACAGCGGTGCCAGCGAACTGCTTCCATTAATGAAATACTGGATATCAGCTGACAGCGTTCCGTTACCATAAATATAGACTGTGGTGGGAATCACCTTCAGGTAGTTAAATTCCTTAGCCTCCATCGTTAGGGGATCCTCTTCATTCCAATCCATGATTTCATAGAAGAGGTCGAGCTCCTGGTCTTCGTCAATCTGCGTCGTGCTACCGAATGAATTGATAATAGCCTTAATCATATAGAGGTTGTTTCGCTTCAGCTCGGTGACGTCGTCCTTACAGACGGGAATGCGATAGTAATTATATTGGACGCTTCCCTTATTTGTCCATTCGGCAGTCGCATCCTCCCTCGTCTGCTGCTGATACGGGATGGAAACAATGATATGGGGCGCATCGTCGCTTTTGGTTTCTGCATTCCACGAAAACGGGAAAGAATACGTCGTTTGTCCATAGACGTTATAACGGCCGTTCGGATCATCACCCTGAGTCACATCGGTCATATAGATGAGGCTGCCCGTACGCACGTCGTGTCCTAAGGTCTCATCGTAGGTGCCGCCGTTAAAATCGGTCGTATTGAAAGCAAAGTTCACATATCGGAACATCGGCTCACCAGAGATAATATAGCGGCTAAGCGACTCCTCGTCAGTGGGGTCACCTGTGGCTGACGCGCTTTGTCCATAAAGAACCCTTCTGAAAGAATCCGAGAATTCCATGTTGAATACAATCTTTGCAGACGCACGCTTCAAGCCAGCCGTAGTTGTCATCTCGATAAGCTTGGAAGAGGCTGAGCCAGAATTCCATGTCGTCACATAGTCCATCAGGAAACTCTTGTCTGAGGTGAAAGGACTCTGCCAGGGCCTTGTTGCATCATGGGGTGCTTGAGCAAACCATGACGTGATAGCCTCATCAGTTGCATAACGCTTGTAGATGTTGGCATCCTGAGTGTTCAAAGCCTTCACTTCTGCCAAAGTCTTCCCATTCATGGCCGTCACTTGATCGGCAGTCAGCCAGCTGTTGGCCGATACATAGACGACATAATCCTTATTGTTGTCAATGCCGTCTTCCTTGCATTTGTTGGTTATCAGATACTTTTCAGAACCGTCGTTCTTGATTTCCTGAACGTCAGCTTCGTCGATGCGTTTGGTCAGAAACACTTTGTTGTCGTCTGGGTTAATCAGATATACATCCAAAGTATGGATGGTGCTTTCTTCATAGTTCTTGGCCTGTTTAGCTACATCGGCTGTTTCCGTTGCACGGGTTTCAGCTTTGTCCAAACCAAAGACGGATGGAGAAATCTGCAAGCCATTGGCATTGTTGAACTCGGAAGACAACATTTCCAACTCTTCATGAACGCACGATGCGAGAGCCCCTGCCATCAGCAGAGAAACACACCATGATTGGCGGATTATCATCTTATATCTTTTCATGACTCTTTTAATAGCGTTGAGTATAATAGGAAATATTATTCCACGTGGTCGACGACACACGATAGAAATACGAAGCAGTATTGTCATTTGAGCCAGGCAGAATGGACGAGTTGTATGGCATCCTTGATACCGTTCCTCCAGAAATTGCTACCAGGGATATTTCTGTTTTGTCGCCCTCAGCAGACGTCTGCTTAGGTACAACGTAGAATGTTGTCGTATAAGTTCCTGCTGATTCGTCATATTCACCAGTCGTTTCATTGATTTCCAGTTCATCCTGAATCTCACTATAGCTGTCTCGGGCGTTAGGATCGTTTTTGGGTAATCTGTAAACAAATCCAAAGTGTCCATTACTGCTTTGCAGAACCATGCGGGTCTCATTGTCGTGAGAGACGGTTAGTTGTAGCAGAGTATTATAATTAGGATTGTTCTCTCCGCCTCCATTTCCGAATTCCGGATCGTAGGCAATGGCAGCCCAGGCGTCATTCCAGTTAATGCTAGAGGGTTGCTGAGCAACACCTTCACCCGTACAAATCTTATATCGGAAATAGTTTGGGTTAGCTTGATCCAAAACTCTCAGTGAAGAGCCTCCCTTAGTGGTATACTCATTGTTGTCTGTAGCTGCGTTATAATCCCATGGCAACACAACTGGCTTTATTTCCAGTTTGCCGCCCTTGAAGTAGCCGTAGACCACGCTGTAGTGGTTGCGGGGGAAGCAAGGCTGTGCATGGGTCTCAGTGTCGGCGGTGTAGAGTTCGAAGTCGGCGGTCTTTTCTTCCTCAGCGGCATTGAGCTTGTAGCTGACAGTACCATAAATCTTGTTGTCACTCTCGCGAATGTATGTCAGTCCGTCGACAAATTCAGTAGTGTTAGCTTCGAGACGGTCAATATATTGTGAGAAGTTCTCGGTGATGGGTGCGTCAGCCTTGCCACCCTTCGTGAATACCTCGGGGTCATCGACTGCCTTGATGCCGTTGGTGTCGTCGTTCAGACCGTCGAAGTTGGTGTAGCTGATTTGTCCGGCATCGCGGGTAACGCCGGTCGGCAGTGCCACGCCGTTGTTATGGAGCGACACCTTAAAGCCGTCCAGCGTCTCGTCGGCTATTGGCATTGTCTTAGCGCTGGTGGGCAGCTTTTGGGCATCGGTGAGATTGCCTGCCTTGTTGACATTGAGCTTGATGGCTGTCAGTTGTGCGCCGGTAAGTCCTTGGGGCTTGGCGAAGAAGAATCGAACCTTTCCCACAGCGCGGAGCAACGTGATACTCAGGCGGTTGTTGCCTTCGAGTGAAGTGACTGGCGTCAGGCCTTTCAGAATGCGCGAGGCAGGCAGGCCCGTCTCTGGCACCTGCTTAGAGACGGCATTAGTCGTGCCGAAGGCTGTGAACGAGCAGTTCTCGACAGCCGTGCGGGTGGGATAGTAGTCGAGTGCGGCAACGCTCTCAAATCCAGTGCCCTCCATGTTGGCCATGGCGTAGAAGTCGAGTTTCTTGTTGATGGTGTATCGTGGCAGTCCCATCTCGACCCATGTGTACTCCAGGTCGTCGTTGACCATGAGTCCGTCGGTGCTGCTCAGTATGGCATAGCCGACGCAGCGCTGCTTGAGCTGGTCGACGTTGACGCTCAGCTGATGCTCATCGATGAGCTGCTGGGTGCACTCGCTCTCGTTGAGGTAGGCATAGACGCGGATACTGTGAATCTGTCGCTCGGCGGTCAGGGCCGCCTCTGTGTCCTCGGCGCGCGTGCTCATCTCGCTAGGGGTATAGACGTTGATGCGCAGCGCAGCCATGTCACTCCGTTCCATGACAGTCAGTGGGTCGTCGGTCTCGAAGGTGGAGCAGCCCGTCGCGGCGAGCAGTCCGGCGGCGGCCATCAGCCATGTCGCTATATGTAAGCTGTTTCGTTTCATCATTATTGTGGTATGTAATGAGATGGTTTATGTATGCTGTTAGTAATGCTTTTTCCTGTGTCAGGGGCGGCCTTGTCAGACCTCCCACTCGATGCCCGGATGCCAGTCGAGCTGCACACCGACGCCGATGGCGACGTCGACGGGCCAGAGTGATCCATCGCCCTGAAGCGTGACGCGGATGACCTTCAGGTTGGCTGCCCGCAGGGGTTGGCGCACGTAGATGACATTATAGGTGGTCGTCCCGTCGGGCATGTCGACCAGCGCGAGGATACGCCAGATACTGCCCTCGCCGGTGTCGCCACGCTCAGTGACGGTGGCACGCGAGACTGCAGGCCGGTTAGCCGAAGGGAAGGTGACGGCGGGATAGGCGCGCGAGCGGCTCTGGCTGTGGCGCAGCTCAGTGGCGCGTGTGGCATAGCTGCGTCCGAAGATGTAGGCCGAGTCGGCCACATGGAACTCGGAAGCCATGTCGGTGACGAAGACGCGGATGGCGCGTGTGGCGATGTTGACGGTGTCAATGACGAGTGCTGCGGCGCAGTTGGCCATGTACATGTCGACATAGACGGTGGTGTCACGCTGGGGCACATCGACGAGCTTGCGACCGGTGAATAGACCGTTGACATGGCTGTTGATGGTGTCGGCCGTCTGCTGGAGCAGGCGTGAGGTGTGGCAGAGGGAGTCCTGCAGAAGCGAGACGACAGGCTCCTCGCGCAGGTTGGCAATAGCCAGGTTGTGATACTGTTCGGCCGGCAGGTAGAAGGTGAAGGCGTCGCTGACCGGGCCGTTCATTGGCTCGGGGGCGTGGAGCTGTCGTGCGGAGTCGGCCACGATGGTGCGATAGAAAGACAGGTCGAGGTTGCGGCCTTGGTCGCTGAAAACGCTCTGCAGCTGCTGGCGCAGCGTCACACGCATGATGGAGTCGTCGGCCAACACGGTGTTGAGCTCGTCGTCCATATTGGTGATAAGGCGCGTGCGATAGACCAGTCTGTAATCCTTACCGCAGTCGCTCAGATCGTCGTCGATGATGTCACAGGATGTCTGTGCGATTGCGCCGCCGAAGAGGCAGATACAAATGGCTAAATACTTCAGGTGTTTCATTCTTTCTTTCGCTTTATGGGTCCGCTCGCTTGAGGGAATCCGTCGGGGTTTGTCAGTAACGTTGTTTTTGAAAGGAAAGGCTGTGCATGCACACCGGCATGCCAACATGCATGCACAGCCTTAAGTTGAGGATTTGTCTATCCTATGAGGATTAGAAGGTCTGCTCGAAGGTGAGGCCTTCCTGCCACTCGAGGTTGACGGAGAGACCGAACTCGAGCTTCGGCGAACGCAGGTCAGGGATGACGTTGTAGGCGCTCTTCAGAGACTCCTTACCGATGATCATCTTGATCAGGGTGACATAGTCCTGCTTGAAGACGCTGTTCAGGTCAGCTGCATTGTAGCCCTTACCAGTCTTAGGATCGAGCTGGGCAACGAGATAGAACTTCGAACCAGCGGGGATGAGCTGATTGTTGATGCCGCGGAAGTCGTTGGCAGTGTTGACAAACTCGATAGCGATGTTGACAACAGCGTCCTTAGCGGTCTCGAGAGCCAGCGTATGGTTCAGCTTGCTGAATTCAGCACCCTGCACGGCGGCGATGCCCTCAGCGCTCATGACATTGTCCCAGATGGTGTACTCAGTATCACCGGTGGGCATGAACTGCCAGTCGGCGCTCTTCTGACCACCAATGAGGATACCGGTCATGGTGTAGCCCTCGGCGGGGACAGTGACCTGCTGAGGCTCCTTGTCGGCAGCACCCTCGATGCCGCTACCGCTGTCGTAGATGAACTCCTCAGCGATGCGCACCTGAGCGTCCAGGCGACCAACAGCATACTCAATCTGATCCTTCAGGATGACCGACTGAGTGGTCACCTTCACAGCACCATCGGTGTAGAGGCCCTGCACGCCAGCCCAGTCCTTACCGGCCCAGTTGCCCTCGTTGTACTCAGCCTCGTCGCTAACCATAGCGGGAGTGTTCTTCCAGTAGAAGAGCTCAGCGGGCTTCACATAGTTGCCGGGAGCGGGCTGGTTCAGACCAGCGACCTCACCAGCGACATAAGCGAAGGCGCCATCAGCAAACTTCACAACCACAGCGCCGTCAGGCAGGTTGAGGTTGGCGGGGAATTCGGTGCCCTTCCAAGTAGCGGTGAAGCCGGTTGCTGCATCGCCAGCAACGGTGAAGTACTTCTCGACAGCGGCCTTGATGGCATCGCTGTACTTGCCACCCTTAGTCAGAGCCTCGACGAGGTCGCTGATGAAGTAGCCGATCGAGTTGGTGTTACCAGCAGTCAGCTCGGCAAACTTAGCCTGCGTCTCGGTCAGACCGGCCAAAGCACCGTAAATCTCGTTCAGAGCTTCGATGACAGCCTTGGCCTCGTCGGTAGCAGCCAAGTCAGCAAGCGTCTTCACTTCCTCATTGTAGGGAACGAGGTCGAAGTAGAGCTTGTCAGCCACCTTGTCGCCGGTGTTCAGATACTCGGTCTCATAGCTGGCCTTGAGCTGACCACCCTTAGCGTCCTGCGTGCGGCCGTAGAACAGGAAGTTGTTCACCCCGACGGGGATGATCACGTCGCTGTAGACCTTACCATTGGCGCTCTCAACGTCGAAAGCGTTGAAGTCAGCCAGCTGAATCTTCTGCAGAGCCAAGGCGCTCTGGCCAGTGACAGCTGCGTTGAAGGGGAACAGGACGATGTCCTTGATACCATTGAACTTGTTGTCCTCCTGGGCAGCGCCAGCAGCCATACGGGTCTTGACGTTGTTGGTCAACGACATGGCGAAGCGGGTCTTGACGGCATTGCCATCCTTGGTCACAACCACGTTCTCGTTGACGGCGTCGTCAGACGAGCAGGCTACGAATGTGAGTGCCATGGCACCCATCATTCCAAAAACTAAAAACTTTTTCATCTAATTTGATAGAATTAAAATGTGAATAAATAATTATACTGTCTCTTCGGAATTATTCCATTGTGACGGTGTAGGTGTTAGCCTCCTGCCACTCGAGGTTGACGCTCAGACCAAGCTCCAGCTTCGGAGCGCGCAGGTCGGGAATCACGTTGTAGGCGTTCTTCAGACTGTTGATGTTGGCAATGACCGTGGTGAAGAAGTCCTGCTTGAAGACCTGGTCCAGTACGGTCGTTGCTGAAGATGAAGCATTATTAGCCTTCAAGGATCCAATCAGATAGAACTTACAGTTCTTGGGGACGATGCCGTCGAAGCCACGGAAAGCCTCACCCTTGTTGATGAACTCGATGGCGAACTTCACTTCTGTATTTGCAGCGGTCTCGAGAACAAGCGTGCGGTTGGCAACGGTCTCCGTCGTCGACAGAGTGACGTTTGCTTCGACCTGGTTGTCATAGATGGTCTTCTCCTTAGCGGCAGCGACGGGCAGGAATTCGAAGTCTACCTGCTTCTGACCGCCGATCAGAACACCAGTCACCTGCATGTCGCTAGCATTGAAAGATTTGTTGTCCTTGTCCTGCAGCGTGGCACCAGCAGCCTTGACCTTCAGGTCCATACGGGCAACGGCATACTGAATCTGGTCGACGATGGCAACCGACTTGGTCTCACCAGAGACGACACCAAGCTTGTCCTCATATTGATCCAGGACCTCGGGCCATGTAGCCTTAGCTTCAGCGCCATAGTAGAACTGCTCCTTCGTTGAGGTGGCTGTGTTGATCAAGCTGTTTGCACGATAGTAGAGCGAAGCGGGATAGACATAGTCCTGCAGAGTGGGAACATTGAAAAGAATTGCATTTTCGCTGTTCTTGTACTCCAAGGCTGTGGCAACCTCAAACTTCTTCTCAGTTGCGTTCCAAGCCACGAGAGCAGCGCCGTCGGGCAGCTTGATGTTAGCGGGGTAGCCGCTGATAGCCTCAGTGAAGGTCAGCTTGCCAGCCTCGTCGGCCGAAACATAAGTTGAATTGATGATGTCTTCCTTAATCTTGAGGCTGGTGGCATCACCCTTGGTCTGCAGCGAGGTGTAGAGATCCTGGACGAGAGCCTGGACGTCAGCAGAAGAACCGGCCTTCAGAGAGATGAAGTTGACATACATCTCGTGGAGAGGATTTGCTTCTACATCCCAGTCATTACCATTGGCAATGAGGTTCAGGTAGGTGACGATTGCCGTAGCCTTTGCATCAGTATCAGCACCTGCAATAATGCTCTGCAGGTCGAACTTAATGCCGGCAGGAGTCTGGGTGTCGTTTGTGAGGCCGGTAGCGTTGAGCTGTCCATAGACATCTGCGGTACTGCCTTCTTTGGGAGCTACACCATAGAACAGGAATGAACGTGTTCCGATGGGCACCTCAACATCCTTGTAGAGCTGAGAGTTGTTGTTTGCGTTCAGCGAAGAGATGGTGTTGGCCGCCGTAATAGTGGGGACAGCACCAGTGGTGCTCAGAGTCAGTTCATTGCCAAGACGATTGTCAGTGGCTGTGATCGCAACATTCTTGGCAAATGGAATCAGATGGATTTTCTCCATGCCACGGAATACGGGAGTAGCCTGAGCTTGTGTGTTAGCCTCCGACATACGGGTCTTAGCCTGGGCAGGGATGGCGATGTTGAACTGTGTCTTGACGACACCCTTCTCCAAGTTCTCCTGCAGAGCCAGATCCTCGTCAGAAGTCGAGCAGGCAGTGAATGAGAGTGCGATGGCACCCATCATTCCAAAAACTAAATACTTTTTCATTTTCGTTTGTTTAAATAATTAAGTTTAAAAAATATATTGTTCTCTCAAAAAATGTTTAGAAAAGGTCTTCTCACCTCTCAGTTCTCAACTCTCAGTTCTCACCTCTCACTTCTCCTCCAGCTGCTCGAGGTTCTTGCGGGCGTCGGCGTTGCCGTCCTGGTCAGCCTTGCGGAACCAGCGAATGCCCTCGTCCTCGCGGCCGAGCATGTAGTGGCAGCAGCCGAGGGCGTTCCACGAGCGGTGGTCGGCCTGGACCTTAGGCATGGAGAGGATGTCGTAGGCCTCCTGATACTTGTCCTTGCGCATCAGCTCGACGGCCTTGTTGATCAGGCGGGCGATCTCGTCGGGCACGTAGTCCCAGTAGACGCGCAGGTAACCCGAGTTACGCTGGTCGGCCAGCAGGGTGCGCAGCAGGAAGCGGTAG
>OCTW011265807.1_pt1 | contig 27809 bp, 16 predicted proteins | sample 1539671 | NCBI WGS metagenome assembly OCTW01 (sample SAMN02144230, study PRJEB22623) | gut metagenome | biome: sheep rumen | host: Ovis aries | place: New Zealand | reverse complement strand
GTCCTGTGACGACAGCGCTGCCGTAACTGCCAAGCATATTGCATCCAGCAGATCATCCGGATTGCATCGTAATTCCTTTGCCCTGTCCCACATCCCGGAGAACGATTCTCCATGCAGGTATTTCTTCAGGATCGCCGCCCTCTCCGAAAAACCGGTAAATTCTTTTTTCCGGCTCAGCACAACAGAACCATGCAGTCTGGCGAAATCAAGCTCCGGATGGCTTTCTAGGATCCGGTTTTTATACTCCGGATGATTGGTCAGGAATTCATCCAGTTCCCTGATCTTAGGAATGATATTAATGGTCTGTTTTGGGAGACTTTTGCCGAGAGCTTTGATATTGGCCTGCTTCTTTTCCTCTTCAGTATCGGCATACACCGCCTGCCGGCAGGGAATCGGAAATATTGAAGACGAGCGCGATCCTAACTCCTTACGCGCAAAGTCGTCCGGTCTCAACTGATCCGCACTTGTTCGAAGACCTACCGCCATGTCGATCAGAAACTCATCAAAATCCGGATAAGCTTGTATCAGCGTCTCAACGGAATCATAGCGTTCTATACGCATCTCGCCATGATCCAAGATACAGGCGATCCAGCCGCCTCTGCAGCCATCTACGCCCAGATATAATCCATCATTTATGCTCAACATGGCCATTTACCCACACCTCTATTATCAGTCAGGGATAATCCTGTATTTCATATGACATACGCATACCGATTTCCTTTCGGTGTTAATCCGCACTTCACTGTAAGCAGCCCCTGATGATCATCCATTTCATCATGGAATTGTTGAATCAGCCCTTTGGTATCGGATAGCGGCAGGGATTCCTGTTCTGTCACCGGCCAGCTCATCATGATACCGCTCATCGCAAATGTGCCTTTTCCAAAGCCTATATATGGCCGCTTTCCCCAGCCGGGAAGCTCCTTAGGAACCGGTCTGTTTAATTTGCACCGGAAATCATCCGGTATCTCAAATGGTGTCTTGACTTTGTCAAACACTGCTGTTGTTTTTGACGCTATTGTGCTTTTGAAGCTTGTATCTTATTATCTTTCCGAGCATCAATCAGTACAATGCCATCTTTCCCCATTAAGTCAAGATCATTCAGGATCTTGAACACTTTCTTTTGCTCTTCATCGGTAAAGTACATTATCGCCTTTATTGCATTCGGATGCTCATTGGCATTTTTATAGACATCTACCTGTTTCTCAAGATTGCGCTTCAAAGTGCGAGCTAATTTGAATTCAACTAACGTCTGGTCTCTTTTCCCACGTGATAACTTAAAGTCCACAGGCCCTCGTCCGTTATTTACTTCTGCATTTGTATCTGAAACCGTATTGCAACAAGCCAAACGATACATAATATGCAAATCTGATTCCCGGTGAATTGGTTTATTGCCATCATAAAAATATCTGTAACCATCGCAATCTTCTACAACATGCTTCAAATAGAGCAGTCTCTCCATAGCTTCTTCATACGAATTCGAGGGCGTATGGGAATCATAAAATCCCAAAGGTTTTAACTGTTCAACCAATTGGAGCAACTGCTCGATAAATACTTGATGCACACCGGTAACATCGGCAAGATTGCGGGCAAGCGCATCCCGTTCACGATCTTCCTTATATCGGATATAGTAGTCTGTTAATACCGGAAATTGACGAATTGTTGATTCAGCCGCCTGCTCTTGATCACCCTTACTTGACTTCTCAGTGAGCTGAGAATTGAAATACATGTTGACCCGATCCCTTAAGACCTCATCAGGAATAGCGGTAGCAAACTGCGTGAAATTTCTAATCATATCCTTTCGATTGATCCACGCATCATCCCTTACCAACAGCATAGTTGGTGTCAGCAGAACATAATCAAGGCTTCCATTTTGATCGATGATCTTGGGAAGATAGAATTTTCTCGCTCTCCATATCTCTTTGGAGTAGTCGAACTCACATTTATCAACATTAAAAATAGCGCACTGTTCTGATTGGAGATAGTCTTTTGCAAACTGCTCTGTATAAGCACAAAGATAAGGTTTTACCAGATTTGTAATAAAATCGCTAATATTATCCCTTCCGACTCCTTCTTTTAGGAGACATACCTTTTCAAGGTGTTTTCCTTTTGTGATAGTCTCATTGCCAAAATCGCTAAAAGAGGTTTTCAGACTATCATGGAGGGCTTTAGCAAAATCCATACCAAGGCCGCTCCCATAGTTCCCATTCTGGCAAAAACCCAGATATGTTTGCCTTACTTCTGGAAAACAATAGAGATACCGAAGTTCTGAAGCATTTATCTGCCTACTATTTACAGCCTTATCCCGGAGATAAAGGAGATAGCCAATAATCTCCTCATGCATTTTTTGGCATTCCGAATTATCGCTACAAAAAATGAGAAATGGATCTATAAATAGAGGCAGGTCATTCAATAGTGAAATATCCAAAGCGCCGTAGCTGTCGATAATATCCGGGTCAATCTGGAAGAAATCACTGAAATAAATATTATTTGCCAAACTCAATCTCCCTAAATATCATAGCTCTACTGCTGGCAACATACATTTCTTTCGCAGCAGAATATTAAGCCATTTCTGATTACTGTGTTTAATTCGGACATCCTTCGTTGTCCATATATCAACAATATGAAACTCCGGGATCTCTTTTAGTATTCCGTAAATCAATGAATCATTCATATCACAATAATATTTACCTTCTGATATTCTGTCTTGACTTCCGTACTTCCATGAAGCATATAGGATTCCCCCATCTTTCAGTGCATCCGCTATTCTTTGTAACACATTTCCTTGCTTGTCTCTTGGAACATGCAATAAAGACGCACATGCCCACACACCTTCGAATTCGTTTGAAAATTGCATTTCCTCTGCCTTTATCTCATACACAGGTATGTGAACCAGATCCTTTGTCTGAGCACACATTGCCGGGGAAGGATCCAGCGCCGCAACATTATATCCCTTCTCAACAAAATATTTGCTGTCCCTGCCACTGCCACTGCCCAGATCTAAGATCCTACACCCCGGAACAAGATGCTCCTCAAATGGCTTGTATAGCTTAGTGACATCCGCATTTATTGTTGATTCTATAAAATCCGACTTGTTTTTTTCATAGTAATCTATTGTTTGATCTATATTTGTTCCAAGCTTATTTTCCATGTATCATATCCCTGTAAACGAGCCGCATCATAAATCGGTTTCATATTGTGTTCCAAAATATTCACAAAACGCATAGTTGAATTTCCCGGTATATACAGTGTTTCTGTTGCCCAGATTGCATTCAGATTATTCCTACGGCATTTATTGAATTTCTTTTCCAACAACTCCGACTGGGACGTTTTTTCCATCGGGAAAATTAAGCTATACAGGTAAAACTGATATTTTGCAAATGGAGGGAAGAATTCATCCCATGGTGGCAACTTATTATTCTTGCTGGAATTTAAAAGTTTTCTCATGGGGGTAAGGTTCCACAGCTCATCATTAGAAATATATGACCTAGGAACAAAGTGATCTATGGACAGATCTTCAATAGGAATATCCTTCCCCGTATAGATTTCCTTTATAGGCTTTCCTGTGATCTCAGCAGCTGTCTTCCATAGATCACGTGCCTGCTCTAGCTTTCTAATATCCTCGTTTTCCGGACAAATCTTATATATTATCCCTGGAACACCCGGATTCCTATCCTGCAGGAATTGCGCCTTATTGTATTGTACCCAGCTTCTAATCACGGAATAATTTTTGATCAGAAGCTTTCTCCAATGCGGATTTATCCGTACCTTCTTCTGAAGACCGATTCCGTCTATAATCGTATAAAACAGATTTTCATTTCCAGATAGTTTGGACATGTACGCGATCAGTCTTGTCCGCTGGTCCTTCTTTATGTAGGAAAGTCCCTCCTCCATTCCTTCAGTATCAAAGAACGGATATAATAGTTTATATGGAACATAATCCGTCAATCTATATTTGTCTTTCTTTAGTTCCCGCGCATACTCCCTAATAGCCTGTTTCAATTCATCCTTCGAAGGATTCTGAGATAATCCTGTGGACTTTGAATTCAAAATATTGATGGCATGTTCCAGAAAATTCTCGGCATTTCCGTTTACAGTTGGCCCGAGTCTAAGATGATAGTGTGTAACCGTATGCCATGCTTCACAGATCATCTCATCTATGATTTCTTCAAATACCAAATCTTCTTCAGTTGCAACAGTCAGGTTCAGGATTGCCTCAAACCAATAGAATTTATAGCTTTGTGCCTTGTTATTGAACATGCGAGCAAACTTGTCCGTATCAAGATGATTCTCATATACAATTTCGAGGTGCAATTCCTGATCCATACCCATTCACTCCCCACTATTTCATTTGCTTTGCCACATTTAGTAGACTCTGAAAACTGTTCAATACAGCCTCTATGTTCACGCCATGCCCCCAGCTAATCCTTACAGAGCTTTCAATCTGATCCACAGGAAGTCCCATGGCTGATAAAACATAACTTGGAGAATAGCTTTTAGATGTGCAAGCTGACCCGTTTGATATGCCACAAAACTGCTTTGTAGTTATCATCAGTGCTTCCGACGATACTCCATCAATACATATGTTCAACGTACCCGGGACACAATATTCCTGATCTCCATTGATTTGATATGTTAGCCCGGATTTGTTAAGTAAAGACAAAATGCCTTCCTTTATTTTCTTTGCTTGGTCGTTATTTTCTCTGTACTCCGTAGCTGCAAGTTCGCAGGCTTTTCCGCATCCGGCAACCAAGGCAACTGGTATCGTGCCCGGTCTAATTCCATGTTCTTGCTGTCCTCCGAACATAATTGCCTTGACGGGTGGCAGTTTATAAGCCTTTTTCCTTAAGATGAGCGCACCAACTCCCTGCGGTCCCATAAGCTTATGCGCACTAAAAGATAGCATGTTATACTTCAACATCCTCAATTCTTCGACCAGTTTCCCACAGCTTTGGGTAGCATCCACATGAAAAAGCACACCTCTTCTATCAAGTTCCTCACCTATTTCTTTTACAGGTTGAATCATACCGGTCTCGTTATTAACATGCATAACACAGACGACAAGCGTCTGATTTGTAACTTTATTAAGAATATCTTCTACTTTTATTCTGCCCGACAGATCTGGAGATACGAAATCTACAATAAAGCCCTCTTTTTCAAGCTGCTTTGCAGTTTCCAAAACCGCTTTATGTTCTATCACAGTGGTAATTATGTGGTTCTTACCACTTTCTCTTGCATAATCTCTTAAGCCTTGGATTGCAATATTGTTACTTTCCGTTGCTCCGCTTGTAAAGAATACTTCGTCTGCCATAACACCAAGCAGGCTTGCGACCTGCTTTCTCGCATTTTCTACAATACCGCGCGTATCCTCCCCAAAAAAATGCGTCCGGCTGTCCGCGTTTCCAATATGATTCTTATAAACATCTATCATGCATTCCAGCACTCTTTCATCTAAAGGAGCGGATGCATTATAATCCAAATAAACACTCATACTTTTGCTCCTTTTAACGCCAATCGGGCAAGATCGTCTATACTCTTAATAAAACCTGTCCCTCCAAGATGTGCAATCCCTCTCTCCAGGTTTAATCGGAAGTACTTTATTACAGTATCTTCGTCACTAGGAAGGCCCATTTTAATGCACCAGGCCTTCACCAACGCCTCATAAATCTCATAATACTCTCCACCAAATGTAAACCACGACATTTCCAGATTGCTATCCGCGATCAATGGGATGTCCGTTGGGATGCTTTTTTCGCTGAGAGAGTAACAAAGCGCCCATCTGCATAAAATATTCCAGTTTTTTATTCCTGTCTTTCCTTTCAATCGGGACAGTTGCTCTTTCGCCTTTTGAGACAGACGTACCTGTTTTATTATCATTGTTTTGCTCCAATCAGGTATCCCTTTTCTATAGATGTACTCTTAGTATCCTCGTCATAATTCAAAGTAAACTCATCCCCGATATTATCCTTCATTAACTGATAGTACCCTTCATCAATTTCTGAATCTGTAGACAAGATAATCGTCTGCTCGCCAGCATTTGGAAAATATGTTGTGATCAATGCTGTACGGTGTAGGGAATCTAGTCTTGATAATGGGGTGTCTATAATTACAGGTAGCTTTTTCTTTGAGCATATGGACAGTGCCCAAAGGATGGATATAACCATAAGCTGTTTTTCACCTGCAGACAAAGAATCCCTCGGCACCTCACTCCCGTCCGCTAACAAACAGCGCCAATCCAGTGTCTCCGGATCCATATCGATCCTTTGAATCAGATTTTTTTTATTTGCCAGCTTCAAATAGCACTCCGTAATTGTTGAAGCTAGTACATCTGTTTTTCTTTTTTGTAGCTCAACACGATATCTACTTATGACATTAAGCGCCATATTTGAATACTTCACAACCCTGTCTGAGCCATCTCTGACCTCCGCCGTCGCCAAGTATATCTCCACCCGCTTATTGAATTCGGATGTCAAAGAAATCAACCTTGCATTAATCGCACTCCTTTTTTGTTCCAATTCTGCAATTTTAACCTGATCATCAATGATCATTTGCTCTGCTTTTTTTATTTTTTTATATATATCCTGTAGCTCCTGATCATTAACATCTACTGATAAATAACTATCAAGTTCATCGATCTTTTTTGCAATTATCTTCTTCTTTTTCAGAATCCTGTTACTTTCCTGTTGGGTGTGATCAAGCCTGCTTTCAATCAGTTCATTCACCTGGAAGATTGCGTGTTCTGAAAGTTCGTAAATAGGCGTTGTCTGATTCTCTTCAGTTCGATGCTTGACATAATTGATAAAATCCAAACCTGCCGCACTGTCTCCTGCATAAGTGGAGATAAAATCCAAAAAAAAGCTATCTAACTGTTGTATGGATTCCTGCATAACTGCGCTTGTACGTTCATCTGTTGCCTGTAACTTAATATCCATTAGCAGATCATTTACAAGCAACAACGGCAGTTCCTCTGCTGCATATCCATATAGTGTATCATTCTCCTTAGAATATTCTGCTGCAAGAGTCCCCCTGTTCTTAAGTATATCCTGACGTTTATTTACAGCATCTCCGCCCTTTGCAGTATATAATTCATGAAGAGATTCCAACGCATTATTGTCTTTAAGTAATTTGTTCTTTGCCTCTGCAACTGCCTCGTCTGTGATTTCTAGTTCTGCTGACGCTCGATCCTTTTCTTCCCTTAAGTTTTGTACTTCTTCGGCCGTTATGTCCTGATTCCCAGTTCTACTTAGCTTCTTCAGATTTCGAGTAATATCATTGCTAAGAACATCAAGTACAGATATACCCAACATGGATCTGATGGAATTCTTTAACTGCTCATTCGTGTGATCAACAGCAAGCTCAGCAATCTGCTCTCCGTCAAAGAAGAAAAAACTGGATAAAGCGCTCGGCAGAATATTCTCCACAAACATAGCCCAGTTATTAGTAAGGAATTCATTATATACTCCGTCCTTTAGCACGGTTACTTGTTCCTTAGCTCGCTTAACTTCTGTATTCCATTCCCTTTTGATTAGATAATACTCCGGGACTCTGCTATTGATTTCAAATTCCAACGTAACCCCGCATGTACCATCATCTGCCCCTCTGTTTATAAAAGAACGTAAATATCCTGAATATGATTTGTATCCGCTGTCAGAATAGGCGAAAGAGCTTTGCCCATACAGAGCAAGCAGAACAGCTTCCAAAAAAGTTGTCTTGCCTCTGCCGTTCATGCCCCCGATGAGGATAATAGGTTTGCTTCCCTCAAAAACAAACTCATTGTCTCCGGCATATACACCGAAATTATGAAGTTTAAGCTTCTTTATGATCATAAGCGTTACCCCTCATCATCCTCAAATTCAGATTCCGAAGTTTGATAGTCAAGAAATTTCTTATTATACTTGCCACCATGTTCTTTTTTTCTAACCATCATATCCGAATAAAACTGTGTTGCATCATCTTCGTCCTTGTAAAAAGTCTTCCAAATAGTGTCCTTGATTCCGTCAAGAATATACTTTCTTTGGTTTACTCCAATGGCCTGATTTTCTATATCGATCATGGAGTACATCATCTCAAAGATCAACTCTTCTTCCGGGTACATCTCACTACATACTTTTTCAAGTATTTCCCATTCTTCCCGATTAAAGTTTTCATCATGAATCCACTCCGGATCTTCAAAAGGCGTACCCATTACGCCTTCATATATGGATGGTAATTTGTCATCAAATTCGTGTTTTTCATTCACCCATATTCTTCGGATTGCTCTCAGTTCCGGTATCCTGATTAATTCCAGATTTCGAAACTCTTCAGGCCCATTATCATTGATATTCTTCTGAATTTCTAACAGCCTTCTGAGCCATCGTTCTCTAAACTCCTTTTTGTATGGGCCATGGAATAGTTTTCCATAGTTCCCCTGTAGATTCCCCTTCATCCTACGGAAGCTTCTTCGTTCCCTGTCACCGTCTTCGTTTCCGAATTCATTCCTAAACTCCAAAAGTGGCGTCATCCATTCCTTTTCCTGATCATTTGCGATCATAGCTTCCATGGATTTATCTTTTTCGACCATGGTGCATACCCAGCACCCGAATCTGCTCTTACCGCAGGATGGCGTTGACTTATCTATCTGCAAGGGACATTCATTGTCGGCTGTAGCTCCTCTGTACATCGTTAATAAATCCATGTTCGAATATCCCCATGGATTCTTATACTGCATCAAAAAAGCCCATACATCATCGTCCGACCAATCTTCCATCGGCGAAAATACCAATTCATTCGCTAGCGTAGGATTCGGACTGAGCAGTTCCCGTACACGTTTTTTTTCAAGGTTGGTCATTGTCCGGTTTCTTCTGGAGCTTTCCTGCTTTCTAGTTCCAAGTACAAGTATGATTTCTCCATGTTCCGCAATCTTACTGCGGATAAAATTATTTACCGGCTGAATCTTAAGCCTGTCCGTACACCAGCGGTACTTCATCCTTGGAAAAGGGTATCCCCTTCCAAGCAGATTTACCCAAAATGTATTATTATAATCCGGGATAAGTCGTACGGGAACAAACGGAAGATCCCTGTCAGCAGCCTCTGCCTTCATATGCTCCAGTGATTTCTCCACCCATTTTGATACAACAGGAGATTCCACTAATGTATCGGTATTCATAATATGTATGGTTTTCTTTCTCTCATTTGGAGAAAGCTTTTCCATCGCCATCCACACAAGCTGAACAGCAGCTGTACTGTCTTTCCCACCGGAATAACCGATCATCCAGGGAATGTCATCTGCCCTATATAAATTTTGTATTGTCACGATTAATCCATCGATCAATTCTTTTGTCAGTGCCATATCTTCACTCTCCGATTACCTCTTTTAAAGTCTCTTCTGCGTACTGTTCTTCTTGTGTCAACGGTAACTCTGCCTCTTGTTTTATAACATTACCGATCAAAAGAGCAGCCCTTTTATTCGCTATAATCCGACCTCTTTTTCCTACAGCTCGCATATACCACTGTTTCGAATTGCGACTCCAGTCTATTTCTTCAATTCTCTTCAAATGACCTTCCATATCCTCCTGATGTGAGAATAAGTAGTTTCCCACTCTCCCGAATGCTTGTATCACGATACTTTGTGTCGCGATATAATTCTCCCTAAGATCAACCTTTGTTCTTTCGCCATCCTTCAACTCCTGCCACAGCTTCATATTCTCCGTGACCAACGTCCAGAACCGAAGAAGAAAATCCTCATACCCCTTAACATCATTTTTACCGATAATATATTTATTAGCTGTATAGAAGGTGTTTAACGTAAACAGACTGGATGAGTATTTTCCGAGTATGTCTTTTTCTTTGTCAGTATATTTGTTCAGAAAACCAATATTCCAAATTACATTCCTTGTAACCACAGCCAACTCATCTCTTGAATCATATAATTCAGAAATAGAATTTGAGGTTTTAACTGCATTTTTATTCAGATCAGTAAATATCTGCTGGCTTCTTTGCAAGCCCTGATCCGCATAGAGAACAATAGATATTGTTTCTTCTTCTAACGACGGGTCTTCACTGATCGCATTTAGTATGGCAGCCTTTCTATGTTGGCCATCATTGATCAAAAACCGGGCTTTATCTGATATTTCAAGCGTTCCAGTATTTCTATTGGTCGGATTCGGCTTAAATGAGTATCTTCCGTCTATAGACGCGGCTAATGCAGAGAACACATAAGAATCCCGATTGTCCAAAATATACTTGCTGATTAGCGGGATCCTTGTCTCATTCAATTTACGTTGAGCTCTTTGTTCTGGAATGACTGCAGCTTCATTTTCTGAAAATAATACAGGAAGCATCTTAAGCGGTATCATAGCTATGTAATACTCTTTTCGTGCCTGTATTCCTTTAACTGCCGGAAAACTATAATTGTGATCCATTATTCATCTCCAAAAAAACAATCGCACCATACTTGTGTATATACTTAAGTATAGTGCGATTCTTCTTCTATGTCAATTACTATCGCTATTCCCTTGTTCCCTTTGCCAGGAGGCAATGTATCACTGGCAAGGTCCTTCTCAGCTATTAAAGATGATCACAAATCTTTCACCCAGATTCTCTTTCTGAACCCATTCGACAATCGATGGACTGATATCTGTGATCTTCGCCTTTCTATTTGTCACTTTAACAATGAAGGCTTTGATCTCATCACTTAGATTCAGGTTTTCCTCCAACTCATCTATTTTTTCTATCGCTGACTTAAGAAGAGATAGTCTGGTATGTGCACCGTCATCACATAACAATAGCCCCGCCCATTCACTGCCGCCTGCTATATTCTCCCTGATCTCTGCAATTTTATCAGGACTACCTGCCAAATTACCAAGTGTATCCAGTTTTGAGAGGCTACTTTTTGTCCTTTTATGATGGTACTCTTTCCACTCCTTGGTAAGATTTGGATTTACTTTACGGATGATCTGCTGCCGCACATTTGTCAAAATATCCGCATCTACTACCCCTGAAGTAACAACCTCCTCCAGTTTATTCAGGCATTCCTCTATGCTTTGCACGGTCTCACTGGTAATTGTATAATCCATTGTATCCACAGCCTGACGCAATTTGCTTACTGTACCGGAAAAATCTCCTACAACCGTCCTGTAGTCAGCATCATTCTTTGCCTTTTTTTCAGCATCCATGGCAGCATTTTCTATAACATCCATTTGCTTCATTTTTTTAATGGACAGAGACATACTATCCAATAACATAGTTTTTCTTCACCTCCTCGATCGCAGTACGACACGAAGTAATCCGCTCCCGTTCGACCAGAAATTGATCTGTTGCTTCTTCTCCGGGAGTTGGTGCCTTATTAGCTATACGCTGAGCCACTTCTAAATCAGCTTTTCCCACATCAGAGCTAACCAAGTTAAGTAATTCCACAAACTGCTTTATGCCCTGAATCGGATCTCTACTCAGCCTAATCAGAGCTTCAACTGAATCCTGTGTATTGATGATCTGCTGTGCATTTCTAATTGCACTTAAAATCGACGATGCATTCTTCTTGCACGAATTGATCTTTCCCGAGTCATAATGAACTGCAACACTGACATGGCTTGTCTGTGCTTGGGAATAGAACTGTCCAATCTTCTTTACTATCTCTTCTACGTCACCTGAATCCTCAAGCTCATCTATATTAATAAGCCCCGATATTAACTGGAGCTGTGAGGCTAATATAGTTTTTTCTTCACTGACTACCGTGTCCACCCGATCAAGAATTTTCTTCAGATGTTCACTGTACATCCTCCTTTTTTTGACAGGATCATCCAATTGAAGTTCACCTTCAGAAAAGTGTAGTCCAGTTCTTATGGCCTTCCTGGCAGCTTTATTGAAGGAAACATAATCAAATTCATAATTGGTTGAAGTAACGGCAGTACCTTGAGGTAAATTATAATACTGAAGGACACAATTATGTGCTTCCATTCCATCAGAATTATTCGTTAACTTCAACAAATCATTCCAGTTCTTTGTATGACCGTTATCCTCGGTATTTATCGGATTTTTACCAAGCAGCATTTCCGCAGTAAAATTCTGTGGATTCTGATAGTTTTTACAATATCCATTAAGTATCAGCCTATAATACTCCGCAGCTGCAGCATATGTAAAATAATCCGATTCCTTATCTGCATAATGAATGATTGCATTAACAATCGCCGGTTTTATACTTTCACTCCACCTCTGTACCCTGTAAAGGTAGTCTGTAGATCCTTTAAAGTTCCATGATTTCTTTCCAACTTCATTCCACCGGACAAAAGCTTCTATGATCTTTCTTGATTCAATGGATGCAGGCAAAGTGATCACGGCGTCACTTTTCATAGTTTGGCGGTCAAAGGCCACAAGAAACTTGTTTCCGGTATCTCTGACTTTAACCATCGCATCAATAGATATTCCCTCCGAAAGCCAGTCGATAGTATTAAAGAGGTAACTGTTGATATTCTTTCTTGCATCATTCAGAGCACGGACGTTTTTAGTAGAGGCGCCTATACTTAGTTTATAATCCTTCTGCTCAATCCAGCGATCCACTTCAGCCAGAGCAATCAACACCTGCTCATTTTCTTTTTCAACAACTTCCTCAACCGGAGATTTCTTATCTATTTGACCATTCTCTTGTCCTTCATCACCTTCGCCAGCTTGCTCCTTTCGTTCGCCATCATCTTTAACCTTTTTTCCTTCGATGAATGGTAATCCTAGTTGTTCATATACGCATAAAGGGATACCAGCAATATACTTTTCTCCGTTTCTTTCAAATGAGCGAAGTGTTCCATCTCCCCAGATATACATAAAAAATGACAGGCGAATCTTGGTCGCATCATCTAAATCATTATTATTGTATATAGCATTCTGTAATTCCGTGTTGGATGCCTGAAAAGACGGTCTTCGTAAAGGATATTCTTCCAAATGATCCATCGCATCCTTGATATAGGGTTCGATGATCTCACGCATTAATGCCCTTGGATTTCTCCTTGTAACATCCTGCTTATCATACAAAAATAAAATTGCATTCTTTGTAAAAGGAAACAGATTAATGGTGCTTCCTCCATACCTGTATTCTCCCCACCCTTTACCAATGGTATCCGTATGAATCGGATAAGCATTCATATCTGCCTTTCCGATCTCAACCCATTTTTTAATATCTTCTGCTGACAATGAAATCGTATTCAGGTATTTCGCGAAGAACTCCATCAGCCCATTCTGGTTTCCCGAAAACAAATCATCAGGGACATAAACAAAATTATGAATTCTGCCCTTTGTATTACTTCTAAATTTCTCCCTGTAGTAACCGTCCGTTGAGCCCACAACGGCATTGAGCCTGCACATTTTTTTATCAGGATACTCAATTTTATCTGTCAATAATGCGTCAAGTAATGAGTTATCCACTCCTGATGCAGCCGTAATATCTTCAATCAGAACTGTTAATGTTTTCCCCTTCCTGTATAGTTCTTGTCTGATTTCTTCAATCACATTAGCAAGATCTCCAGGTTCCAAGCCGGCGCAACGCTGAATAACCTTATCTACAAAAAGGTTCATGTATTCCTTTACAGAATCAACAAATCCTGGATCCCGAAGCAGCTTGTCTGCGATTTTCCTTGCTTTATCATCAGCCCCTAACACTATCTGATTACGAAATTCAGGATTTATCTCAATATCTTCTCTCGTAAACTCCGGGGCTTTGTCATTGACATCACTTGTCTTATTCTCTGCAAATTTACTGTAAATACGATCAATAGGACCAGCGTCCTCCATAAGCCTTGCTTTGAACAAGGAATTTTGAAGAAGCGCAATCAGATGCTTTCTGTCAACATTGCTAATAATTCTCTCCCTGTCTTCATCCCCAGCTTTCCCGTCATCATTGGTTATTTGTATTACAAACTGGTAGTATATTGTTTCCTTTAATTCTTTTTCCGGCACTGTATTTGCAGCAGACGCAAGTTTTTTATACAGTTCCCTATTGGGAAGATCCTTTACCTCCGGAAGCTCAATTAACTGTCTGATCGTACCCTTAAGAGTATTATCTGCTCTCCTGATTGGAAGTACGATCTCGTTTTCAGGTTTTCTTATTTCAAGGACGGTATTGATCCATCTGATCAGATGTGACTTTCCGGCACCACTGTCACCAATTACTAACACAAACTGATCTTCTGCCCTCTCACTCATAAACCGTTCATATACATCCTCTTCTGTCCTTGGATGTTTTTTATCCTGTTCCGGTACCTCAGCATGATCGGTCAGATGCTCGGTTATATACAGTTTTTTCATAGGGACATGAGTCGCAAGAAAATCCCCCTGTGTATTGTGCATTACATCCGGGCGGATTACATCCATATATCTTTTCCGTGCTATCTCTATATTCATGCCTTTACTCCCTTATAAACAACCGATGACACCGGTTGATTAAATAATTCCTTTGACGGATATAAGATCCACTTTATCTCCTGATCGCTTCCAAACTTCAACACAATTTCACCATTATCATGCAACTGTCTAAGAGCACTGGACATCGCAATATTCAGATTTTTATCTGCTGCAGACGGTGATAGAATGATTCTTCCATACTGGATAAACTTCCCCATAAAGTCCGACATAGTATATTCCTGCTTTTTTTCCAGATTCATTAATCGAAGGACATCCTTCACATACACGTATGCATTTGGCAAGAAGGTCATATCATTCATCACGCCAAACCCCAAAAACTGAGACCAGAAACGCCATCCTCTAATCATAGGCGCTTTAATTGTCTCCCCGAGCATCTTTGATAGATAATTCAGCATGCTCGAATCAGAAATAGCATTGTATTCATATATTTTCTCATTCATATTTACAATGGCATTTGTACATTTCCAAAATTGCCCTTCAGAAAAATCCTGCAATATTGAAATTACATAACTTCTGAAATCGTCTATCGTTTTAAATCTGTCTTTTCCCTCTGAGAGACTGATCATATTATCATGGTTTTCAACAATCTTTAATTCCTCTGCCGTTTTTATGATCACAGAAAAATATGATGTCCCTTCATATATATCCTTAGGCTCCATAAGCCCCTGCAATTCGCTTCGGGAGATACTCTTTTTGGATTCCACGATCTTATACAGAGCAAACACTCTCGCAGGTATCGCTTCTGTCACCATATTTCCAATAAACATAGCTACATCCCTTTCTTTTTTACCCGACTACTTTCCCGTCTATATCAAGAGAAATCGTCTTATTGGATGACTTTGAGATTATAAAATCTTTACCCGTTACATGAAGAACTTTATGCCCTTTTTTTACGCACTTTCGCATGATATTGTACTCTTCTATAGCTTTACTTTGGTCCTCATCATAAATTGCCATGATTAATCCCGCTATAAAAAATCCCTTATCGTTTTCCAACAGCGTTTTTAATTCTTTGTAATTTAGGTAGATCAGATCCGGATTAATTGATTCATCGTATCCAGCCTTGCTTTCGCTTACTATAATATTCGGCTTGTAATGATCGAGCAGTGCTTTCTTTGCATCCCGTGTAAGTAACAAGGCTTCATTTGTTTCCGAGAAAAAATCTTCTATTTCCTTGGATAAGTTCTTTTCAGGACCTTTTACTGGTTCCAACAACTGGAATCGTTCTTCCACATCACACACAACCCCTTCATGCTGTCCACATCCTGGGCAGTATTCAGAAACAAGAGGATATGTATCATAAAACATATTTGACCAGCAGTACTGAGATTCTCCTTCAATTGCCTTTCTCATTAGCATAAAAGCAGATACAGATTTAGAGGCCTCCTTTTCTCGGATAGAGTCAAATAAAGCATGTGTACTTTCAGAATCCACCGTCAATGCTTCGTTCAGGATTCGTATAGTAAATATGTATCTGTTATTACTATCCAACTCAATGGATGAAATACTGATCATATCATATCGACTAAGTAATAATAGAACATTGATATTCCATTTTTCATCAGTATCATTACCTTTTTCAAAATAGTTGATTCGACTGTAATTTGGTTTTGTCGAAGCAAAAACTGCAATTTCTCCACCTTTCCACATATTATCCGGATTCCGATACATGCTCCACCAACGTCCCCAAAGCTTCTCTGTTGTCAAAACCTTGCTGACATGATTAAACGCTTTATTCACGTCATCATTTTCTATACACATGACGCTCAATGAGGAAAGGCCATCTCGACCTCCACGTCCTAATTCCTGATAGTAAGAATCCGGACTTTCCGGTACATACAAATGCACCACTGTTCTTACATCCGGTTTATCTACTCCAACACCAAAGGCTGACGTGGCTATCATGATCTCATACTGGTTATCTGACCACTGATCTATCAGCCTCAGACGATCTTCAGATTTAGTATCACCCGTAAAAGTATTTATATTTGAATAACCATAATACTGAAGATACTCCTTCCATTTTTCAGCTTCATACGGTGCATTAACATATAAAATCATCGGTTTTGGCAAAAGATTGACAATATTCAGCGCTTTTCTCCTCTTGTCCTTATATCCATCTGCCATTACCATTATGTAATGTGGTTCTTTCCGCAGAGAATCACATCTTAATTCTATCCACATTCCTCCCCTGGAAAAAATCTTCTTCAATATTCTGACTGTATCATCCTTAAAGGTGGCAGAAAGAAGGAATGTTTTAATATCGGGGTTTGTCCTCATCAGTTCCCTTCTCCAAGGTCCGAGGCATTGATAATCCACCCTAAAAAAGTCTCCCCATGCCACTACAATATGAGCCTCATCAACAATGATGTTTTTCAAGTATCTGTTTGCATTTGCTTCATTGACCAGTTCCTGAAACTGTTCATTTTTTATTAATGCCTCTGGAGAAATAAACAAAAGTTTAGCGGTCTGTTTTTTAATAGCTTCCGAAATTTCAGGAAGCTTCCCGCATCCACTATAATAATAGAATATTTCGTTGTCGGAAGAAGCTTTGATGTTTTTTCTTGCCACCCTTTTCTGATCAATTGCAAGAGATACAGTGGGAACAATCACGATCGATAAACCGGTCTCTTTATAAGCGACTGCCTGTGTTACCAGACTCTTTCCTCCACCAGTCGGCATTGAAACCAAGGTTGTATAACCTGAGGGCGTGTTTAGTGCTCCATACACGCAAAGTTTTTGTTCTATGGACTTAAAGGTCTTAAAGCCAGTCAATCCTGCAATATAGCTGTTCGTTAGCAGGCAGTAAGGTGAAATGCTTTCCGGTACCACTGAACTCATATTAACAAAAGCATTTTCCACAAAACTCTTATGTCTGATATAATCTGGTGTTTCATATGTTGCATAATATTTCTGAGAAGAGGGATTAAAATGAATTCCACAGTAATTATGATCAAAAATTTCATGATTCTCTACCCTAAGTTCGGTTTGGAATGAAAGCATGAAACTCCTGAGTGCGCTGATATAATCCGACTGCCCTGCCTCGCCTGCCGAGTATTTCCGATAAGTATTAATAAGTCTGACGACAATGTTTTTCAACGCACTATTAACAACATTAACTTCACCATCATGGACCGGACAAAAATCGTCAGTTTCTCCATTGATAAACTTTTCGATATTATCAATAATCAGCTCTCTATCTATCATTTTTTCACCAACCACATAAAGCTTGCAGATTCCATCCTAACAATCGGCTTGCACAAACTGTTGAATATTGTTTCATATTCTTTTTTCAATCTAACTAAGGATTCACCGGTTTCCATGCCATAATAATCTGCCCTTGCTTCATATGTAGACAAAATCTGCTCTATCATTTCCTTTGCACCGGAAATATTCGATTCTGCTTTAAATTTAACTAACGCCTTTTTTCTTGCGATCTTACTGCTCTGCATGGTAAGCGTTTCCCATCGTTCTTCAGGGAAATAAGATTTGAACCAATCAAGATTGGAGCATTTATATCTTTGCGGAATGGATAAAAAACCATTGCCAGATCCCCGTCTTCCTAAATGTTCAATAGAATCACTCTGATTAAAATATCCAATCTGGGCGAGTCTTCTATGTTCACTTATAACAGTGTTCTCAGGCACCTCTGCATATGAAGTAAACGGAACAGGAATCACCTGAATAGAAGTTGCCAAGTATTGCCGGAACAGACCCAAAGCATAAAGAGAAATACCTTCATCCAACAACATTCTTTCGTTCGGTTCCACTGAGAATGTGTAAATAAATCCTCTCCACTCAATAGATGACAATGCTGCAAATGCGGCAGCCATTCCCTTGTATGAATGCATCGCATTATCTGTGATACAATCGAAGATCTCATCTCCTGGTGCATAGAAATGTATATAATCATTCTTAATTGCCACATCTCTATCGAAAGATCCTTTGATTATCCGGTTGTTCTTAAATAGATTTTTCTGTTTTTCTTCCTCAACTCCTCGCTGTACCCGGATCGCAATTTCATTTTGTTTTTTATTCAAGTAGTGATCCCAGCTTGGTGGTATCAAAAAAGAATTCTGCGCAGATCGGACAGAGAAATTATTCTCATCAAATGCCACTAATCCGCTCTCTTTGTTCTGATGCACTGCACCAAACCCTGCCAAAGAAGCCCAACTCATCATGGTTTGAGCAAACAAGGCATTCTCATTAAATTGATAATTTGATAGTAGCTGTTCAAGCTGATTATACAGTGGTCTATATCTTAGGGCTGCTGTATCAAAAATCTGTTCTCGTTGAACAGTTTCTCTCATCTGTCCAGCTTCCTTGATCAATTCCGGGACAAGCCTGTAAAGGCCAAACTCAAAATCCGAGCGGATAGATTCTATAATCTTGTGATTTATATCATTCATGATGATCTCAAGTCCGCTCAAAGACTGTCTAAACACATTCAATCCCTGATTCCAAAATTTGAACAGTTGATCCTCATAGCTTTCCCTTGTGTGTATAACCACTGAGGTAACAGGGATTTCCACATTTCTCCCCATACGATCTAGTCTTCCTATGCGCTGTTCAATTGTATTAATATTCCAGGGCAGATCAATATGTATCACATAATCAGCAATCTGAAGATTCCTTCCTTCACCGCCCGACTTATCACAAAGTAGAATCTTGCAGTCTGTGTTTGACTGAAACCGATAAATGTTAATCTCTGCGTCATCTCTATCCATTTTTGTAGAAAACGCAGCCACCTCGTCTCCGAACGTCTCATAGAGTACTTTTTTGTATATGTCAAATGTCTCTGCATGATCTGTGAAAACGACAATCTTCTTCTCCAATAATTCTGTTTCAATATAACTGATTATTTTAACCAGGCGAGATGGGTGTGATTCTACATCATACAGTACATCTGTCATGTTCTGTATAATCTCATCCTCATCTTCCACCCAACGATCTGCACTTCTCCATACATTTTCTGGGACGAGTGTATTGCCCCCATATACTTCCTTTAATCTTGCTCTATATGCCCAGGGTGAGCTGAAAAACGCTTCCAGAATAGGTTGAATCTCGTTTTCAACTTTCGCCGAATCGATTTTTTCCTGTTCCTGTATGATCCACTCTTTTAATGTTCTGTATGCTTCATACTCATAATAATTAGCATCATCTCCAAGCGAATAGGTAAGCTCTTCTAATCGCCTTTCGGCAAATTCTCCTTCTTCATCCTTTGGATATACCCCAAGGATCGCTCTTCTTCCTCTTATAATACTGCGTTCAATCTGATAATTATCGCAGACATAGGAGATCACTACCTGCATATCATACAGACCTAGATCGTCCTTGCCTGTATCAATATCTGCAATCATCTTTTTCAGTATATCGTCCCCAATCAAATCTGAAAGGTCACTCAGTGTGTCCTCCAATTCTTCAAGTTGATCCTGAACGTCATCATTCTCACGGGGATCTTCTTCCTCCACTTCAGGGAGCAATTCATTCTTTAAACTATCAATATCATCGAGAAGAGAATGTGTAAGCTGTGCAATATCGTTCTGCTTATCTACAAGATCTGTAAACTCTTTTATGTCGATTTCATCATAAATTGCTGGCTGGATAAGCCTTAGCAACCTGAGATACTCTTCTTTGCGCTGTTGAATAGGGGTCGCGCTCAATAATATAATATTTTCCGCATTTCGACTCAGCGTGTGGATCTTCTCATATTCCAAAGATTCTCCTATGCAATTGTGAACCTCATCTACTATTACAAAATCCCACTTTGTATTACAATCCCCGATCTCTAATTCTTCTATTGCTTCTATAGATAGAAAGTGGTCATTTTCATTTTCGCCTTCCAAAATCCCGAACTTAAACAATAGCTCCGTTTTCCATTGCGCCACCAGAGCCGCCGGAACAACAATCAATACTTTATTATTGGCTTTATTGCTTAGAAAAATCTTCAGAATTGAACAAGCCTCTATTGTCTTGCCTAGACCCACCTCATCCGCGAGCATATATCTGCATTTTTCGCTCTGAAGACACCTCATGATAGTATTCACCTGGAATGCCTTAAGGTAGATCTTGCACCCTGCCAATTCCTTGAAGCCAAAAATAGAATTGTCAAGAATATTCATCGTGTCTTTGACGATCTGCCTTCCCAGATACCAACATGGATTTTGGAATTCATACTTGGCAAGTTGATGTGTTGGATTTGCTGCTCCTGAAAAAAAGGAAGCCGTAAGCTTTTCTTCGCTTACGCATAGATATTTCTTGCTGTCGTTATACTGAATATAATAGTCAAAGCCTCCATCTTCTCTCACCTTATACTCAACAATAACAGCTGCCTTACGCTCATACCTGACCTGAGATCCCTTAAACAAGTGACAATGTTCCAGTGCTACCAGCGGGGCTTCTTTCACCTCTTCCGGAACATACTCAAAAAACTTCCTATATCCAAACGGATCATCAAAGGTAATATGCGCAGTTTCATTAAACTCATTCACGTTTACGACTTTACCTGTCGCAAATATCCTAGGATCGCGCGGGTGTTCACGGTCAATTGGACATCTTACAAAGGCTCCCTTTTTAATCATCATGGCACCTCTACTTACTTTTTAAGTGTTCTAAATACCTCCAGACAAATATCTTTATCTGCACATTTTTCACACAATATATTGTATGATCTACGATATTTATCCTGATCAAGCTTATCCTCGCTTAACGCATTATCCACCTCTGCCTGTGTTGCATTTTTAAACACACCCTGAAATGCATCATCTGCTGTTTTACTGGTCGGCAATGAAAGGAAATTCTCACGTTTAAGCATATAATCAATTTCTTTGTCTTTAATGCTTATAAACTTTCCATGGAACACGGAGTTTTTTTCAATATAGTTTTCTGCCATATTGATAATGTCTATTCTGTCCGATTGATTAATAAACGGAAAGTCAAAAGATAATTCATCCATCTGTTCGATTAAATAGTTCCGTACTATGCTTTTTACATGGTTCTTCCCTGAAAACTCTTTCCTAGTCCGGTGCTCCAATATAACGATCAGATACTGTTTTAATAGAAATTCATCCTTGTAAATGGATTTTCCTTCAATAATCGTTTCCAACAGAAAACGATATCTACATAATCTGTATTTCATCAGGTCGTACTGTGAAAACTCCTTATACAATGGATATTCAACCTGAATGTAGCTATCATCCCTCTTGATTGCATTCGGGTCATCCATTATGTATGGCTCCGGCTTCGCATTAAGCACCCTGAGCAGATAATATAATTCATTTTCATGATCCGGCGCATTTTTAATGTAGCTAAGAACAATATTACATTTACTGAAAGCAAGGCCATACACTAAAGCATACCGTCTGAAGTTCTTATACTCCAAACGCGAGGTAACATATACCTGATATTTCCAGTCAACTGGTGCCTGTGCTACTTCAAAAAAATCTATATCAAGTGGCCAAGGGAATTCGTCTCTACGCATGATTCCCATATCCTGATCAGACAGACAAGCAAAGTGATATGTCTTATCCTGACCTTTAAAATTTCTCCTTAAAATATCTCCGTCAATCTGCTCAAAATTTCTGGCAATCCAGTGTGCTCCTTTCCCTTCTTTCGGAACCTGTTGAAGGTATAACTGCATTGTCTCCCTAAGGCAGTCAAACGATGCTTTAGCCTCAACCCCCTGTACTTCTTTTAAATGTTCCAATACCCGCTCTACGATTTCTCTGAATTCAGAATCAATGTCCTCTTTGGATAACACCTGTTTTACCAGTACATCAGTCACTTTATTGTAGAATGCCTGAAAATCATTATTTTGATCACTGAAATCACTGAAAAAAGTATCCGCCACTTCATTTAATGCTTTCAATGCCGCTATTAGGTCATCAATTTCTTCCGGATGCACATCATAGTATTCAATCCGAGATAATTCAGCCGACTCGGCGGGGTCAGAATCCATTTCTTCAATTCTCTTCTTAAGTCTTTTCAGTTTTTTTATAATTTTTTTTATCGTCTTTTCGTCTTGAAAAAACAGTCTGCATTTATCAAATGTGGTGATAACCTGCCCCTTCTTTCCTTCATCAATTATCCCGCAGGACAGGCACTCATAAACGTCTTTGATATCCTTGATCTGCATCCCCTTAGTTTCTTCATCCCATAGATTTGTTATTGCAATAAAGAAATGCCCAATAGGATAGTCCAGAAAATTCCGTTCTCCGAATTGTTCTGGAAAATATATTTTCAGTATGTCATTAACGTTGCTGTTAGCTGCATAAATCTGCTCTTCCATATAATACAAAGCAGAATGTGCATAGTTATCCTTTTGTCTTTCTTTTTCAGCTGCTTCAAACTTCTTTGCAATATACCCTGCAAATTCGGTTTGATTATCAAATCGGATTACACTAATCTTTTTAGAATAGTCAATATTTGCTGTACTACCGGATATCATGGCTGCAATATTGTCTGCAATACAGCCGCCGGCAAAGTCCTGACTATGATCATAAAAGTTATGAGGAGAAAAAGTAATCTTACTCTCAAACCACGAATATATATTCAGCCACGTCTGATATACACTTTTATAATCCGGAATATAATTGAACAAAACAAATACATTTTTATGTTCGCCTAAGATTTCAATAGTTTTCAACATAATCGGCGAAAACTGATGAATCCCATGGACGACAATTACATCTTTTTTTATTTCATGAAGTCGGTCTTTATAAGCAGGGTTTCGCAGTGCCTCTTTTATTGTTTTCATGATTGCTTCATCAAGTTCATCACCTCTAAATCCACTTCTTAAAACAAAGTGCTGATTGTGGGTCCTGCGGAGTTCCCTATATATTTCAACAACACATTTCTGTTCATAAGTTAATGAAGCATCTTGAATATTGTCAGGATCCATACCTAACTCGAACATAATCTTGATGCTCTTCACAACATACGCACGGTTTCTTTTAAGTGAAAGCCGGATATCGTCAACATCTATATCCTCACCAATCATTTCATCAAAACACATATATCCGATGAGGTTATCGATTGCCGCCCTCTGGTTGATTTCTGTTTCAGGGCTTTCCCATTGGTCGAACAGAGTATTAATAAATCTCGTTATTGTAGTAAGTTTTCCTTCAAAAAAATCATTATTATACTGATCGCACAATCCGCTGGCTAGTGTCTGCGAAGCGCATAAATGGAACGCATTTTTGATTAACGGCCAATATGGTTCTTTATGTAATCTATATGGATTGCTATACGTATAGATGACTATTGCCATGAATCACTCACCTCCAGATACCGTCCCCAGCTATTCTCTACATCCGTATCAACGTCCCTAAGCCATACTACATTTCTGATTGCCCTTGTCAAAGCGACATATAGGATCCTTGATTCTTCACTTATCTTCTCGCGCACTTCAGTCCTCTGATCAAAGCCGCTGCTGTAATCGGATGTTTGTTTATCGTAAGAAAAACCGTACGAAATCTTTCCGCCCTCAACATTAACATTCAAACCTCCGATATTAATGTTTGAAATGTCTTCATTTGTAAAAGGAAGGATTACCGTACCATATTCCAGTCCTTTTGACTTATGAATTGTCGTACATATCACCTGAATCTCATCAGATTCCATTGTTTTATTACGTGAAGCCTCCTCTTGGTGTGTGGTGATATTGATCTTGAGAAATTCACAAATCATATTGATTGTGAGATACTCTCTGGAATATCTTCTGGTTATCTTTTCCATGAGACACTCATAGTTTTCCCTGTATTCTCTTCTTTCTTCGTCTCCATGGCACCGTACCCAGGGCTTAGAAGCTTCATAAATATCGCGAAGAGCCACCAATACAGGTCTGGACTCAAAATCTGTTACGACCTGTTCCCATGTTTTTCCTAAATGCAGCATAAAGTATTCATCCAGAATCCTAATCAATTCCTCTGTTTTGCTTGTTTCTGTATATCCAGAGATCTTGGCTAGATTAATATCCAGATAAACATAATTTGAGCGTACAAGATTAGTCAGATACACTTTATTACGCGGATGAGTAATTGCCATTACAAGTTTGTATAAATCCATTGTTGACGGCAACCTGTATAAATCTCCGCCTTCAGTTACCTTCACTATAATCCCAGCCTTCTCAGCTTCTTTCAGGATATTGTTGATCTGCCAATTGTAACGCACAAGAACAGCAATCTTCTTTTCTTCTGCTGAAAGTTTGTATGACTTGCTAATTACCTCAAGCTTGCTGATCTGGTTCGAAATCTCCTTAAACAAATCATCATACATACTTTCCTTATTTTTACTATGTACATCTACTTTAAATATCAGTGGTCCGTCGTCGTAATCTTTTTTTACCCTGCTTTCAAGTCTGTCTCTTATCTCCTCATATGGAAGAATATGCTCACTTCCCATCTCTGAGAAAATAGGATGAAATCTATCAAGTAGTCTGCTGTCAGTTCTGTAATTGCGATTTAAAGTGTACTCAATCCATTTGCCTATACCACTTGTGCCAGTAACCTTTTCAAAAGCACTCAGGGTAGCACCTCTGAATCTGTATATGCTCTGCTTCAAATCCCCAACAATAAACAGCCTACACTCCGGTCCGAACAGTTTTTGCAGTCCAGTAATTGTTTCAATCTGCACATCATCGGTATCCTGGAATTCATCCACAAAAACATATTTGAATTTGTTCCCTTGTCTCATCAGCTTTTCTGAATCAACAAGATTATGAATCTGGATCATGCATTCTTTCAGACCGATCAGATTGTTTTGCTTAAGCTGAAACGCATACTGACTCTCTGCCCGCATGATCACCCGCTCGATCAATTCGTTAAAGAATGGCATACTTACCGGAGGATCCCCAAAATCACTTATAGACAGTTCCTTTATATCAACGCTGCGATCATACAATTTCCCACAGAAAGAAAGCAGCAATTCTTCAAGCACATAGATCGGCATTGTCAGCTGACGAACGAAATCTGGACTTTCTTCCTCCTTTTCCAGCAGATACTCATTCAAATACTGATGATATAGCTGCTGCCTGTTATATGTTTCACTTGTAATCTGGCTATCATAACCCAGCCCCATTCTCATACAGTCTTTCTGCAACAATGAAATAGCGAACTTATGGATTGTTGAAATCTGGATTTGATTCATCTCTTCAATCAGATGCATATATTTCTCATTTGACGTGAGAATAAAGTAATTCATGAACATCTTTTTCAGTCTGATCTTCATGTTTTCAGCGGCATCTTTTGTAAACGTAATCATCGCGATCTCGCCTGAAATATCAACCACTGCATCAGCTGTCTTATTACAGAGATATGCTATACGAGACACCATAGAATGCGTTTTGCCGGTACCTGCACCTGCCACAATCAGTATGTTCCCATCGGTCGGTGCATGCTCTATTTCGTACTGTTGAAAGTTAAATGCTGTCTGATTTGACAGCTTCTTTAAAATCTCCCTCTCCTTTTCAGATAGGATTCCCTCTTCGATCAAAAGATCCTCTTCCAAATACGCAGCAAGATTTGATACGACCTCGATTTCACAGTTAAAAACACTATAGCTATTCTTAATAGTGGTTTCCTCAAAGTTCCATTGATCAATTACAAGGTCTTGCTTATTTGGACGGATTTTTCTCTCTATATACCTTGCTTCAAGTTCCTTTACAATCATCTGCAAATCATCTGCAAATGGAACAAAGATTATTTCCTTAATCCCTTTGAAATACTCTTCGGCAATTACTGCAGCATCCCCATCATGCAAGCCATCCTTAAACGCTCTTAACCTAGAATAACCTGGATTCAAAGCCTGCTGCTCTTCCTTTAGATCATAATTTGGCTCAAAATGATGCCTGATTAAAGCCAGGCTTTTTATGTCAAGATCATCATGTTTTGCCCCTTTATCGATGGTATATCTCTCATTGAACTTCTGAAAAAGTTTTACCGCGTCGAATAGCTCCCCTTTAAAAATCGTTTCATTAGCTTCCGACACAATATTGAGTCCTTTTGCATAATATTCATCCTCTGATATGAAGGGATAACATACAAAACTCATCACCAAAGGATTCATGCCCAACTCTCGCTGGATCTTCTTTCTCAGGTCAAATCTATAACCCCTGGCTTGTCCACGTGGACTATCCTCTGGGCTCTCTTCTCCTGCTAAAATAATTGTATTTGCATCAATTACATTCAAGATGCCGGCAGGATTCCATCCTTTAACCTCAACGATAAAAAGCCCCTTGTTAGGGGAAATTACGCAAAAATCATATTCCCGACCATTTATGCTTCGTGTATTATAAACAACCCAATCAGATGGAAGCTTATCAGAGAAGGAATGCCAGACAATCTTTTCGCCCTCGTATTTTGGCTCTTTGTCTATCATCTTTGCCATAAAAATTAATCCTCTCTTTTACTAATCTATAGCACTTTTTCCACTATTCACCCAATCATCGATCTCGGAGCACTTAAACTTCCAGAATCGGCCGATTTTATGGGCAGGGACCTCATTCTTCGGATTACGAACCCAACTGCGCAAAGTGACCGGTTTGATTCCAAGATAATCTGCCGCTTCTTCCAGGCTAATGTATTTTTCATTTTTCAATGCTTCCATATGTCTCCTCACTGCTTCTTTGCCAGACTCAGGTTATAATATCTCTATTATGGAATATAGCACTTATCTGCGCTCATTACAATGAGGTTAATTGATATTTATTTATATTTCGATGGGTTTTAGTTACTTTTTTCCTTCTTCATCAAATTATTGCATTAGCAACTGAGATAACCACCAAGTGGCGCTTTCTTTTCGGTAGTTCTGATATAAACCCATGACAAAACAAAATCGCAGCTCCAACATCAGTTTTGTGGAGCTGCGATCGTAAATTACACTTCTATTACAATCATTCTGGCGATTGTTTTTCTTTTTTCTTTGCTTTATATAACTGTTCCCATTGCAGCAGGTTATTTGTTTTCCTGGCGTTATAGTACAAGAGCAGGGCTTCGGCATATCCCAGCGCACCCGCTTTCCGATCCTTGGCTGCCCTGGAGATTTCCTTCACCGATATTTTGCTCAGCTTCTCCTTGAACACATCATCTTTTAATGAGTCACCGTAGGCATCCACTAATTTCGCTACGCCATTCAACATATTTGCGCTTGTGGAATTAGAACTTCCTTCCCAAGTCCCTATCACCAGCCGAAGCACCCTGTTCAGCACGTTAAAACCGTACTTATCATAGATTTTCTCCAGGGTTGTTACAGCACAAATCCCATTTGGAGAAGCTGACGGTGTAATCGTCATCCCGAAATCTTCGACCAAGGCCTTGATGTTCAGTTCTTTATCATTTCCCGCCTCGATGTTGGCCATAAAAATCTCATAGGGAAGTAAAGCTTTTACATATTTCATCTGGTTAGCGAAGATATCCGCTTCATGTTCATAC
>OCTW013413053.1_pt1 | contig 27810 bp, 15 predicted proteins | sample 1539671 | NCBI WGS metagenome assembly OCTW01 (sample SAMN02144230, study PRJEB22623) | gut metagenome | biome: sheep rumen | host: Ovis aries | place: New Zealand | reverse complement strand
CTCCAGCGGCTGAAAGCCGCGGAAACTCCCAAACTCCTAAACTCCCCAAACATGCGGAACTTGAATGATGTTATTTTTGCAATAACGCGACTTTTTTTGCAAAACAGCGGGAAATGTGCGATTAAAGGGCCTCGCGATTTGGTCATCTCGAATACTTTTGCTACCTTTGTAAGCGTAAATCCTTCAGATGTCATCAATAAACATTTAATACTCAATCAATGAAAAAAACAATCTTCATCGCGGCCATTATGGCCTTGTCAGGTGTTTCGCCGGTCGTGGCTTGGCAGGGAAACATCATCGTGAACACACCCCACAACTCGCTTGTGCTGAACGCCGACGAGGGCGGAGCCTTGCGTTTCGATTACTTCGGCCAGCGGCTCACCGACGCAGAGGCGTCGCAGCTGCGCACCACGGGTCTGGCCCTGAACCAGTGGGCCTATCCCGCTTTCGGACAAGACGACATGATGGACCTGGCCGCCATTCAGGTGCTCCATGCCGACGGACAGTGGACACTCTACCCAACGGTGGACGACGTGACGACCAAACCCGACGGACACGCCACCCTCACCACCATCACGATGACCGACAAGAAGTATCCCGTCACGGTGAAGGTGTTCTACAAAGCCTACTCGACTGTCGACATGATTGAGACCTGGACCGAGATTTCGCATCGCGAGAAGAAGGCCGTCACCCTGAAACGCTATGACTCGGGCCATCTGGCCATCCCCCAGGGCAACCTCTACATGGTGCACATGCACGGCAACTGGAGCGCAGAGACCACGCCAACCGTGGAGCCCATCAATCCGGGACTGAAGGTGGTGCGCAACAGCGATGGTGTGCGCAATGCCCACAACGATGCGCCCGAGATGATGATCGCTATGGATGGTAAGCCGCAAGAGAACAGCGGCCGCGTCATTGGAGCCGCCCTCTGCTGGAGCGGAAACTACGAGCTGCGCGTGAACAACTCGGGCGACAACCGCTACGCCCACTTCTATGCCGGCATTGACCCGCAGACCACCGAATACATTCTGGAACCGCGAGAGGTATTCACAACGCCCGTGATGGCCTTCACCCTTTCGGACGAAGGCATGGGAGGCGTCAGCCGCAACTTCCACCGGTGGGCACGCAACGAGGGATGGCTCAACCAAGGCAATGAGGCAAGAAAGATATTGCTGAACTCGTGGGAAGGCGTCGTCTTCAATGTCAACGAGGAAGGCATGTTCAACATGATGGACGACATCAAGGAGATGGGGGGCGAGCTCTTCGTGATGGACGACGGATGGTTTGGCGATAAATACCAGCGCAACAACGACTCGTCGACACTCGGCGACTGGATGGTGGACCGCAAGAAGCTGCCCAACGGCGTCGGCACGCTGGTGAAGAAGGCCAAGAGCCTCGGCATCGAGTTCGGTATATGGATTGAGCCCGAGAGCGTGAACACGCTGAGCGAGCTCTATGAGAAGCATCCCGACTGGGTGTTGCAGGAAAAGAACAGAGACCTGAAGCTTGGACGCGGCGGCACGCAGCTGCTGCTCGACATGTGCAATCCCAAGGTGCAGGACTTCGTCTTCCATGTCGTCGACGACCTGATGACCGAGAATCCCGACATCTATTACATGAAGTGGGACGCTAACTGCTCGCTCCAGAACTTCGGCTCCAGCTACCTGCCGGCCAACAAGCAGAGCCACCTCTACATAGAATACCACCGCGGGCTCATCAAGACCCTGCAACGCATCCGCGCGAAATATCCCAAGCTGGTCATTCAGGACTGCTCGAGCGGCGGTGGACGCGTGAACTACGGGCTGCTGCCTTACTTCGAGGAATTCTGGACGAGCGACAACAACGACCCCTATCAGCGCATATTCATCCAGTGGGGCACCAGCTACTTCTTCCCCTCCAACGCCATGGGCCAGCACATTGCGCATTCGCCCTATTGGAACACGGGTCGCACCACGCCCATCAAGTTCCGCACCGATGTGGCCATGTCAGGTCGTCTGGGCATTGAGCTCCAGCCACGCAACATGACCGACGAGGAGCGCGAGCAGTGCCGGCGCGCCATTGCCGACTACAAGTCTCTGCGCGACGTCATTCAGCTGGGCAATCTCTATCGACTCATCTCGCCCTACGACAACCAGGGCATCGCATCGCTCATGTACACCAACGACGCGAAGACCAAGGCCGTGCTCTTCACCCATCGCATTCAGTACCTATTTAATATAAAGACGCCTCGTGTGCGGTTGGCTGGCCTCGATGCCTCCAGGAACTATCGCCTGCGCGAGCTCAACGTGAAGGTGGGAAGCGAGCCGTCGGCGCTCAATGGCAAGGTCATCAGCGGCCGGTTGCTCATGGAGCAAGGACTCTACCTGCCGCTGGAAAAAGACTACAACAGCTGCGTCTACGAGCTGACCGCCGAGTGATGGTTGGGCGTTTGGTCGTTTGGTCGTTTGGGCGTTTGGTTGTTTAGGAGTCTGGGAGTTTAGGAGTTTGGGAGTTTAGGAGTTTGGGAGTTTGGACGATACTCTTAGCGCCCAAAAATGTGGAGCTGATAGAACTATCGTCCAAACTCCCAAACTCCCAAACTCCCAAACTCCTATTTCCCTTAACTCCCAATCTCCCAAACAACCAAACGACCAATCTCCCAATCTCCCAAACAACCAAACGGCTAAACGACCAATCTCCCAAACAACCAAACGACTAAAACAACAATCAAAAGGAAATTCTCCTTCGAAAACATCAAAACATAACCGTTTTGGTGCAAAAAGTTCTTTTTTTTAATTATTTTCCGAAAAAAGCATGCGATATTGTCAACTTTTTTGTATCTTTGCAACGAGAATCAATAAAGACTATACGCATGGGTTTGGTAAACTGCTATAAAGGAACGCTCCTCAAGGCTACGGGCATGAGCGAATGGAAGGTGGGCGATGTCGTCGCACCTGGGCTTATGTTCCGGAAAATCTGTCGCTTTGGCGGAAAAATTTACATGCATTTTCTTGATTCCAAATACATCTGCATACGCGAAGCTTCCGCCGAGGCACCGGGCATGCTGGTGAAGGTTCTCAACTCATGCGACCAGTCGCGCTTTCTTTTCCGTGGCGGCGAGCCCTTCATCAAGGACTACAAGACGGTCAACTTCGAGAGTCCCGTGGAATACAGCACTTTCCGCCTGCCAACGGTTGAGGAGGTGCGTTTTGTGCTTGCCACGGCCAAGGCCGACGCTCAGCTCGGACAGATGCTGGCCAACCGCGGTCTGAGCCCCAACGAGCCGGCCACCTACTGGACGCGCGGCATAGGCGGCAATATCCTCGGACGTCGCGTGGAGTTCTACGATTCGGCCACCAGAACCGTGAAGACCGAAGGCGGGAGCAACACCGAGCGCATACGCATCACCGTGGCCTATTTCACAAGCCAGAAGGACGCCTACGGCGACCTGGAAAGCGATTACGACTATTGAATCCCGTATCTTTCAAAGAAAAAGAAACGAATTGTCCTTAATTAGTCCTGTTACGCGAAAGAGCATTGGACATAATTAGTGGGACAATTAGAACCAATTAGGATCATTCGTTTCTCTTTTTTTGAAAGAAATGAGAATAATGACCAGAAATTAAGTTCAGAAATGAAAAGAAATGATTATTCTCATTTCTGAAGACAATTATTCCAATTATTCCAATTTCTTTCAAAGGCAAAGAAACGAATTATTCTAATTGTTCTTAATTTCTTTCACGAATTGACCTTAATGACTTCTTCAACTCAGAAAGAGAATTAAAGACAATTAGTGGGCCAATTAGAGTCAATTAGGGTAATTCGTTTCATTGTCTCGCCACCTAGCTTATTCAGGAACCACTTCCTGCATGTAGATGGCGTCGAGCGCCCATGTCGCCACGCCGTTGGTGCTCACCATTTCTATCTCGTCCTGAGCCGACGGAACCTCCGGCGGCAAAACCTTTCTCAGTCGATACCTGGTGTCGTCGTCGCGTCCCAGGGCCTTCAGCAAGTCGCCCCACGCCTCGCGCGCTTTCTCCGTGTCTCTTTGATGATAGGCAGCGTATGCCAGCAAGCGGCTTACGCGGAAGTGGTTGTTTCTTATCTCAGCCGCCTTGTTCTTGTAGTTGGCAGCATGTTCCAGCCAGGCGTCAGCCCATTCGGGAACATCCACCATCCGCATCATCTCGTTCATCAGCTCAAAGCCTCCCATGATGGTCATCAGGTGATTGGTGGTCTGAAGCTTGGGGTCGCACTCGGTGGTGATGATGCCCGTGGCGGGATCGTAGCCCAAAGCGAGCGGACCAGTGAACATGCGGCTGGGCAGGGCGGCGATGCTTTTCATGCCGGCAATTATCTTATCCCTGTAGTGCGTGTCTTGCGTTCGCTCCCATTCCGTCATCCAGTTGCCGGCGTAAGCCAGCCAGTCGGGACCGATGCGCAGACGTGCAGGTGCCGTGCAGGGATATTTTCCGCGCGGCTCAGCCAGTCTCATTGGGTCGAGCGTGTAGAGCATCTGGTCGGCGTCTTTCACGGCGGTCATCAGGTCGCCCGTGCGTTCGTCGGTGGTCAGATAGTAGTAGAAGCGGTTCCACGCCGCCTGACTGATGCGTGCCTCCTTGGCACCGCATCCCCAGTGGCTCACGTTGTGGCGCGAGCCCAGCATGGCGTTGGGCCCGATATGATAGACGTCAACCTCCGATGTGTGGCGCGTCATGGCCTCGGCCATCTGCCAGATGTCGGCGCGCCCTGTGCGAAGAAAGCTGTACCAGAGCCACATGTTGGAGGCCAGCTCGGTGTTGTCCCAGGCAAAGCCGCCCACGTCGTAGCGCCATTCATGACGCTCGGCGTCGTAGGCATGCATCACGTCGCCGTAGTTCCAGAATCCGTACCAACGGTGCTGCTCGGTTTGTTTCTGATAGTAGTCGATGTAGTTGTCGAGCTGCTGTTCCACTCGCTCACGACGGGCATTGCTACGGTCGGGCAGGCTCCACACGCCAAACGCCTCTTTCTCGTGCAGGTATTCCGGCGTGGGCATCAGCATACTTGTCGCTGACAATTGCCGTGCCTCACGGGCGAAGACGTCTTTTCCGCCATAGCCATCGCCGAAGCTGAAGGTCAGCTCCGATGTACGGGCAATGCCGAATGGCGTGCTCATACCCTCCTGAATGTCCTCGTAGGCCGACATCAGTCCGTGCGCCTCATGGTCGTAGTGGCGCAGGTCCATCGGCTCGGCATCGGGACTCCATAGCCAGGCCGTCATCGTAGCCGTTTCCGTGCGGCAACCTTCGAGCTCGATGGCCGACGGGCAAGACTGCCAGAAGTCCTTCATCGCCATGGTCACGCCGCCGCTGAGGTCGCCCACGAAAGCCACGCCGTCGCTCCTTTGTCCGCCCATCGTTCCTATCCAGGGGGTGTCTGCGCAGGCCTTCTTCCTGATGGTGAAACCGTCTGCCGATGGTTGCGACAACCGGTAGCCGTCCCATTGTGCCCACTCGTCAATGAGGGTGCGGTTCTGCTCGTTGAACGCTTCTCTGGGGGGAATGCGCCTGCCCAGCATCTGCTGTTGTTGAAGCGATAGCTGACCGGCCTGTTGCTCGGCTGGCAGACTCTCGTCGGGACGTGGTCGCCGTGGGCGTTCGTCGCCGGCATAAAGCTCACGCCTTCCGTCGAGTGGTTGCACGGGTTCGCTCCACACGCCGCCGTCGTTGCACGAGAAGGCCACGTGGCGGTTGTAGGCCTCGTCGCGCATCGGCACTCCGAGACTGATGCCCATTGAGCGGATGAAGTCTTTCTGGTCGTCGCCGTCGAACACGAAGCTGTGCACCATGCGCATCTCCTTGCTGCCTCTATAGAAGTAAAGCCTCACGGTGAAAGGTAGCCATTGGCGGTTGTCGCCTGCGTGGTGGCCCTCCAAGCGTACCACGGCGCGTTCCTTGCCCGCATGCTCTACGACGGCCTTCTCAACGCGGCTCTCATAGTGTTTCGTCGTCAGTTGTCCGTCCTCAGGACTCTCGGCCTTGTCTTGGGTGGACGCTACCAGCCGCAAGCCTTCGCCCACGCGTCGTCCGCCATAGACAACCGAGTCGACGAGGTTGCTGCCGCCCGTCGACAGATAGGCCGCAATGGCTCCCGTCTGAATGCAAATTCTCCCGTCTCTTTGTTCTGCCCTGATTTCGTTCAAGGCGTCTTTCCCTCCCTTCGTCCGAGCCGAAGAGCGTTTTCCTTTTGCACTTGCTTTGCCTTCGATGTGGCTGGCAGAGGAGACAACGCTCATCCCTTCAGCCCTTGCTGGCACCACCGTTGCCACACCCATCCATTTCACCGAACCGTCGGGCCAGTAGGCCAGTGGCCAGAAGTCTGCATCGCCCTGAAGTGTTTCTTTTCTGTCTTTCGACAAGAATCTGAAACTCAGTTCCTTCCCGCTTTTCACTTCACCTTTGCTAAAAGGAACGCCAAAGCTTACGGACTTGTCTGTTTCGGGCTGCTCACCCACCCAATGCAGGGGCACGCAGGCCGTTTCTTCCTTCGTCTGTTCCACCCTGAAATGAGTGATGCGCGTGTGCGACCATGTGGTGCGGAATCCAAACCATCCCTCCGTGAGTGGCGATGCGTCGCGGAAGTCCACCAGTCGTTCGCCGTCAATCTCGTAGCTCACCCTGTTATGCTCGTTCACAATCCTGATGTGGTACCAGTGGTTGGGCTTCAGCAGGTGGTCCTTGTCGGTATACTCTTTCAGTATGGCCGGTCGGTATTGGCCGTCGTCAATGCCGCGCTCGTCGCCGTCGTATCGGCGAAAACGTGTCGTCGTGTTGCTATTGCCGCCGTAGCCCAGGTAGTAGGTCTTCAGGCTGTAGCAACGGGTGAACACTCCTTGTCGCCAGCTGGCTCGCTTGAAGATGTCGTCGGGATGCTTGTTGTCGGTCGCCATCCAGAAGCAGTTCAGGTCACTCAGCCGGTCGCCCTCGTTGCCATTGTCCACTACGCAGGCATCATATTCCACCACGATTCTTCGTCCCCGTTTCATCTTCTCCTTGCGCCAAAGCGTCAGACCTTTGGGTGCAACGATGTCGGCGGTGTCGCCGCTGAAACTGACTTTGTAGTCGGCCGACTCCGATTCCACCGTCCAGTATTTCCTGAATTCCCGTTCGTTCAGTCCCGATTTTGCCACGTCAGACATCGTCTGCGCCATAGCCCCTTTCAAGGTGCATACGGCCATCAGACAAACAATAGCGATGATTCTTTTCATATTGCTTAGTAGGCTTTTCGATTTGTTTCGCTGACAAAGGTACGAATAAGCGAGCAAAATGCGAAGAAAAACGTGAAGAATTCATGTTTTTCTTCGCATTTTCGAGCGAGAGTACCTTATCCAAAGGTACAGGAATAAGCGAGCAAAATGCGAAGAAAAACAGGAAGAATTCATGCTTTTCTTCGCATTTTCGAGCGGAAGTACCTTTCAAAACTGACGAACAAGCGAGCCAAACATGGTGAAAAACAGGACGCAAATTGCCGTTTTGATGAAGCCATTCCATTGAAATCGTTGAACGATTCCATTGATTTTGTTGAACGAATCCATTGATTTCGTTGAACAAATCCAATGGTTTTGTTTCACTTTTCTGACGTTTTTTCCACGCAATTTTGTCGTCTTTAATTCACTAATTCGCCAAAATCCCCGAATGTTTATGATAAAAGGGATGAGAGGGTAGGGCGGAAAGAGAGATAAAAAAAGTGGAGCAGACCTTTGGGAATGAGTCCCTTGGGTCTGCTCCACTGATGTTCTACCGATGCTGCTTAGTTGCGGAAGACGAGGCCTTCGCCAAAGCTGTCGACCACGATGGGGCGGTCGCGGTGAATGTCGCCTGCCAGCAACTTCTTGGAAAGCTCGTTGAGCATGTGGCGCTGAATGGCGCGTTTCACGGGTCGGGCTCCAAATTCCGGGTCGAAACCTACGTCGGCCAGATAGTCGATGGCGTGAGGTGTGACGTCGAGTTGTACGTCCTGCTCGGCCAGCATCTTGCGAACGGTGTTCACCTGAAGCTCCACCACCTGTGCGATTTCCTGCTTGGTGAGCGGCAGGAACATCATGATTTCGTCAATGCGGTTGAGGAACTCCGGCCGGATGGTCTGCTTGAGCATGCCCTGCAGCTGTTCGTTGAGCGAAGACAGTTCCGACGGGCTGAGCTTGCCTCCCGACTTCTCCACCTGCTCGCGAATGTAGCCCGAGCCGAGGTTCGATGTCATGATGATGATGGTGTTCTTGAAGTTCACCGTGCGCCCCTTGTTGTCGGTGAGTCGTCCGTCGTCGAGCACCTGCAACAGGATGTTGAACACATCCGGGTGGGCTTTCTCAATCTCGTCGAAGAGCACCACCGAGTAGGGCTTGCGCCTTACGGCCTCTGTGAGCTGTCCGCCCTCATCGTAGCCTACGTATCCCGGAGGAGCGCCGATGAGACGGCTCACGGTGTGCTTCTCCTGATACTCGCTCATGTCGATGCGCGTCATCATCTGCTCGTCATTGAACAGGTATTCTGCCAGGGCTTTGGCCAGTTCGGTCTTGCCCACGCCAGTCGTTCCCATGAAGATGAACGATGCGATGGGTCGCTTCGGGTCTTGCAGTCCGGCGCGGCTTCGGCGCACGGCATCGGCCACGGCACTGATGGCCTCGTCCTGTCCGATCACCCTTTTGTGCAGTTCCTCTTCCAGATGCAGCAGCTTCTCCTTCTCGCTCTGGAGCATGCGGCTCACGGGAATGCCCGTCCATCGGCTCACCACCTCGGCAATGTCGTCGGCCGTCACCTCTTCGCGCACCATGCGTGCTCCCTCACCCTTGGCGAGTTCTGCCGTGAGTTTCTGTATGTCGTCCTCGAGGGCTTTGAGCCGCGAATAGCGAATCTCAGCCACCTTTCCGTAGTCGCCTTCCCTTTCGGCGCGCTCGGCCTCGTAGCGCAGGTCCTCCATCTGTTGCTTGTCTGCCTGAATCTTGTCCACCTGGGCGCGCTCGCTTTCCCACTTGGCGCGGAAGGCCGTCTCCTTGTCACGCAGTTCGGCGATGTCCTTGTCGAGCTGGGCAATCTTCCCGGTATCGTTCTCGCGCTTGATGGCCTCGCGCTCAATCTCCAGCTGCTTGAGCTGCCGCGAAATGTCGTCGAGTTCCTCAGGCACGCTGTCGCGCTCCATGCGAAGCTTTGCCGCTGCCTCGTCCATCAGGTCGATGGCCTTGTCGGGCAGGAAGCGGTCAGAGATGTAGCGCTCAGAGAGTTTCACGGCGGCAATGCAGGCATCGTCCTGAATGCGCACCTTGTGGTGGTTCTCGTAGCGCTCTTTCAGTCCTCGCAGAATGCTGATGGCCTCCACCTCGTCGGGCTCGTCCACCATGACAGTCTGGAAACGTCGCTCCAGTGCCTTGTCCTTCTCGAAGTACTTCTGGTACTCGTTCAGCGTGGTGGCGCCAATGGCCCTGAGCTCTCCTCGCGCCAGTGCGGGCTTCAGGATGTTGGCTGCATCCATGGCTCCCTCGCTGGCTCCTGCGCCCACCAGTGTGTGTATCTCATCGATGAAGAGGATGATGCGGCCGTTGCTCTGCGTCACCTCCTTGATGACGCTCTTGAGTCGTTCCTCAAACTCACCCTTGTATTTTGCCCCGGCCACCAGTGCGCCCATGTCGAGTGAGAAGAGCTGCTTGTCCTTGAGGTTCTCGGGCACGTCGCCCCTTACGATGCGTTGTGCCAGCCCTTCCACGATGGCGGTCTTTCCGGTTCCCGGCTCACCAATGAGGATAGGATTGTTCTTTGTGCGCCGCGAAAGAATCTGCAGGACGCGCCGTATTTCGTCATCGCGCCCGATAACGGGGTCGAGTTTGCCGGCGCGAGCGTCCTCCACCAGGTTCTTGGCATACTTCGAGAGGCTCTGGTAGTTGTCGTCGGCACTCTGGCTGTCCACCTTCTTGCCCTGACGTAGTTCGATGATAGCCTTCCGTGCGTCACTGGCATTGATGCCTGCGTCTTTCATGATGCGCGAAGCCGTGGAGTTGACCTCGATGAGTGCCAGCAGCAGCGTCTCAATGCTCACGAACTCGTCGCCCATCTGCTTTGAAGCGTCGAGCGCCTGCAGCAGCACGCTGTTGGCCTCACGGCTGAGGTAAGGCTCTCCGCCCTGCACGCGTGGCAGGTGCTCGATTTCCTTTTCCAGAAGCGTCTCCACATGGCTGGCGTTCGCGCCCATTTTCTGGAAGATGAACGCGCACACGTCCTTCCCCTTTTCCAAAACACCTTTCAGCAGGTGCGCCGGCTCGATGGCCTGCTGCCCGTGCTGTTGCGCCGTCTGGGCCGCATATTGCACGGCCTCCTGCGCTTTGATAGTAAAATTCTCTAAAGTCATATCTTGTCTCCTTTCTTTTGTTTTTCAGAATCGTCTACTCACCGTTCTACTCTCAAACAATGTGCCCGTTACTTTACTCTGCCATTATGGCACGCTGAGCGTGTCTTTTTGACAAATCAACGCGTTATGTTTGGCCGTATGCCATGTTTTTACTAACTTTGTAGCCACAAACAAACCTCAATACGCTGATTCGCTATGAAGAGATTGCTATGGATGGCCTTGCTCACGACCTTGTGTGCGGTCGACGTCGTTGCCCAGCTGGAGTGGGGCGACCAAGGCAACGGCACGTATGTGAACCCTGTGCTGAATGCCGACTTCAGCGACCCCGACGTCATTCGTGTGGGCGAGAAATACTATATGGTGGCGTCAGACTTCCATTTCATGGGCATGCAGGTGATGGAAAGCGACGACCTTGTGCATTGGCGCATCGTCAGTCAGGTGTTCGACCGCCTCGACCATCCCGGCTGGGACCAGAACCAACACTATGGAGGCGGCTCCTGGGCACCGAGCATTCGCTGGCACGACGGACGTTTCTATGTCTACTTTTGCACCTATGACGAAGGACTGTTCATGTCGTCGGCGGCTGACGCACATGGCCCGTGGACGCCGCTCCACTGCCTGAAGGCCGTGCCCCGTTGGGAGGACCCGTGCCCCTTCTGGGACGACGACGGTCAGGCCTATCTGGGGCGCAGCCGTCATCGCGCAGGACCTATCATCGTGCATCGCATGAGTACTGACGGCAAAGAGCTCCTCGACGATGGCGTCACAGTGTACACCGGGCCTGTGGCCGAGGGCACGAAGTTCATGAAGCGCAACGGATACTACTACCTCATCATACCAGAAGGCGGGGTGGGGCAGGGCTGGCAGACGGTGCTGCGAGCGCGAAACATCTATGGCCCCTACGAGAAACATGTGGTGCTTGAACAAGGATCTACCGACGTGAACGGCCCGCATCAGGGTGCACTCGTCGATGCTCCCGACGGCAGCTGGTGGTTCTTTCATTTTCAGGAGACGCAGCCTCGGGGTCGCGTGGTTCACCTGCAGCCCGTATGGTGGCACGACGACTGGCCCGTCATGGGCGTAGACATCGACCGCAATGGCATCGGCGAACCCGTCTATGTGTGGAAAACGCCTTCGTGGCGTCCGCCATTCGATGTTCGCGGTAATGAGAAAGCCACGAAGACGGGCGGCCTTTTAGAGCAGCTTTCTGACGAGTTCGATGGCGGTCATCTGCTGTGGGTCGGCGACCATCAGCGCAGGCTGGGACTGCAATGGCAGTGGAACCATAACCCCGACGACACGGCCTGGAGCCTCGAAGAAACGCGAGGATGGCTCACGCTGCACGCACTTCGCGCCGATAGCCTGAAAACCAGTCGCAACATGATTACCCAGAAGACGGTGGGCTATCTCAGCAGAGCCACCACGTTGGTCGACGCCTCGGCCCTTGGCGAGGGCGACTTTGCCGGACTCCACTGCATCGGTAAGCGCTTCATGGGTATCGGCGTGAAACGCTCAAAGGGGCATCTTGTGCTCTGTCTGGAACAAGACGGACGGCAGCAGGAGCTGAAGACGTGGACGGCCAAAAGGGCGTGGCTGCGCGTGGAAGTAGACAGTCGTGGCAACCTTCATCGCTTCTTCGTCAGCACCAACGGACGCACATTTGAGTCCGTCGGCGAGCAGTTCTCCATGCGTATGGGAGCATGGAAGGGTACGCGCGTCGGCCTTTTCTGCTATGGACCGCATTGTCGTGGCGGCCGGGCTCGCTTCGATTTCTTCCACTATGATGTGCTGAAATGAACTCCACCACTTCTGAAAGTTGGGCTAATGGGTTAAATAATGCTTAAAAACTTCGTTTGTTCGGGGATTATTTCGTACTTTTGCACCAAATTTTTATATCGATATGAAGAAAGTATTGTTTCTTTTCGTGTTTGGCTTTTCGCTCTCGGTGCAGGCACAGGGCGTGTGGGAGAGTCCCACGGAGTCCGGTAGTACCTCTGCAAAAGCAGCGAAGACAGCGTCCAAGAGTGAGCTCAGAGATGCCAACTATCTGGCCGGGACGGTGCCCGAGGAAAACGGCGAGGTGGTCTGGCGCAAGGTGATTGAGGCGCCGGGGCGCAGTGCCCAGCAGCTCTACGACACCATGTTGAACGAGCTGAACAAGCTGACGCAGGCCGACAACCAGCTTGAGGGCAGCAAGGTGGCACTCGTTAACAAGGCTGAGAATAAGATTGCAGCCTCCATCAAGGAGTGGATGGTGTTCCAGAGTACGGCGCTTTCGCTCGACAGGGCGCGGTTCAACTGCGTCATTCAGGTGCATTGTCAGGACGGACGTGTCAACGTTGAGCTTGGACGCATCAGGTATGTCTACGAGACGACACGCAGAAAGGAAGAGACGCTGAAGGCTGAGGAGTGGATAACAGACAAGTATGCCCTCAACAAGAAAGGAACCAAGCTCTATCGCATTTCGGGCAAGTTCAGACGCAAGACCGTCGACCGCGTGGCGGAGATTTTCCAGACATTTGAAAACGCGCTGCGCTAATGCCCTCAAAGAAGAAGTGAACAATGGCAACACAGAGTTATAGGCAACACCGCAGGGCCGAGGAAGATGAGCCACGCGACCGCTATCTCATGCTGCGTCAGTGGCTCAACGGACTGTTCATGGTCGGCGCTGTTGTCGGCGTGGCAATCTATTTCCTCAAGGACGAGACCATCGGCACCATCGTCATTCTCGTGGCAATGGTTCTGAAAATGGCGGAATGTGTGTTTAGGTTCATGAAGTAATAGCGGCACTGGGTGCGTTAATGATAAACAAAAGAATAAAGTAGGTAATAGTTGAAGGCCATTAGGGTTGAGTGGTTATGTGTCTTACACATATAATTGTCTTGTACGCCCTGATTGCTCATACGAAGGAAGAAGATGAAGAGATTGTCCCTGCTCATGGCTTGCCTGTTGATATGCTGCGCCACGCTGATGGCCCAGCAACGACTTGAACAGCGCAATGCCGACGGCACGTTTTCGCCCGTCGGCACCGATGGACGGCAGGACTCGGTGCCGAAAAGCGATGGTAAGACCGTCCCGCAAGGCCTTCATGTGTGGACGGTGGACGAGCGTTTCGGCGACCAGAAACCCGCTGTGGTGGACACACTCCAGCACATGTTCATGAACCATGCGTACATGAGCGGGCTCAGAGGTGAATACAATACCACAGGAAACCTCGGGGCTCCGCGCCAGAGCCGTATCTTTGTGGACCGTCCCATCAGCGCGCAGTTCCCTTTCACACAGCCATACGACTACTTCAATACGCAGCCCTCGGAGTTTCATTTCACCAACACGCTGTCGCCTATCACCAACCTCACCTACGAGGAGTGTGGCGACAAGAACAATGGTGAGGACCATCTGCGCGCGCTCTTTGCCGTGAATGCAGGCAAGCAGCTGGGTGTGGGCTTTAAGTTCGACTATCTGTATGGTCGTGGTAGTTTTCAGGAACAGAACACCGCCCACTTCAACTACAGCCTCTACGGATCCTACCTTGGCGACCGCTATCAAGCTCATCTGCTGCTCTCGACTAATCATCAGAAAGTGACGGAAAACGGCGGTATCGGCAACGATAACTACGTTACACATCCTGAAATATACGACGACGATTTCCGCGACGATGAGATTCCCACCGTACTCTCGTCAAACTGGAACCGCAACGACAATCAGCACGTGTTCCTCACCCATCGCTATAGCGTAGGCTTCAACCGCAAGGTGCCCATGAACGAAGAGGAAATCAAGGCCCGCAAGTTTGCCATTGAGGCCAAAAAGGAAGAGGAACAACGGAAGAACAAAGGCCGTCAGCCCGCCTTCGAGGGCCGTCCCGACGACGCGAAGATAGCAGGCGACGAACCCGCCAACCCCCAGCAGCCGGCAGACAACAACCGCATTGCCGTCAGTGGCAAGCAGATGGCTGACAGCCTCATTGCCGCCGACAGGAAAGCAGCAGAGGACACTGCGTGGGTGAAAAACGAATACGTGCCCGTGACAAGTTTCATACATACCTTGAAACTCGACAATTACAAGCGCGTTTATCAGGCCTACGAAACGCCCGCCGACTTTTATCTCAACAGCTATGACCTGACGGAGAAGTATGGCAACGACAGTATCTACGACCGCTTCCGCCACACCAACATGGTGAACACGCTGGCCATCTCGCTGCTCGAGGGATTCAACAAATGGGTGCCTGCGGGATTGAAAGGCTTCGTTGCTTCCGACCTGCGGCATTTCGAAATGCCCGATACGGTGGCATTTGGATCGTCATCGTTCAACGAGCATTCCCTCAGCGTGGGCGGACAGCTGATACGCACCCAGGGGTCGCTTCTTCATTATAGCGCCATGCTTGAGACATGGGTGCTCGGCGAGGATGCGGGACAGTTGAAGTTCGATGCCAGTGCCGATGTCAACTTCCGTTTCCTTGGTGACACCGTGCGTCTGGCAGCCCGCGGCTACTTCTATAGTCTGCAACCCACCTTCTTCCACCGAAAATACCAGTCGCGCCACCTCTGGTGGAACAACGACCGCCTTGAAAAGGAGACACGCACTCGCCTGGAAGGTCTTTTCAGCTATGAGAAGACCAACACCCGACTGCGCGTAGCGTTCGACAACATCAAGAACTACACCTACCTTTCGCAGCAATATTCGGTGGGCGAGGACTACAGAAGGACCGGCAACACCGTGCAGGTGATGCAGTGTCCCGACGCCATTTCGCTGCTCACCCTTCAGCTGTCGCAGGACTTTCATCTTGGCCCTCTCAACTGGGAAACACAGCTCACTTACCAGAAGTCGAGCGACAACAAAGTGCTGCCAGTTCCCGACTTCAACGTCTACAGTAACCTTTATTTCAATTTCCGCATCGCCAAGGTGCTGCGCATGCATCTTGGAGCCGATGTGCGATATTTCACCAAGTATGAGGCACCCGACTACTGTCCTTATGTAGGTCAGTTCTGTGTGCAGGGTAATGGTGACAACAATTTGGAGATAGGCAACTATCCCATCGTGAACGTCTATGTGAACATGCACCTGAAGCGCACACGCTTCTATGTGGCCATGAGCCATGTGAATCAGGGCGACGGAGGCAACCGTTTCCTCGTGCCCCATTATCCGCTGCGCGGACGCACACTGAGGCTCGGCGTTTCGTGGAACTTCATCAACTGATTGTCATCACCCACAGCTCATCATCCATTAAACAAATAAGCAAGATGCCAAAGATTTCAGAACGTGGTTTGGAAATGCCCGAGTCGCCCATCAGGAAACTCGCACCCTTAGCTGCCGCTGCCAAAAAGCGGGGCACTCATGTCTATCACCTCAACATCGGACAGCCCGACCTGCCAACGCCACGTGTGGCCCTTGACGCCATCAAGAAGGTAGACCGCGACATACTCGAGTATTCGCCCTCGCAGGGATATCTGAGTTATCGCGAGAAACTCGTAGGCTACTACGCAAAATACAATATCAATGTAACGGCCGACGACATCATCATCACCTGCGGCGGAAGCGAGGCCGTGCTCTTTGCCTTTATGTCGTGTCTCAACCCCGGAGATGAGATTATCGTTCCGGAACCGGCCTACGCCAACTACATGGCCTTCGCCATTTCAGCAGGGGCGCGCATACGCACCATCGCCACAACCATCGAGGAAGGGTTCTCGTTGCCTAAGGTCGAGAAGTTCGAGGAACTCATCAACGAGCGTACACGCGCTATTTTGATTTGTAACCCCAACAACCCGACGGGCTACCTTTATACACGTCGCGAGATGAATCAGATACGCGACCTCGTGAAGAAGTACGACCTCTATCTTTTCTCCGATGAGGTGTACCGCGAATATATTTACACCGGCTCGCCCTACATCTCCGCATGTCATCTGGAGGGCATTGAGCAAAATGTGGTGCTCATCGACTCCGTGTCGAAACGCTATAGTGAGTGTGGCATCCGCATCGGTGCACTCATCACGAAGAATGCCGACATTCGTCGTGCCGTCATGAAGTTCTGTCAGGCGCGACTTTCGCCGCCACTCATCGGCCAGATTGTAGCCGAGGCCTCGCTCGACACGCCAGAAGACTACATGCGCGACGTCTACGACGAGTACGTGGAGCGACGCAAATGCCTCATCGACGGGCTCAACCGCATTCCCGGCGTCTATTCGCCCATACCGATGGGAGCCTTCTACACCGTGGCCAAGTTGCCCGTAGACGATAGCGAGCGCTTCTGCCGGTGGTGTCTGGAAGAGTTCTCCTACGAGGGCGAGACCGTGATGATGGCCCCCGCCTCGGGCTTCTACACCACACCCGGCGCAGGTGTCAACCAGGTGCGCATAGCCTATGTGCTGAAGAAAAACGACCTCGAGCGCGCACTCGTCGTGCTTCAGAAAGCCCTCGAGGCATATCCCGGGAGGGTGGAGAGCTAACGAATAAGGCAGAACTCCCCACACTCATCAAACAAGCTTTGCATACATGAATTTCCCTCTATACATAGCGCGCCGCATATACAGCGGTAAGAACACGACCGACGGTCCTTCCGACGCAAAGTCGAACGACAGCCGCGTGAGCCGTCCTGCCATCCGTATTGCCACCCTGGGAGTGGCCATCGGCCTGGCAGTGATGATTGTCTCAGTTTGTGTGGTGTTAGGCTTTAAGCACACCATTCGCGACAAGGTCATCGGTTTCGGCAGCCACATCACTGTCGGTGAGTTTCTGGCCGTGCAGACCAACGACCCTCAGCCCATCGCCATGGGAGACAGCATGAGGGCATACCTGGCGGGCATCGAGGGTGTCAAACATGTACAGCGCTTTGCCCTGAAACAGGGAATACTGAAGACCGACTCCGACTTTCTGGGCGTCATGTTCAAGGGTGTGGCGGAGGAATACGACACCACCTTCCTCCACCAGAACATGGTGGCGGGCACCGTGCCCCGTTTCTCCGACAAGGAAAGCCACCAGCAGATACTCGTCTCGCAAATGATTGCCGACCGCATGCGCGTGAAATGCGGCGACCGTATCTTCGCCTATTTTATCAGCGACAAGGGAGTAAGGCCCCGCCGCTATACCATTGCCGGTGTCTATCAGACAAATCTCACGCAGTTCGATCAGGTGATGTGCTTCACTGATCTCTACACCACGCAGAAGCTTAACGGCTGGAACGAGGAGCAGACAAGTGGAGCCGAGCTCACCGTTGAAGACTTCAGTCGTGTGGATGATGTGGAGGACATCCTCGTGAGGAACGTCAACCGCACCACCGACAAATACGGACAGACCTACTCGTCGCTCACCATACGCGAGAAGAATCCGCAAATCTTTTCCTGGCTCGACCTGCTCGATCTGAATGTCTGGATTATACTTGCCCTGATGGTATGTGTTGCGGGATTCACCATGATCAGCGGCTTGCTTATCATCATTCTGGAGCGTACCAACATGATTGGCGTGTTGAAGGCCCTCGGCGCACGCAACAGTACCGTGCGCCACACCTTCCTATGGTTCGCTGTGTTTATCATCGGGCGTGGCATGCTTTGGGGCAATGTGCTCGGCATAGGTCTCGTCCTTTTGCAACAGTTCACGGGACTTGTGCGTCTCGACCCCACTACTTATTATGTCAGTACCGTGCCCGTTGAGCTCAACATTCCGCTCATCGTGCTCATCAATGTCGCCACGCTCTTGGTCAATGTCTTCGTGCTCATCGCTCCCAGTCATCTGGTGTCGCACATTCATCCGGCTAAGTCCATGCGCTATGAATAGCACTTTGCTGAAATCGCAGCCACAGGCTTCTTCGTCATTTTCTTTCCCAACGCCAAGGCTCTTTCTTGTCTTTGCACGGGCGGCTTGCGCTATTCCACGTCCTCGCGTACATATTCGGGACGTGCATCGGGCTGGCTGGTCGTGATTACGACGTTGCGGAACACGACGTTGCGCGCATGTCTGATGAAGAAACCTTTGGCGGGCAACAGTCCCCACATGGTGGCTTCGGGATATTCCTTTTCTTTTTCGTCTGTAGGCAGGTCGATGGCCTGACAGCCTCCCTGATGCGTGATGGTGATGTCGCTGAGGCAGATGTCTTCAACGGGATGGCCGCTAAGTCCTGTGATACTACAGCCCGTGGGACCGGCATTGCTGATGTTGATGTGGCTCAGTTGTACGTTTCTCAGTGTGCCCACTTGTCCTACGGGTATGCCTTCGGCGTAAGGTCGTGCGCGGTTGCCCAGGCGGATGAAGATGGGCGACTCAGTGCCCTCCACGAGGATGTCCGACACCTGAACGTTCTCCATTGTGCCGCCGTCGACCATCTCGAGTGATATGGCCGACGTGCCCCGTCGCGAACTGTGGCCGAAGAACTGCGTTCGCTGGTCCTCGGAAGGCTTCACCACGCAGCCGCTGATGCGGATGTTCCGGAAACCGCCGTTGGTCTCGGTGCCCAGCTTAATGGCGTTGCAATGGCTGCTGACGATGCAGTTCTGTATGGTGATGTTTTCGCAGAGACGCAGCGAAGTGCTCTTCAGCGTGATGCCGTCGTCGTCGCTGTCGGCCAGCACATCGGCCACCACCACGTCGTGACATCCGTCTATGTCGAGTGCGTCGTTGTTATAGTTGTTACGGTTGAACACCTTGATGCCCCTTATCTGCACGCGGTCGCAGGCCAGGTAGTGCTGCATCCAGCAGCCGCTGTTGCGAAGGGTGATGTCAGAGACACTGACGTCTCGGCAGTTGATAAAGCGCAAGAGGTGCGGACGCGTGATGCCCTCGTCGTTCCACGATAGTTTTGGAAAGGCGGCACCGCGTCCGTCGATGGTGCCGTAGCCATCAATGACAATATGGTCGGCATTGTCGGCATAGATAAGCTGGATGGTGGTGGTCTGTGTGCGCAGCGACACGTAGTCGGACTTCATCTTCTGGTAGTCTTTCAGGTCGGTGCTGCCATAGAGCGTGGCGCCCAGCTCCAGATGCAGGTGGACATTGCTGCGCAGGACCAGACTGCCGGTCTTGTAGCTTCCCGCCGGAATAATCACCCTTCCGCCGCCGTTTTGCGAACACGCGTCGATGGCTTTCTGGATGGCTTGCGTGCTCAGTTGCGTGGTGTCGCTCACGGCACCATATTGCCTGATATTGTACCAGTCGGCGCGAGCCGGCAGCAGAGCCAAGGCCAGCATCAGCAGAACAAAGGCTGTCTTCTTCATGTTTTTTATTCTATTGCTCGTTTGATAGGAGTTTGGGAGTCAAGGAGTGTGGGAGTTTGGACGAAACGTCTTCTTTCCATGCAGGTAGGGTAGGGGATTTTACCTGTTGTCCACACTCCTAAGCTTCCGCACTCCCAGACTCCCAACGTCGAAGTTTCCACTCTTCTGAATCCCTCGACTTCTGGATTCCCATTCCTTATTTTATTCCTTCATTCCCTCGCGATGATGAATCCACCCATGGGTTGCATCGTGATCTTTACCTTACCTTTGCCGTTGGGCTTCAGCGCCTTTCTCGCGGCGTCGGGCACCAACTGGTCTTTTTTGCGCGGCTGGTCGTTGATGATGTAGAGCTGATCTGCCGAGGTGAAGAACTGGTCGAGGCTCAGTTCCATGGTCATGGCGCGGTCGGTGCCGTTCAGACCTGCCACATACCAGTTGTCGCCGTGGCGTCGGGCCATGACTATGAAACGTGTTGGGTAGCCGTCAATGAGCCGTGTCTCATCCCATGTGGTGGGAATCTGCCTCAGGAAATCCAGCTCAAAGCCCGGCAGTTCATTGAGGTTGTTGGGCTGCATGGCCACACATTGGATGAACGTCTGGTTGGTAAATGCCGTGGCCATTTCAAAGACATCGCTTGTGTAGCGCGGATGACGGCTCTTGTTGTCGGGGCTCATGTGTCGGTTCATGATGACGCCTCCCCAGTCGAAAGCCCCCAAAGCGTTGCGGCAGAAGGGGTGCATGGTGAGCTCGAAACCTTCTTTTTGAGCGTGCCGAGGGTCAAAGAACACGTTCTCGCTGGCCAGTGCGGCCTCGCTTGCCACGTAGTTGGGGTACATGCGTTCCCACCCTCTTGGGATGGTGCAACCGTGGAAAACCACCTGAAGGCCATGACGGTTGGCATCGCTCAGAATATCCTCGTAGAGCCGCATCGTTTCCTGTTTGTCGCCCCCGAAAAAGTCCACCTTGATACCCTTCACGCCTATTTTCTGCAGCCAGCTCATCTCCCTTTCGCGGGCAATGGCGGTGTTCATGCAGTCGCGAGGTCCCTGCGGCGCGTCGTTCACGAAACCGTTGCTGTTGTACCAGAGCATCAGACTGACGCCCTTCGACTGTGCGTAGCGGCTCAGTTCTTCAATGCGGTCGCGCCCTATCTGCGTGTCCCACCAGTTGTCAACAAGACAGTATTCGAATCCCATGGCGGCAGCCAGGTCGATGAATTTCACCTGATCGTCGTAGTTGATACTGGTGTCTTGCCAGATGAGCCAGCTCCAAGTGTAGCGTCCGGGCTTGTAAACCTGCGAGGGCTGATAGAGCGGTTTCACCACGTCGTAGGCGATGGTTGTCTCCACAATGGGGTGCAGGGTCCGTCCCACGGTGATGGTGCGCCAGGGTGTGCTTCCCGGCAGGGGAATGGCAGCAAACTCAGATCCGAAGCCATTGTTCTCGCCCTTGTGTGGAAAGGCAATGCGGTAGCCTTGGCCTGCGGTGTAGTCCGACAGGTGGCTGCCACAATAGGCCGACGATACGCCGGTCTCGCTGATGAGCACCCATCCCGCAGCGTCTCCGCCCAGCGAGAACAGGCAGGGGAACGTGTAGCCAAGCCCGAACTTCGACGGCTTTTCCATGGGCATGTCGGCCTCGTAGTCTTCTTCGTAGCTCGGCTTTGTGTGCTCCCATCCGGTCTCTGGGCCAATCTGCGGACAGAGGAACGTCTTTGTGCCGTCGGGCAACTGGAAGGCGGTGGCCTCGCTGAAGATGGTCAGCCGCTTGGGATTGTTGGCCTTGGGTCGGGGTATGTCGTAGCGGAAGGCAATGTTGTTGTCCGACACCTGGAAACACACTGTGAAGGCGATGGCGTCGTCGCGCTGGAAGGTTACGTCCAGACGGTTGGCACGGTAGTGCACGGTTGAGGCCTTGATGCGGTCCATCTGATAGTCGTCGGCCACAGCCTTGGTGTCGGAGGCCACGATGGTGAGCCCTTTTGTCAGGTCGCCAAGACTGGTTTGCAGGCCCAGGGCCGATGGCTTGATCACCTCGTGCTGGTCGTAGCTGACCCGATAGGTGGCCAGTCCAGACTGGTCGGAGACACTGACCACAAGCCGACCGTCGGGAGAACTGACGCTCTTTTCTGTGGCAAAAACTACTGCGGCCTGACACATGAGGCAGGCCATGAGAACGGTTCTTTTGATGCGTTTCATAGGGTAAACGTGTTTATTTGTGGCACAAAGTTACGAATAATTACCCACTTTTAGCGCAATAATCGGCAAAAAAGTTTGGCAGTTTGAGAATAAATACCTATTTTTGTGGTCGGAATGCTAAATACTAATAATAATTGACTATGAAGAAATTCTTGATGATGACAGTCCTCGGACTGTGCGCCTCATTAGCCGCAATGGCTCAGGGCGATTGTTGCAAAGCGAGTAAGTCGCACAGTTTCATTGAGCTTCAGGGCGGTCTGCAATGGACGGCCACCAATGCCAAGATTGACAAACTGCTCATGCCCGTCGGCGCGGTGTCCTTCGGACATTACTTCACTCCCGAGGTGGGAGCACGCCTGCACGTGAGCGGACTCAAGGCCAAGGGCCGCTTCGAGGGCATGGACCTGGACTACAAGTGGAACTATCTGACCAGCGATGCTGACGTGTTGCTCAACCTGTCTAACCTGTTCAGCAAGAGCAAGTCGCATGGACTCAACGTCATTCTGGTGGCTGGTGTCGGCTTGGTCAACTATGGCAAACACGAGGAACTGCAGAAACTCAGTCTGGCTCGTCCAACGGACATCGCCACGGTGGTCACATCGAGCAGCCAGAAGGAGTGGAGTAAGAACCTGCGTGGTGGCCTTCGTCTGGAGACCAACCTCAACAAACCCTTCGGCATTTCGCTCGAACTCGATGCCAACAACCTGCACGACGAGTTCAACGGCAAGCTCAATGGCAGCGACGACTGGATGTTCTCGGGCATGATTGGCCTGAGCTGGCGCTTCGGCTTCAAGAAGTGCAAGAAGGCTGCTCCCGCAACAGAACCCGCTCCCATCGTGGAAGAGCCCACGCCAATTCCTGCTCCAGCCGTGAGGATTCCCGATCCCGAGCCTCGCCAGTATGTCAAAACCGAGACGCTGCATGAGGAAATCTTCTACCTCATCCGCCTGAGCGATCCCACCGAAAGCGGCAGCGCACAGATGCGCCGCGTGGCAGACTTCATGAAGAAATACCCGATGGCCAACGTCACCATCGTGGGCTATGCCGACAAGGGAACGGGTAACGCCGAGCTCAACCAGATGTATTCTGAGCGTCGCGCTGCTGAGTGCAAGGACGCCCTCGTCAACGTGTACGGCTGCGAAGCATCGCGCATCAGCACCTCCGCTATGGGCGACCGTGTGCAGCCCTTCATCGAGAACGACAAGAACCGCTGCGTCATCATCGACGCCAAGGGAGAATACACGGTGATTGAATAACACGTTTCCCCAAATCAAGAGAGTACCTGAGATGCAGGAGTTGCAGCATTTGTGAGCAACTCCTGCATCTCTTGCTTTCAGCAATCCTGCCGGTTTTCATCAAAAAATCTGCCAGATTTTTGCAACTATTCTGCCAGAATGATTCAACTTTTCCGCCAGTTTTCTTCAACCATCCCATTGAAATCGTTCAGCCAATCCATTGGTTTTGTTGAACAATTCCATTGAAATCGTTCAACAAATCCATTGGATTCGTTTCCCAATTCTGTTAAAATGGACGAGCAAGATTGCCGTATTTTCAAGGCTATTTTGTAAGAAATGATCAGTGCTTCTGCCTGATGCCACAAGGACTAATCGCGATTGAAAAGAGAGGCGGTATGGAAAGAAATACTCATAATTGGAATAATTGTCTTCAGAAATGAGAATAAATATTTCTTTTTATTTCTGAGTTTAATTTCTGGTCATTATTCTCATTTCTTTCTTAAGAAGAGAAACGAATTATCCTAATTGGGCCTAATTGTCCCACTAATTATTCTTTATCCTCTTTGATGCAGAAGAAATCATTAAGAATAATTCGTGATAGAAATTAAGAACAATTAGAGTAATTCGTTTCTTTATATTTGAAAGAAATTGGAATAATTGGAATAATTTGTTTCAGAAATAAGAACAAATGTTTCTTTTCATTTCTGAGTTTAATTTCTGGTCATTATTCTCATTTCTTTCTTAAGAAGAGAAACGAATTATCCTAATTGATTCTAATTGTCCCACTAATTATCTTTAATTCTTTTTCTGAGTTGAAGAAGTCATTAAGGACAATTCGTGATAGAAATTAAGAACAATTAGGATAATTCGTTTCTTTATCTTTGAAAGAAATCGGCATAATTGGAATAATTGTCATCAGAAATGAGAATAAATATTTCTTTTTATTTCTGGATTCAATTTCTTGTCATTATGCTCATTTCTTTCAAAGATAAAGAAACGAATGATCCTAATTGGTTTTAATGGTGTAGCTATTTTTGTTAGATGCTTTTCTTCATCCGCAGTGGAAGTATTCCTCAACGAGCTTCTGTATAGCCTCGGGACTGTGGTCTGCGTGTCGGCGCAGGCTGCGGTCGTTGAATGCGCGTAGCTGATGAATGATGTCGTCTATCATGGCTGGCGAGAACACTCCGTACTGTTCGTATGCCTCGCGCTGCCGTTCCAGACAGTCGGCCGAAGCAACACAGCTGTCGGGCAACTGTGCGAGCTGTGCCAGTCGTCCGGCGTTTGCCTCGTCGTGGATGTTCACGTTGACGTAGGTTTTCTCAGCCACTTCGAGCGCATTGTCCATTTCGAAGCCTCTGCGGCAGGCCACACAGAGACCCGCCAGCAGCTGGTAGAGGTCGGCACTGCCGTCGGGCGAACGCATCTCAACCGTTTGCTTGGCCGTGGTGTCGTACATGCTTTGCGGCTCCAGCGGATTGGCCATCCGGCACATATCCACGCCTGTGGCCCATCCCAGCGGCACGCGCACCAGCACGGAGCGGTTGCGGTCGCCCCAGCAGATGTTGGTGGGAGCCTCCTGATGAGGCACCAGCCGGAAGTAGCTGGTGGGATTCTTGTTGCCAAAGGCCGTGATGCTCGGCGCCAGTTCCATCATGCCCGCTATCATGCGGCGCGCGTCGTCGCTGAGGTGTCCGTTGCTGAGCATGCGGTTGTGCCCGTCTTTCATGATGCGCATGTGGATGTGCAGACCCGAGCCCGCCTTGCCTGTGGTGATCTTCGGCGCAAACGTCACGTTGTAGCCCTCCTGCCATGCGAGGTTTCGGATGACCCATTTGGCCAGCATCAGCTGGTCTGCAGCCTCCTCCACTCGCACGGGCAGGAACTCTATCTCGTTCTGTTCGTACACCAGTCCGTGCAGTTTGAAGTTGCCCACCTCGGAGTGGCCGTATTTGATTTGCCCTCCCGTCTGCGCGATGTAGTGCATACATTTCTGGCGGAAAGCGTTCGTCTTGGCGTAGGGAGCCGACTCATGGTAGCCATGCTGGTCGATGGCTGGGAACACCTGTTCGTCGTTCTTGATGACATAGTATTCCAGTTCGCCCATGGCATGGAACTCCATTCCCGTCACCTCGGTGAAGGCCTTCGAAGCCTTGGCAAGCGTCTGTTCGGGAGCACTGGCCAGCGGTTGGCTGTCTTTGTCGTAGAACGAGCAGAGCAGGCAGAGCGTTGGAATCTCGGCAAATGGGTCGACAAAGGCCGTGCGGAAACGTGGCAGCACATAGAGATCGCTGGCACCTGCCTGAATGAATGAGAACAGGCTGGAACCGTCAACGCGCTCGCCGCAGGTGAGGATGGTGTCCAGATAGTCGAGGTTGGTCACCACATAGTTGAGCGTCTTCAGTTTTCCGTCGCCGCCGGGATACATGAAGTTCACCATGCGGATGTCGTTCTCACGCACGAAACGGATGATGTCGGCCTTGGTAAACTCGCGTGGCTCCTTCTGCAAATAGGCCACCACGCGGTTGGCATTCATTTCAATGATTGGATTGTTCATGTTAATAGAATGGTTGTTATTAAGGTTTGAAGTAAAGATGTCAGGGAGTTTGGAAGTTGGTGTGTCTGGGAGTTTGGACGATAGGTTGTGCTCTGTGGCCTTTCTGTCTTTCAGGCTTCCAAATGCCAAATGCTACATGTTCCCTTTCAAAAGGGCATGGAACAGGCCATCACCAAAGGTCTAAACTACCATACTCGTCAACTCCCAAACTCCTGAAACGTCATTGGAAATGCTTATTTCTCGATAAGAATGCGTGCATCTACGGCCACCACGTCCTTCTCGTCTGCCAGCAGCGGGTTGATGTCCATTTCCTTTATCTCGGTGGCAAAGCGGAGAAGGGTGCTCAGGCGCACAATGATTTCGGCATATTTCTGTTCGTTGATGCCTCGCTGTCCTCGCGTACCTTTTATTATTTTATATCCGCGCAGGGAGCGTATCATGGAGTAAGCCTCGGGGTAGGAGAGTGGAGCCAGTCCGCTCTTCACGTCCTTCAGCACTTCCACAAAGATGCCACCCAGTCCGCAGAGCACCACATGGCCGAAGCGCTGCTCGTATTTGGCGCCGATGAACACCTCGGTGCCCTTGATCATTTTCTGCACCATGATGGCCTTGGCTCCTTCAATCTTCATCATGCGGTCGAACTCCAGCTCCAGGTGTTCCGGTGTGCGGATGTTGAGTGTTACGCCGCCTACGTCGCTTTTGTGTACGGGTCCCACCACCTTGGCCACCACGGGGTAGCCCACTTTCTGGGCAAACTCCGTGAGCACAGCCTTCTTGTCGCTCACCATTTCGGGCACCATGGGGATGCCGGCGCACGAGAATAACTGGCGGACGATGTCGGGCGACACATAGCCGCTCTCCTTGATGGTGCCGATGATGTCGCGAATGCGGGGCACGTCGACGCCGAACAGCTCAATCTCGGGTGCCGCCGGGGCTGGTGTCTGAATGATTTGTGTGAGCGCCGTAGCCAGCGTCACCTCGTCGCTGAAGTTCACGTGTCCCTTCTGCAAGAACTCAGCCACCTCAGGGCCTGCCGTATAGATGCTCGGCAGAATGGGGAAGATGGGCTTGCTGCATTCCTGTATCTTCTTGTGGAGCACGTCGTAGGCTTCGTAGATCTGTACGAGGCCTGGTGTGCCGAAGATGACAAAGATGGCGTCGATGTCGTTGAAACGTTTCTCGCAGTAGTCGATGGCGATACCGAGGTGCTCGGCTGTTCCCGTGGCCAGAATGTCGATGGGGTTGGCCACCGAAGAGCCGGGGAAAAGCTGCGCCTTCAGTTCGTCGGCAGCCTCACCTTCTATCTTCGGGATGCTCATGCCTCCCTTCGACAGTGCGTCGGTGAGCATTACGCCGGGACCGCCGGCGTGTGTGACGATGGCGAAACGGTTCAGGTGGGTGATGGCTGTTGGGTGATGGGTGTTGGGTGATGGGTGCGGGGTGTTGGTGGCACTGTCTTCCAGCACCTTGAAGATACAGCCCACAGTGGTGAGCTCCTCACGCGAGAAGCAGCGCACGATGCCAGCCTTGCGGAACAAGGCCTCCACAGCGGCGTCGCTGCTGGCGATGGCTCCCGTGTGGGATGATGCCGCACGGCTGCCACTTTCAGACGAGCCTGCCTTGATGGCGGCGATGCGACAGCCCTTGCGAATGAGCGAACTGGCGTGGAAAAGCAGCTTATCGGGGTTGCCCACGTTCTCAATATAGAGCAGCTTGATCTTGGAGTCGCGTTCGGCGTCGAAGTTCTCGTCCATGTACTGAAGCACGTCTTCGATGCCAATCTGCTTGCCGTTTCCGATGCTCCACACCGTGTTGAAGGGCAGGCCTTTCGTTACGGCACTCTCTAGAATGAACACTGCTGTGGCTCCCGAACCGCTGATGAAGTCGGCGCCATGTGGGTTGAGTGTCGGTATTGGTTTCGTGAAAACGCTGTGGTGCCAGCTGTTCATCAGGCCGATGCAGTTCGGGCCGATGAGCGCAGCGCCGTAGCGTTCGCAGGTGTCGATGATTCTCTGTTCGAGCTCAGCCCCTGCCTTGGTCTCCTCGCCAAAGCCTGCAGAGATGATGATGAAGGCCTTGACGCCCTTCTCGGCAGCCAGAAACTCCACGTAGTCGGGGCAGAACTTCGCCGCCACAACGAGGATGGCCAGTTCGGTGGGCGGTATTTCCTTCACGTCATGAAATGCCTTGATGCCCTGCACTTCGTCTTCCTTGGGGTTCAGCACTCGCAGCGTACCAGTGTAGCCGCCGTTCTTGATGTTGCGCAC
>OCTW010998183.1_pt1 | contig 27837 bp, 22 predicted proteins | sample 1539671 | NCBI WGS metagenome assembly OCTW01 (sample SAMN02144230, study PRJEB22623) | gut metagenome | biome: sheep rumen | host: Ovis aries | place: New Zealand | reverse complement strand
TAAGTGAATATTGTTTTTTATCGGCTAAATTGTGGTCGCCGTTGCCGGATACTCCGTCAAACTTGATAAGCCAGTAGTCAAAACCTTTTCCCGTTTCTATCTGTCCTGATCTGACTTCGCCAGTATCTTCATTCCATGCAATAATAGCTTTTGCTCTTGCACCGCCTGCCGAAGAACCTATCTCCATCAGCTGCATTATGCTTGCGTCCTTGTCTGACAAAACAGCACTCTCTTTACCTGACAGTATCTCAGATGCAAGTTGAGTCATCTCTGTTACATCGACGTTGCTGTTTAGAATTTCGGGACCTGCTGCAGGGACATACTCAAGTGCGCCCATTCCGCGTTTTCCGGTGTAACACAGTCTCTCTATTGCTGTAAACGATTCGGGAGAACGACCCTGACCTGCAAGCCATTTGTTTATAACCGCATTACCAAATTTATCAGGCAAAGAATCGGCAAATAATCCCGGGATCCCATGAAATGCCTCTATACGACTGAGTTCGGGGAAGGAGTATATTCGATCAGATAAAGGCATTCTGAACGGAGACAGTTCTATCCCACTGTTAAGGAACTTTCTATCGTATTCAAAACTCGCAGCAACATCATTTTCACCTTGATGAATGTATCCTATACGAGTTCCCCAGAGAAATACTTCTGCGGTAGTTATCATTCTTCATCGCCCCATTTCCAGTTGTTATCGGCCTTTTTTCGTTTTCTTGCTCGCTGTTTCGGAACGTTGTCTTTTGCATAATGTGAAGGTCGCTCCAGCGGATCCGGTATCAGGATATCAAGTTTTTCCTCAAGATCAAGTGCTTTAAAAAGTTTGATCAGTTTTAGAAGTCCTATATCATTACCGCTTTCAAAACGAGCTATTGTTCCAACTGAAACCATTGATTTTTCTGAAAGCTCTGATCTTGTCATTGGATAATCGATCCTGTACTGCTTGAATCTTTCTGATAATTCCTTAAATATAGCTCTGTCTTGTAATTCCCTGTTTATCTTCATTATGAACGCTCCTCGTAGTCTGTATTACTGGTATATATTATATCACATCTCAAATTAAAATGCAATATATTGATTGTTAAAAATCACATTTGCACATAAAACATAATATATTGTATTTTAAATAGATTGAATAATCAAAATTAGTATTCTCAGTTATGATAAACGTTCTCTTCAGCTGAAAATAGATGAAGGAAAATTTCTTTGATTTTTTTCACGACTATTTTAGATTGAAATCCATTTATCCGAGAGTGTCACGCGTGACACAAAAAAGCCACGCAACAAAGTGCAGGGGCTTCAAAAACTAAATTACATTATTCTTTCCCATGTATTTTCCAAGTCCGGTTGAAACATTTTATCGAACCAGTGCCATACATCCAGCACTTCAGTTTCCTTTCCCCAGCCGAACCAGTTCTGATCCAGTACGTTTCTGTTCTCTTTTGTTAGAATTGTCGCTACATCAGAAAATTCTTTCCACAAATCAGCAAGTTCTTTGTCTGTATATTCATGCAGATCGCGTTTATCATAGATCTCATCCATAAGTTCAGTCCACTTCCCTTTTGAATGAGCCCATATATACCAGGATTTGCTTCTTTAAAACTTTCAAAAGCTTTGATATCTGATTCTCCGCCTTCTCCTGTACTTATCAGAAAAATTTTTTTCATGGATAATTCCATAAATTAAAAAGTAACTCAGTTTTAATAGTTCCAGTTATCAAAACTAAATTCTACGTAAATTATAATAGAAAGCCAATACAGATAATAATACTCTGTGTCACGCGTGACACAAAAAATTATTTTCGAGTATATATAATTTTTTATTTTAAAAAAAATCTGCTATAATAAATATATAAACGAATTAAGGAGATGGTTTTTATGAATCTAAGAAAGATGGTCTGCAGCCTTTCAGCCGCAGCCATAATGCTGAATGCAGGGATATTCCCTATGACAAGAAATACTAAGACATCTGCATTGTCAGTATCTTCTTATTCTTCAAGTGAGAGAAATCCTGCAATAATCCAGGTTCTTAAGGCAAAATACACCTTGCAGTATGTTGATGGTAAGTATAAGTCCACAAAGAACAGCAGAATAATCAGACGAGGGTTTTATACGGGCTATCAGATAAGAGATAACCTTTACGTTATAAACGTAAACTACAATCAGTATCTGATCAGCACAGCGGATACCAACATAACTACTACGAGCAGCAGCAAGAACAGTATCAATCTCGGCGGAGCTATTTCTCAGCTGGGAGAAAGCGATGGTACTACGATATACGTTGATGGTGTTCTGAAGTATAAAGGACGACATGATTTCGGCTGCGGACAGGTAGCAGCATGCAGCGTCATCAATAATGAGCTGGACAAAGACCTTAATATAACCAAGGGAAAGCTCATTGATGAATTCAGGAATAACAAAAAAGCTAATCCCTGGGCAGGCAGCTATAACTGGGGTTATACAGTAGGAACTCCTATGTCCGGAATCCAGTACATGATAAACACGTATGCCAAGAAATATGGTAAATCGGCCGAATACTGCGATACCTACGGTATGAACCAAAAGAACATTATCGGTAAGATCGACAAACAGGTAGAAAAGGGACATAACGTTCTCTGCGGAGTTTATCAGTGGTCGGATTTTTACGATGTTGGTACAGAGATACACTACAAGTGTCAGACTGATGGTGTTCACTGTACAGGATCTCATTATGTTGTTATCCTATGTGAGACCGGAGATGAAAATGGCTATTATTATATAGCCGATCCCTACTATGCAGAAAGCAATTCGGATCCCGCACAGGGAGGAAAGAAAAATCCCTATAATGGCTTTAACTACTACTACGGACTTCAGAGAGCCAAAAAAAGTGAAGTAGCAGCTTCCATACAGGGACTTTCAAACAGAGAATCATCTACTAGAGGTCTGATCTATGTTAAATAGCATTTTCTCTAATGAACGAACTGATATTTTATCAACTACAAAGACAAATACTGAAAATAGCTGGGAAGCAGATTTCAGAAAAGAATGCCTAAATGATGATATCGAACCAAACGATATCGACATGGCGGTACAAGCCATAAATACAATGAGACAGCGAAAGAAGAAGGATTAAGTTCCGTCTGAAAACTTAGAAAAGTGTATAATAACATTTTTTCTCTAAGGCAACACTGCATAACTTGCGCAGCATACAAAAATATGCTATAATCAGACCAACAAAAGACGAAAGGTGTTGTGTTGGGTTGCCAAAAATCAAGTAAAAATAAAAACCCGAAACACAAAGGAGAGTTAAACTATGTACGTAAACTTTGGAAAAATCGAAAACACAAATGAAGACTACAAGATCCCTGTTAGCGAAATATCGAACACCCTGATATCAGGTGATTCAAGAACAGGAAAAACAGTTGCTGCAATGAAGATCATATCTGAGTCAATAAAGGCTCAGCCTGCAGAAAAGAGATTTGTTTGCATGACCTCAAAAACTGACTGGAGAGCACTTGCACAGTCTATTGAGCCTGAAATTTTCCATCTTATAAACCTCGGAGTATCTGATACCGAGTCGGATCACTTCAACCCCTGTATAATTCCTTATGGCGTAGATCCTCAGGAATGGACAGATGTGCTCGTAGAGAACTTTTGCCGCACTTACGGTCTTCTTGCAGTTGCTAAGAATATTATTTCAGATGCTATCCATGATCTTTATGCAAATGCCGGCGTTTTTGAAGCCATGAAAAAGTCAAATTGGAAAGACATCGTACCTGAACTTTCTAAGAAGGTTACTTTCAAGGAGATCTACAAGGAACTGGAATCTCGCCAGAATACACTTGATGATTCCAAAGAAGGAATCGTCATAAAAAACACGATTCCAAGACTTCTTGAACGTCTTTCGCCATTCGGCAGAGACAATTCAATAGAATCAAAAATTTTTGGCAGCGAGGATAGTATAGGAATAAACGATCTTGCTAAAATTAGTGGGGTTATAGTTCTTGAATCCGCCGGACTTGAATTAACATTATCCAACTTCATATTCAGCGTAATAACATCCGGATTTTATCAGTATGGCAAAGCTCAGGAAGGCGGCTATAAAGCTCCCGATCAGCGTGAAACTGTTCTTGTAATAGAAGAGGCGGATAAAGTTTTTGTGAAAGACGAATTCGGGCTGAACGAATCTTCAAAACTTGAAGAGGTGTTTGAGAAGTCAGCAAATCATGGACTTTACGTTATGGCTATCACACAGAAGCTTGCAAATCTGCCTTCGTCGTTAACGGATAACGCTGAATTTTCTGTAATAGGAAAGCAAAGAAGGAGAAATGACGTCGATGTTGCTGCCAAGAAGCTTAATAAGGAATACAGCGATGTATGCAGCCTAGTTTCAGAATTTTCAGAGGGCAAGTTTGTTTGCCGTAAAGCAGACTCCGAGCCTGTAGTCGTTACTGTAGCATCATAAAACAAATACATCAAGATTAAGGAGATTGAAAATTATGGCCGATTTGGAATTTGGATATGGAATGATCAAAATACCTGGTTCAGACCCCGAAAAGTGGATTCTTGTACCAACTGATCTAAATCTGGAAGTAGCACGAGTATTTAAAAACAAGCAGCCTGAACTGACAGAAGATGAAAGTGTTCTGCTTGCATATGTTTTTCTTGAGGAAGAAATTTGCAGTGATCTTTTTTATAATAAAAGGATGAATCGCGATTCCTTTATTGGTACAGAACCTTTTAATTTCGATGAAGAAAAAAATCCAGTTTCTATCAATGAACCTGCATTTTCTGAATGGATCGACCGATTAATATCATACGGTGAACATCTCTTTGATATTCCGGGTGATTTCACAGACAATAACGGCAAATTAACGATTGAGATCAAAAAAAAATAGCAACGACAACCCCGAAGCTACTCTTATTGTGTCAGCATCGGGGTTTTCTGTTTCTCTAAATTAGAAAACCGCCGATTGTTAATTATTTGACAATAACTGAACCCATTTTTATATCATTGACAAATCACATAATCAGCATTATAATTTATATAGAGTATTTATTGTATATAATTCCATCTCAGTTCCTATATCAGTAACTTAGTCAAATGAAAGCGAGGATGAACTATGAGTACCATCAGAGATAATATACCTGAACTTCAACGTGATGAATATACAGAATTAATTTACGACGAAAATTGCTTCGGTGATCCAATCAATCCTGAAAATGCCGAAGATGTGGCTTCAGGTATCACCCGTGCTATGGAGCTTGAAGCTCGTCCCGTATTCTTGGAAGGCGTATCTGCAAGGCTGACCCAGCTCGGTGTTGCTTGTACTGCCGATGATGTGGAGCTTATACTTACAGAAATCAAAAGCAGATATAAGGAGATTTTAGGCTTTTCCTGTCCTCGGACTGTGCAGGAATGGATAAAAGGAACAACTCCGGGTGTCACTAACCGTAAAAACAACTACGATCTCTGCTATGCTCTCGAAATGGATTTTCAGCAGACGGCTGTTTTCTTTCAGAAGAATTATCTTACCATGCCTTTCAATGTAAAAAGTAAGGTAGATGCGGTATTTATGTATGCTCTCTATCATAAAAAGCCCTATTCTGAGGTGATTGAACTTCTTGAAAAGTCAAATGGCTTTGTTTCTCAGGAGAATGTCAATACTTCGACTTCTCAGATATTGGCTATGATACTCGACATTGACGATGACGAGAAGTTCCTGCGGTATCTCTCGGACCATTGCTATGATAATGAGCAGCAATTTCAGCTTGCAAGGAGCATTATCAACAAACAGATAGAAATTGTACGCAGTATTCTCCTGCGTTATGAAGCTGACAGGGTTATTTCTCCCGAAAGGCTTAACAGCCTGACGATAGAGGCTCTGCTTGGCTACAAGTATCAATCGGGTAGCAAAAAAGCCAAAGACACCAAGCTCCCGAAACACTTTACGGAGTCACTTCCGAATGACGTTACCCTCGGCAAGATAGTAAACGGCGATGTTGCTTCATACGATCTCCTGCGGAAAACGCTGATGCTCCTGAAATTCTATAACTTCTACTATGAAGCAGAAAACTCTGACCCGAATACGATCGGCGGAAACCTTATGGACTTCTATGAGGAGTTGAACGGCATACTTATTTCCTGTGGTTTTGCTCAGCTCTATGTACGTCACCCGTTTGACTGCCTGCTTCTGTACTGTGCTAACTCCTATGATCCTATTGATACACTGTACTGCGTTATCCAGAACAGACGGAATTGATTTTTATAATCTCCCGTAACATTCGTATATAATATAGGTGAAAGGAGGTTGGTGCTATGCTGAACAACGGCTACACCTTTAGTGCTGACGGCAGACAGTACACAGTACTTGAAAAGCTCGGCAGCGGTGCGAATACTGTCGCTTACCTTGCCGAGTGCAGTCACGGCGAACTTGTGACTAAGTGTATCCTGAAAGAATACGCTCCCCATAACAACGATGATTTTGAAGTCGGCAAAGCTCGTTTCCTTGATTCGGGCAAGACTCAGAACAAGATCAGGCAGTTTTCTGCTCTGAACAATCAGACTCCGCCTGTGAGCCACGTTTTTGAAGCAAATGGTACAGCTTTTATTGACGTTGCCTGCTATAATGGCACAACGCTTGACAAGCTCGATTCGCTCACTTTGCCGCAATATATGGAGCTATGCAGTACGATAGCGAAAACTGTGGGCTATTACCACAGGTCGGGCTATCTCTGCCTTGACTTGAAACCTGAGAACATCTTTATCCTGCAAAATACCCCCGATGATACAATTACTCAGCTTGTGGAGTTCATTGACTTCGACAGTATCCGTGATGTATCGGGAAATAGCTTAAATACGGTCTTTTCCTATACAAGAGAATGGGCAGCACCCGAACAGTTAAATCCCTACGCAACTGCAAAAATAAACACATCTGCGGACATTTATACTGTCGGTGAGATCGTCTTTTATCTTCTTTTTGGCAGACATTCTTCCGAAACGGAGCATAGAGGGTTCTCAAATTACCCATTTGAAGAATGTAAGCGCGAATATCACAGATATACGGAACGTACCGATATTCAGGCACTTTTCACCAGACTATTCAGGAATACGATACGTTCCTCCGCTTCAAACCGATTCAAGACCATTGATGAGGTCACAAAGCTCCTCGGGCTGATAGTAGCGGAAATGAGCCAGAAGGACTACGTTATCCCGATACTGCCGTCCGTTTCGCCCGATTTTGTCGGCAGAGATACGGAGATCAGGCAGATGGTGGAGAGCCTGCAAAAGAACAATGCTCTGTATATCACGGGAATTGGTGGTATTGGCAAGAGTACGCTTGTCAAGAACTATATCGCAAGGTATCGGACGGAGTATGATGTTATCGCTTATCTTGAATATGACGGCGATATTCAGCATACGTTCTGCGATGATATGCAGCTACAGATAAGCACAGTATCAAGGCAGAACGGTGAACCGCTTGACGAATATTTTGCCCGTAAACTAAAGGCTTTCAAGCGTATCTGCGGTGAAAGGCGTGTTCTCTTTGTGCTTGACAACTACACGGACAGGCTAACTAAAGACCTGAGTCGTATAATCGACTGCGGTTACGATACCATTATCACAACGAGAAATCAGCCGCCGAAGAACAGTTTTCCGTTTATTGAGGTAATAGCAATAGCCGATACTTCTGAGCTTTTCAGACTTGTGGCTCTCAACCTTGAAAGACAGCTTACAAAGGAAGAACGGCTCTGTTTTGAGGAGATCATCACGCTTATTCAGGGGCATACCCTTGTCTTGGAGCTTATTGCCCGTCAGATTGCAAAAGGCAGGCTCGATATCCATACAGCTCTTGACCTTATCCGTGAGAATGGTTTTTCGCAGTTCTCAAGCGAAAAAATCGGCAATATCAAGGACGGCGAGGAAGTCTACGATACGCTGTCTGCTATCGTCACGGCGTTGTTCGATGCAAGCGACGTGAGCAAAGAAGCAAAGCTCACGCTGAAAATACTCGCTCTGATGAATGTGAGAGGGCTTGAAACAAGTCTTGTGCAGAAGTTTTTCCCCGATATTCAGCCCGATACACTGTCGAAGCTGTCGGCAGATGGTTGGCTCTATGAAGATAACAGAGTGCATCTGCACCCGGTAATAGCTGAAACCGTGCGTTACTGGCTGTGGTTCGGAGAAAAGGTTACTGTCATGGAGTACCATAAGAAGATGATCGATATATATGTTGGCATGGCAAATGCTGTTCAGATCAAGGAGATACTGAATTCAGCAAGCAGTTACACAAGTATGCACAATCATCATATCATCAGAGGAATGTATTTCGACATGCTCGCAGATTATTATGACACCCTTGTTGCAGGACGGTATGTGGCTTACTCAGAGGAAGAAGCAGATCTGATGCTGAAACTTGTACAGGCAATGGACGATGCCATTGCTGAAATGGAACAGGAGACCGATAAAAGACGGGAAAAATATCTTGTCAATTACTACCTGTCACTGGCGGTAATACTGATGAGAGGCGATCCGGAATGCTTTGATGAAGCCACTGAGTTGTTAAAAAAAGCAGGTGATATGATAACACAAAACATGGACGAACTGTGTGAAGAACACATCTATCTGTGTACGGTATCTATGTGGTATTTCACTTTGGTGGAACCTAATATTGAATTGGTCAGAAACATGGCTGAAGCCGCAGAAGAATTAGCTTACAAGGTATATAAAACCGAACTTGAGATAATAGATGTTATCTATATTCCCGTAGCTGATTCATTAGACACTCTTCATGACTGCAAATCAGCCATAGAAAAACTGGAGCAAGCTGTATGTATTTGTGATAAGTATTCCGAGATCCCGTATATAGACAAGAAAGCCGAATTGCTGAATTGTTTGCTTGATCTGTATTTTGAGATCGAAGATATCCCAAAATGCCGTGAGTTGATAGCGGAGATAGACCATATCAACGAAACATACAAGGAACAAGGCATATTCCGAGAAGTATCGCCTTTCATACGAGAAAAAGCAGGTTCGTGAGAGCCTGCTTTTTGTTTTGGACTATTATTTAGTTTCACCTTCAGGTCCGATATCCATACAGACTTTAGCACCTTTGTAGCCTATCCTGTGTTCAGAATGCGGGCGGCTGTACATTTCAAGTGCTGATACTTCGATACTGTCTTTTTCTGTGCCAAACAGTATCTCACCAAAACAAAGTGTGTAACTGTTCTCATCTGCACTGGTGTCTTCCGCCGGTATCTCAATTATTTGATTGCCGTTAATTATCCGCACGTATACTCCATATTCTCTGAACGAACCTGTGCCATTTTCAAGAGCAGAATACGAACTAACTGCTATCGAAGCTATATCAGAATGCCATTTGATATCGATATGCTCCAATTCACCGGGGTTTTTAATATCTCCGCCATGCTTCACTGCACCATCGGGTGTACTTATCGACTCGTCATCATTTGCTGCACCGATATATATAAGCTTTCCGTTTCTGTATCTGACAAGTGCTTTAAGATCATAGTCTTTTCCCTTAGCTGTCCAGCCATTTTCTATGCGCACATAAGCCGATTCACTTTTGGTAAGTGATATTTTCTGTCCTTTTTTCAATGATATCTTCTCATTTTTCTGCGGAGCTTTGACTTGAATTGGTGAAGTAGTTGAAGACACAGAAACACCAGGAGATTTTACAGGTGTTGGAACATAGTTTCCAAAAGTTTGAGTCGGAATATTATTAGTATTATGTGTCATCGTCTGAGAGTTTACATTACTGAAACCACCTACGCTCGGCCCTGAATTCTGTGGTTTAAAAGATGTAGCAGTTGGTGTAGGGATAGAATTACTTATATTATTTGTTTGAACATTTGCTGAGGAATTTACAGGCGCATTCTGTTTTGCATTATCAGATGTGGCCTCTGTACCACCGTAGTATCTGAGCAGATCGGACAGACCTCCGTTGAAACCACTTGCAACGCAGTTATAACGCCATATCCCATTCTTTTTATATAATTCGATAAGAATAACTGCCTTTTCAGATTTAAAATCCTTACCTGTCAAAACCATATCAATGGCATTTTTATTATTTTGAAAAAGTCTGAATTCTGTACTGAGCATCGTTCCCATTGTCTGAGTTCCATCAATATTGATAGTGAAAACCAACTTATTAATCGAAGCAGGCAATTTACCAAGAGTTATAATGAATCTCGATGTATTGCCGCTCATATCATACCTAATTTCGTTATTTGGTGAAACAGTCTGATTATAAAAGATCATGTAGCGATCATCACTAAGCTTATTCATTTCATCCACGCCGAAACATGTGTGATCGTAAACTGCGCTTCCTGTAACCGTCATAGTTACAATTATTTGATCATTGACATTTATTATATCACTTAGAGAACCTCTCATTCCTCGTTTTAGTTCCATATTGCACCTCCAGTTTTATTGTTTATTTCCTATAGCCATTATCAAATTAAGCTATGTGTTGTAGTAATTATATAACGATATGCAATCATTGTCAAGAGTTAATGAATAAGTTTTTTGGAATCCATTTTTATATTCATTTCTGTGATAGTGATATAATAAAGCCAGAAGATAAAACCCGAGACCTTAAAGGAGGTATCACTATGAATGATGTTGGAAAAGGAATGCTTATTATCTTGGTGATCTTGTATATCATATCACCAATCGACTTTGCCCCGGGTCCGGTTGACGATGCAATCGTGCTTCTGCTCGGACTGGCGGCAGCCAAAAAAAGAGACAATGCGGGATAAAATTCCCCATACACACCACAACAAGAACGGAGGGTTACTATGAACAAGCTGAATAACATCAAAAGAGGTCTGTTTGCACTGATTATGTGCCTGTCTCTCACACTTTGCGGGTGCGGAAGCGACAAGCAGACAAAGGAAACCGGAACATCATCGGCTGAGACGCAGCAGAGTGAAGATGTTTCCACTGAGGAAGTCGTGATCGACTATGGAGATGCGGAATCGTTTGAAGCTGCACTGAACGAGGGCAAGAACCTTGAAAACAAGGTTGTTCGGTTTGTCGCAGGCGAATTTCACCCCGATTCTAAGCTTGGCTATAACGTATGGGCTGGCGAGCATCTGAACTTCGTATCCTCTCGCAATCCCGATATTCAGGAGGGCGATACCGTGACCGTAAGAACCACAACGGTTGAGAATGTGGGCGGTTCGTGGATAATCAACTACGAAAAGGTCGATAATGCTGTTGTCGGAGAAGATACGATAACTTATTCAAAGCCAAAGGAAACAACGGTTGCTACAACGGAAAAGCCGAAAACTACAACAAAACCGAAAGAAACCGAGAAAGAAGAAACAAAGACGGAGACCAGCGCTCCAAATGAGCCTGCCGAGGGAAAGACCGAGAACACCTACGAACACAACGAATATTACGATATTGTCGAAACATCGAGCTTCCAGAATTCTATCGGCTATACCATTGTGATCCATAAGGTGCTTGCAAAGAAAGATGTGACTGTCTCTGCTACGCTCTTAGCGTATGGAGCTGATGGCAATGTTATTGGAAAGAGTTCCGACGATATTGTATTGACCGCAGGACAGAACAACTACTTCCGCTACTCCTTTGAGGGCGATATATCAAGTGCAAACATTCAGGCGAATGCTCAGGCAAAGAAGGACTCCTTTATGTCCGGAGAGCGTAACGCCGTCGAAATGGTGCAGTATAATCAGTCCGGAGATGATCTGTATATCACCTTCAAGCAGAATGTTGACGAGCTTGACTACTTCGCTAAGTTTAAGCTCCTGTTCTACAAAGGCGATAAGATCGTTGATACTGAAGACGGCTACTTCAATATCTATGCAGAGAACCTGAACGGCAACGGTGCTACTGATGTGGCTAAGATTTGGGCTTATGGCACTGACTATGACAGGATCGAATATATATTTGAGCCGTAATACGAAGATGCTGTCAATCTACTACTACAAGGCTATAAGGTCTTTGCAGTCCGCACATCTGCTAATTCATTTGTTGGTCGCAGACAATCAACACAAAAGAATAATGATTACGATGATTATGAATAATTACAGGAAAGGATGATTATCATGACGATTTACACAACGCAGGAATACAAGGGCTATGGTAAGCAAAACTACTACTGGTACGAATACCGCCTTGAGGGCGATACCGTAGTAAAGTACAAGTGTCATAGACAGAAGTTCTTTGACGGACATGAGAACAACTGGGAAACCGATGAGAGTGAGGTTGATTCATGGAAAAACGATGATCCCAATCTGCCTGATTGGCTTCATCAATACCTGTGATATGAGTCAAAACCCTCAGAGTAATCTGAGGGCTTTGGTATTTAGGGTAAGTTGATTGACTATTAGTTCTCAGTGTGATATAATAAATTAATCTTTCATTTAGAATTATCTTACTAATATAAAAACATCCTCGCCTGTAAATCATAAAAATGGAGGTAATAAAATGTCTGGTGGGTCTAATAAAGCATTCAAACAGTTTCCCATTAATTGTAAGGAAGATGCATGTTTTGTATTAGGATCATTAATTTCTGCTGTTATTGTTCATCTTGAAAAATATAAAGAATATACAACAGAAGCACTTTGCTTGTTAGGAAAAGCCGATTCCGAATACATATCAGCAAAATCATACGACGACATTAATGATAAACTTCTTTACAGACAACGTGAAATCTTGCGATATACAGCAGATTGTCAAGATAGCTCATTTTCATATTTTAATCTAAGAAAAATTCTAATTAAAAAAGGATACTTATCAGAACAACTTTCTCCCGATACAAAAGAAATATTATCCGAATTTCTTGATTTAAGGAACTGGTCATTTCACAATCCTCAATCACTAATGGTAGCCTATAAAGAATCTGAAGAAAAGAGCCTTCCTGAATATTTAAAAGGAAAAGTCAAAATAACGCATATGTTAAATCCGGTAATTACTAATATAGTTGATAAGTTTGAAATAGAAGTACTTCTATCACTTACGCATCATACTCGGAATAAAATTGAACAATTCGAGAAAGTCCTCAATAGCATGAAGAATGATTATGAAATATTGTATTATTCTCTTGAGAACATACCCTATAATGTTACGTCATCTGGACTTTCAAAAAAGGTTGAATACATTAATAGACCAGTTACATCAAAACTAACTGATATAGGCAGTGATGTAACTCAAATATCTATGGCTATTCAAAAATCAAAATACGACGGAACTGATGAGTCTTTTAATAAATGGATTATTAGATCAAATTCAGAAAATAATAAATAGTTTAGTTCGGCACTCTGCTAATGAATAATTCTATTATAATAGGAAATTACTTCTCCGAGCCGTGGATAAGAACCGCTAAGGACTTTATTTGGCATACAAACAAACTAACAAAGGAGAATGCCGAATGAACACTCAGATAAATAATAATCAAGTAGGAGGGATATGACTATGCTTACCTGCATTTATAACGATAAAGAAATGAATTATCATGACTTTATTAAAGACGCTGCCAATGATAAAGAAAAAGCCGACAAAAAATTGCTTTTGAGAAAGCTGAGCGACAACGGTGAACTTCATTGTAAGGGATGCGGAGCTGAAGCAAGACTTGTAGATACCGAAAAAAAGAGAAAACATTTCCGACATCTGAAAAATTCAGAATGTACCTATGACAAGTTTGCAAAAGAACGCAAATATTTTGAAGATATCAAGCAAAAATTTTATGATGAAATAAACAGATCTATCCCAGGACAGTCAGTTGTTCTGGATAAGTGTCTCGAAGACGGAACATGGGTCGATATAGCATTTGTTTTTGATAACAACGCTATCATCGTTTTAAATTTTATAAAAAGATCTTTTAATGAAACTAAAATGAATGCTCAGCATGAAAAATTCAAAGAAATTGGCATTATAGACCTCTGGGTGATTGCCGGAGAACCTTCTATATGCAATGATTATGAGGACATGTTTGCAAAAGATGCAATATTATTGCAAGAAGAATGGCAGAACATTGCAATATATGCTCCGGAAAACGAAAATAAACTGACAGTAAAATTCAAAACTAACACCCAGCTTAGAACATATAAAAGATTTCACTATGAATCCATGCCAATATCTGCTTTTTCAGTAAATGAGTCAGGAAAAATTCCTTATATAGAAAAAATAATTGAGCAGAAAAATACAGAGATAGAAAAAGACAATGAACTCTACAATGAAGAGCAACGGAAGAAACAGGAAGAACTAGAACGCAGAATGCTTGAAGCTGCAGAAGTCAGAAATAAACTACTTGAAAAACAAGCTGAAATTATGCAGGAAGAAACCCCAAAAAGAGAATTGCCTGTAAAATCAGAAGCTGATAAAGTACTTGAACTACATCAAAGTACAGGAATGTTTATCGGTTCTAAAACAAAGGGTGAATATGAGCTGATTCCTCTGGAAGAAATAACACAGCCGAAAACCTCAATACCACTGATGCCTTTTTCAAAAGATAAGTTTGAAGAAAAAATAAATGAGGCTTTTAACGGATACGCTGCAGCGATAAAGACACTTATGCTCAAGCTTAACCAGGGTTCAAACGAAGAAAAGGATCTGTATCTGGAATTAATGGAGCCTTACAGAACACTTCCAAAAGATGATGAAAGATATAAAATACTTGCTCATATATCTAAACAAAGTGGTCTGGTAAACTATATTGAAAAGAAGTATAGGGATGAATTCGCTCCGAGATTAAGAAGCGTACTTTTCCGTAACAATATAGAGATCGATGAAGATCAGTTCATCAGATTTCTGAAAAAGAATAGGAATTGGATTAAAAAAGATTATGTAATGGGAAGAGATGATCATATTATGATTGCAAAATACAAAAACAGTTAAATAGCAATTTACATACGCCCCTATTCTTTAGTGTGAAAAATAGTTTTACAAAAAAAATAAAATTCTTTTGTCCGTTGTATTTTTAATCATCCAAATTATATAGTATAATATATATATATAATTCTAATTAGAATCACTTCAGAAAGGAAAAGAAAAGTATGGCGATAGACACTAAAGAAGTTGTAACGACCATAGCTTATTTGATTGGAGTAAGGAAATCAACATTAGAGACAAGCTTCAGAAAAGATTGTCCGGAAAAGCTTGATTTCCTTTATACAAACAAAGAAGCTTCTATAATAAGATATCTATGTAAACTAAGAACATCGCTGCTTATGCATTTCAAAAAGACGGATGATGCGATGGTATATGGTCTGAAAAATCTTACTTCTCTCGAATGGTTTGATAACGAAAATATCGAGCAGTTAAGAAAATGGGGTATTCAAATTATTAAAGCAAATTATCGTTCGGAAAAATATATTCTTGATTTCACCAGACTGATAAATGATAATATAGACAATTGCAAAAGCCTTTTCTATGATTGGATAAACTGGGACTATATCAAAAAATTATTTATAGTACCAAAGTACAACAAGCCAAACGTAATGCGAAATGAATTTACGAAATACATGGCTAATATTGAGTTCTATCCTTTTCAGCAGTATATCTACTGGGAGCCACAGGATTGCGGTGGAGTTCTTTATTCTGATAAAAAATTTCTTAGATTCTTATATGAAATAAACGATGATGTTTTTACCGACCAGACAAAGTATCAAGATGCTGATGATGATACCAGAAATAATATTTACGATTTCATTGACAATTCTGAAAAAACTACTATTGCTGTAGACTGTGAAAACTCAGATCCTTTTAAACTATACAGCGTTCTAAAAGGGCTTGAGCCTGATGAACTGGCAAAAATAGAAAAAATAACACTTTACGATGATCCTCATACTACAACCGGATGGGATTGGCTTTCTAAATTCATCAAGATACCTATCGAGCATATAGAAATAGAAAGAGTAACAGAGAATAAATCTCTTGTAGATATACGAATGACGGCTTGCATAGTAAAAGATTTCTACAACGAAAAAATATCGTCTTTTATTTTATTCTCCAGCGATTCGGATTATTACGGTCTTATTGAAAGTCTTCCTGAAGCAAACTTTCTCGTAATGTACGAATATGAAAAGTGTGGTTCTGCCATAAAGGAAGCTCTTTCTCAGCATGGAATCTATTATTGTGCGATTGATGATTTTTGTTCTGCTGCCACAGAAGAACTTAAGCGTTCTGTTTTGTTTTCTGAATTAAAAGCCCACTTCCCTACCCTTCTGGGGGAAGAACCAATGGAGCTAACGAAGAAAATCTACGAGAATACAAGGATAACTGCTACGAAAAAAGAAATGGAAAACTTCTGTACAAGATATGTAAAGACACTGAAGTTAAAAATAATAGACGGGAAATTCGAAATTGAAATACAAAAATAATTCTAATAGACCGACTTGTAAGTGATGAACAGGTCGGTCTTTTTTTGTTTACAAAATAATTGACTTGATTTTTTCTGTATGGTATAATGTAAAAAAGCAAAAAAAATTTTTATATATAGATCATTTTGCAGAAAAATCAACTTTTAACTATATATAATTTTTTTTATTTTTCGGAATCACATATAATATATATAAATAAAAATTGCTGAATGGTTTTAAATCTAATATTTACTCCATTCAAAAAAGATTTCTGAAAAGTAACTATATATAAAAATTCAGGAGGTAACACTATGAATACTAAAAAGATGATATGCACGATAGCATGTGCGATGATGATAATGATGACTGCCTGTGGAAATGCAAAAGTTCAGGATGTAAAAAATGCCGGTAATTCTTCGATTGCTGAGGCTGTAATGGGAGATGAGAATGAAGTAGTAACAGATGCTATGGATGCTTCTTCTGCTTGCGAGGATGATTCTTCCCGTACAGATGAAAGCAGCTCTTCAAGACCGGATGACAGCTCTAAAACAGATAGCAGTTCCAAGAGTGAAAACAGCTCAAAAAAGGATAATTCCTCTAAGGCTGCAAGCAAGAAGTCTGATTCTTCTAAGTCTGAATCTAAGACTACTACAACTACCCAAAAGATTAATTCTTCAGGTGGAAACGGCAATACTGCTACTTCTCAGATGACAAACTCCGGCAGCGGAAACAACGGGAATTCAGGAAATTCCAATAATAATGGAAATACAGGTAATTCAAATAATACTCAGCCTGTACAAAACAATACTCAGCCCGTTGAAAATCATGATTCCGAACCTGTTACCACTCCCCCATCCCAGACTGTTTCAGAACCTGCACCTGTTCAGCTTACTGAAGACGGATATGATCCCAGAGAATATGCAAAACTCAGAGGTGGCGCTCTTGTTCATACCAATAAGCCTTATGATGGTTTTGCTGATGATATCCACTATTATCTTAGTTGGGTAAATGATCTCAGCGATGTTGAGCTTGCATATTTCAACTTTGAAATGGGATGTATGTCAGATAGAGACTGGAAGATGATCTGTGATGATTGTTGGAATCACATCCATAATAAATACGGATATCTATCTAATATTAAAATAGAAGATAACAGCGATTATTATGTTTCTTTTGATGAGAATGGAAATTGCCTTGGCTGGAAAGGCAACTTCGGATTTGGAATTAGTGGTGCTAGTTTTTATGTAAATGATAAAGGAGATGCTTGTGTTGATGAGCATAATATAGATTGGTATTACGAGGATTTTGCTGTAAGAATAGATCATTTTTACGAGGAAATCGATGATGTTATAGACTCGTACCATTTTAATGAAGACGATGCATTTACACTCTATATTCATTTAAATTATTATTTTCATGGTCCTAGTAATGCTTATGTGTTCATTTGCCAGGGCTAATAACACTTATATACTCTTTTAAGCAGAGGAAAAACTCCTCTGCTTATTTTTTTGAAAAAAATAATTTTAAAATAAAAAACCGTTTTTTTTATTTTTGGAAATTTTCTTATATAATAGGGTCAGATGTTTTCAACGAGGGAAAACATAGTAAAAAAACGTTACATAAAAGAAAGGATGTATTATTTTATGCGCAAAAAGAATCTGATTTCAAAAATGTCTGCAGCAACAATTGCTACACTCATGGCTATCAATTCCATGGTACCTGTTCTTGCATCGGCAGATGAAGGCTCCCTTTGGTTCAAGAACGGAAATGTAACTCTTGAACAGGCAGACGGAGAGTACTACAATTACACTTCCAAACTTCCCTTCACAGCTTATGACTCTCCGAGCAAACATGCCGAATACAGCGGAGCGGTAAAGTTCCGTAATTCAAACGGTAATACAACTGAATCTATTGACCTTACCGAGGGCGGCGGAATGCATCAGATGGTAATGTATGAGATGAAGGGTGATGGAGCAAATACTAATCTTGGTATCTGCCTCAGACCTACAGCTCACAGCTTTGCTGCAGGATTCTTTGATTCAGACGGAAAGCTGGTAGAATACACTTCTACCAATGGCTATACAGGTTACTGGGATAAGGTCAGAGATACACAGACAGGTAGAGCTATAGCAGCAGCAATGTACTACGGATATGGCGGAAGAGTACAAGGCAAGAGCAAGGTCGTCGCAGACTGTTATATTGCAACTCAGCTTATAGTATGGGAGCTTGTTTGCGGATACAGAGATCCTAAAACCACGGAGCTCGTTACCAAGGATGCTAATGGTAGAAATATCTCTACCAGTTCAAGTCTGCTGGATTACTATAAGCCTACCGCAAGCGGAGCCAACGGAAAAACTATAAGAGAAAATAACAGCTGTAAAGGTATTGTTGACGAATATAATAAGATAGCTAAGTCAATGAAAAACTGGGCAGATACTTATTATAATAGACCTTATACTCTTTCCAATTCAGCAGATAAGGTGCTTCTTCAGTACGACTTTGATGCTAACAAGTATATCGGTAGTGTAGATATAAAGTCTACAAAAGGTAATTGGGCAAAGGCAACTAACACCGCGCTGAAATCACAGTGGGGTGCAGATAATATTTCCTCAAGCGGAACTGTATATACAATAAGTTCCAAAAGTAGACCCTCATCTTCTGCTAAAACGGTTATTTCACCTATAGCGATAGACGAATATGAAACAAATGATTCCTGGGTAATCTATAACCACAGTTCAGATCCCAGAAAAAGAAACAGTTCTAATGAAGATTGTCAGGATCTTGCGTTTAATGCACAAAAAATCGATCCGGTTGAAGGTGAAATCAATTATGTAGTTGCAAACTACGCAGATATCGAACTGACAAAGCAGTGGGAGCTGGATGGCAACATTCTTGATAATGAAAAGGCTTCTGAATATATGTCGAGTATTTCCTTTACTCTTTCGACAAAGGGTGAAGACGGTAAGGATTACTACGTACAGGCAGGCTGGGACAGCATCACCCGCAGTGATTACACATTCACAGGTACTACTACAGATGCAAGTGAGGCAACAAAGTTCAGATTCAACTCCGGTGCTGATTCTGATACAGTACTGAAGATCAAGAATATTCCTTCGGATGAAGACGGCACGGATTATACCGTAACAGAATCTCTCAGGGAAAATTCCAGGGCTTATAATGACGGCTATACTATAGAAGATCCTAAGAGTGTTCATGTAAGCGGATACAGTCTGACAACTAAGCCTGCAGCTGCAACTGTTACTTTCACTAACAGCAAAGAAAGCATTTTCGGTCAGGTTTCTCTTCTAAAAATCGATGCTGAAAACGGCATAAAGCTTCCCGGTGCAACTTTTGAACTGTGGAAGGATACTAATGAAGATGGAAATCTTGATGAAGCTGATGAAAAGATAGGAACACTGAACGATAAGAACAACGGTGAGTATGTATCTGATGATATCGAGGAAGGCAAATATCTCGTAAGAGAAACAAAGGCTCCCTATGGTTATATTGCAGATAAAACTCCTATAGCTTTTGATATTACCGAGAACGGAAAGACTGTTACTATCGGAAATACTGTAGATGGTAACGGCAATATAGTATTCATGGAAAGACCTGCAAGAGGTAATATCGAGCTCAATAAGATTGACTCTGATACAAATGAGCCGATTTCAGGTGCTGAATTCACCGTATGGAAAGATGAAAACAAAAACGGCGTTGTTGACGAGGAAGATACAGAAGTTGGAACAATGTCCGAAGACACAGTAGAGTTTATTCCGGAGGATGATCCTGCCGGCAACGATGCAGAACAGTCCTCTGAGATTCGCGGCACCGGTACTTACCGTATCGGAGAACTCAGACTCGGACAGTATATCGTCAAGGAAACAGCAGCTCCTGAGAACTATATTATCGATCCTAATGAATATGTAGCAGTTGTAGAGGCTCATGAGCAGACTGTTACCATCAACAACAGAGAAAATGCCGAAGGATTCTTCGAGGTTGAAAAGAAGGGTAAGATATCTCTTACCAAGTATGACTCCAGATACCCCGATCATGTACTCTCTGGTGCAGAATTCGATGTGTGGACAGATACTAACTCTAACGGAATCGTTGATGAAGTTGATGAGTATCTTGGCAGACTTGTTGAGACAGCAAACGGTATCTATGAAATGTCCAACCTCAGAGTAGGCGATTATCTTGTTCATGAAGCAGTAGCTCCAGAAGGATTCAATCTTGATGAGGGTTACTACCCTGCAGCTATCAGAGAAGACGGCGATATTTCTGTCGTAACAAACAGAGAGGAAGACGGAGACTATGCTTCAGGTTTCTACAACGACATAAAGCGTGGTGATATCGAGATTACTAAGACAGATATCGTAACATCCGAAGCACTGCCCAACACAGGCTTCAGGATTTACGATAAGGATAAGAATGTTATCTTTGAGGATTATACCGATGAAAACGGTAAGATCACATTCAGAAATCTTGAATACGGCGAGTACTACTACCAGGAATACGATGCTCCCGAGGGTTATATCATCGATGAAACTCTTTACAGCTTTGTGATTCGTGAGGATGGAGTAGTTGTAAAGGCTGATATGACAAACAGACCCAAGCCCGCAGTTGTAACAATCACAAAGACAGATATTTCCGAATCAACTACCCTGCCTAATACAGGTATCAGAATTTGCAGAGAAGACGGCGCTGTAATATCTGAGCAGCGTACAGGCTCTGATGGTTCCGTAACATTCGAAATCGACATTGCAGAACTCGGCTACGGCAAGTACTACTTTGAAGAGTTTGATGCTCCCGAGGGTTATCTGATCAACGAGGAAAAGCACTGGTTTGAGATCACTACCGGTGGACAGGTGATCCACGACAAGCTCAGAGATGAAAAGGTTCCTAAGACAAGTGTTATTGTAGACACTTCTCTTCCTGCAGCTGCCGGTACTGGTGCTCTGGCAGGACTTATAGCTCTGACATACGTTGCCATAGGTAAGAAGAGGAGAGAAGACTAATTTCATTAAGCCTTTTCCTATATACATCCTTTAATAAAGGACAGCCGGAAATTATACCCGGCTGTCCTTTTCCGTTTGTAGTAATAAAAAACCAGTGTGTCACGCGTGACACAGTAAAATAACGCTTGGATTTCGTTGGTACCTATAATATTTTTACCTATAAACAGGGATTTGAGACTTCCCTGCTTTGGATTTTAATGGTACCTATTGAAAATAAACGGGTCTTTATTCTCTTATTTTCAATATAGAGTGTGTCACGCGTGACACAGTGAAAGCGCATGGATTCCATTAGTGCTCATATTGGTTTTGCCTATAAATAGGGATTTGAGACTTCCCTACCTTGGATTTTAATGGTACCTATTGAAAATAAAAGGGTCTTTATTCTCTTATTTTCGATATGGAGTGTGTCACGCGTGACACAGTAAATACACTTGGATTCTATTGGTACCTATAATAGTTTTACCTATAAACAGGGATTTGAGACTCCCCTGCCTTGGATTTTAATGGTACCTATTGAGAGTAAAGGTTTCTTTATTCTCTTATCTCCAGTATAGAGTGTGTCACGCGTGACACAGTAAAAACCACTTGGATTCCATTGGTACCTATAATTGTTTTATCTTCAAACAGGAATTTTAGAATCTTTCCACCTTGGATTTTAATGATACCTATTAGAAGTGAAAGTTTTTTATTTTATTATCTCCAGTATAGAGTGTGTCACGCGTGACACAGTAAAAACCACTTGGATTCCATTGGTACCTATAATTGTTTTATCTTCAAACAGAAATTTTAGAATCTTTCCACCTTGGATTTTAATGATACCTATTGGGAATGAAAGTTTTTTATTTTATTATCTCCAGTATAGAGTGTGTCACGCGTGACACAGTAAATACACTTGGATTCCATTGGCACCTATAATTGTTTTATCTGCAAAACAGGAAATTTGGAATTTTTCTACCTTGGATTTTAATGGTACCTATTGGGTGTAAAAGTTTCTTGATTCATTTTTTCCTGATATAGAGTGTGTCACGCGTGACACACTTAGATCAATCACATAATTGCAAACAGTTATTTATCCTCTTTAAGCAAGAAGACTCCCACCTCTTAGGTGGGAGATGAATTGCGTTCCTTACTCACCGGACTTTTCACTATGCTCATAGCATTAAATATTCAGTCGAATAAAATGGAGTGGCTAAAAAACAGTGGATTTGGATAATAAAGCATATTCTTGCTTTACAAGAGGAAAGTTTTTTTATCAGGGCGAGAATACCCGTTGCTTTAGCTGTGGGATGAAGCACTGTTTATATTATTACTAATTTTCTTGTATAATAATCCTGTAGTTAAAAATTGATAACCTGGAGGTCAGACAGATCAAATATAACTACTAATACAACACTATAAAGATTAACAATCAAGAACATAAAGCCATAAAAGGAGTGAACAATATGGCAAACAAAGCATTTAAATTCAGAATATACCCAAATAACGAGCAAAAGATTTTGTTTGCCAAAACCTTCGGCTGTGTGAGATTGGTATATAACTATTGGTTATACAAAAGAATCAAGCAGTATAAAGAATATGAGACAACTTTAAGTTACAATGCTTGTGCCAAAGAAATGGCTGAACTTAAGAAAATGGAGAAATACTCATTCTTACGGGAAGTGGACAGCGTATCATTACAGCAGTCGCTTCGACACCTGGATACAGCGTTTCAGAACTTTTTCAAACAGCCTAAAACAGGATTTCCCAGGTTCAAATCAAAAAAATGTAAAAAGAACAGCTATTCTACCGTTTGTATCAATGGTAACATAGCCATATCCAATGGATACTTGAAATTACCTAAAGTCGGACAAGTCAAAGTAAAACAGCACAGGAACATTCCTGATGAATATGTTCTCAAGTCTGTGACAGTAAGTCAGACTCCAAGCGGAAAATACTATGCAAGTATTCTGTATGAGTACGAAAACCAAGTACAGGAACAGGAACTGCATGACTTCTTAGGGCTTGACTTTTCGATGCACGAGCTGTACAAAGACAGCAACGGCAATGAACCGACTTACCCCGGATACTACAGAAGAGCTGAAAAAAAGCTAAAAAGAGAACAAAGAAAACTTTCTCTTATGCAGAAAGGCTCTAAAAACCGTGATAAACAACGTATCAAGGTAGCTATACTGCATGAAAAAGTTGCAAATCAACGCAAGGACTTTCTACACAAGCGGTCAAGACAGATAGCCAATGCCTATGATTGTGTATGTATAGAAGATCTTAACATGCAAACAATGTCTCAGGCACTTAAATTCGGCAAGTCGGTTTCTGATAACGGATGGGGAATGTTTGTAACATTCCTGAAATACAAACTTGACGAACAGGGTAAAAGGCTTGTAAAGATAGATAAATTCTTTGCGAGCAGTCAGACTTGTTCCTGCTGCGGTTATAAAAATAAGGAAACTAAAGATCTATCAGTAAGAACATGGGATTGTCCCGAATGCGGAACTCACCATGACAGAGATGTAAATGCTGCAATAAATATAAGAAATGAAGGTATGCGTATAGCATTAGCGTAGCCTTAAATCATAAAAACCGTGGGACACACGGGGTTAGCTCGCTTATGCTTAGTGCATTAGTACTATCGAACGAGAACCGAACTCGCTGAGGTTAGGGGAAGCCCCTGCCTCTTTAGGCGGGGGAGGATGTCACCCTTCTATTATCGATTTAAATTTTCCCGTATAATAATCATAGATATTTACATTGATATCTGGAGTTTATAAAATTCAAAATCATAGGAGGACAATATCTATGGGACAAAGATCACAAATCTACGTAAAATTTGAATCAGAAAAGAAAAAAATATTGATAGCAAACTATTATCAATGGAATTACGGAGAGGGAATGATATCACGCGCAAAACATGTAATTGAGTATTTAAAAGATATTTATGATGGAATATATAAAGGCGGTGACTTTAGTTCCTGGTATGAAAATACAAATAATATCAAGAAGATAAAAAGAATGCTAGATGTGAATTTCGATTTTCAAAATATAACTATCAGCCAGGATATTATTAAAGAATATAAAGAGGGAACTGATGATGATTGTAAATTCAATGATTACGTCTTTTACGGTCAAGATAACAACGACGGTCAGTTCTACCTTTATGTGATGAACGACGGTACTTTTAAATACACGTTTACAGACTATAACTGCAACGATCGTCTTACAGCACATCAATATATGGAAGATTATAACGCAGAAGAAAAAGAACTTTGCGAAGAGAATATGAGGTATATAGAGAAAAGTGCTCAGTTAATGACAAACTCTGAATGGGCTGAATTTCTCGACGATGACTATTCTTCTCTATATGCAAAGAGATCTACACCGGCAGAAGAAGCAGTGTTCAAACTTTCAATGTTATGGGGCGAATATCTCAAATCAAAAAAATCCTACAAAGGTCTCTTATACCGCGATTTTCTTTCTAAAATTCCTAACGATAAAGCGGCAAATATAATAAGAAATAGAGCTCGATGGTATAATGAATGTATGGATATAAACAAACTCTTTCAGGAAATGACAGAGGAACTTATCGATGAATCCTTTGAGATAGATATTCTCAAAGAGGTTGAACTATGTGATGTCTGCAAGCCATCAAAAGAGCCTTTGAAGTTTTCATCAGGGATTACAGCTAAATCGCCTGCAGAACAACTTAAGTTATATAATAAGCTGCTAAAAAAGACAAACAGTTCTTCTAACAAAAAGATGATAACAGATGCAAGTGAATGTGACGTTCACTTTTCTATCGATAATAGAAGAAATATTTTAGTAACGCTTGAACTTCATGGAGAAAAATTCGGGAAATCGAAAGGAACGCTTGCGACGGTTGAACTAAAACCATTCGAACAATATGAATTATATGATTTGGCAAACGAGTACTGTAAAAAACATTTCAGTATGTCAATGCCTTCAAGATATTAAGGAGAATACATTATGGATAGTACACGTAATACAAGAGCTTACTACAGACGTATGAGAAGCAAAAAGATCGAACGTAAAAAGAAATTATATAACATTGTATATCATTGCAATTATGAAAAGCCGGAAGGAAAGTTGAGTAAGGGTAAAGTTCACTGTAGCTGTCCTTGGTGTTCTTTCAGCGGACTAACATATCGAAGGATGAGGCTCGGTATAGCAATGGACTACTCTGAAAATCATTACGAAGAATATTATGATGATATAATATAAGACAGGAGAATGATCATGTTTGAACTAAATTTTGAGGAGCTGGATATGCTCTCACCTTTTGAAAAATTCAAAGATAAAATCGAAAAATCTAATCTTAAACCTGACAGTAAAATTTTATTATTAACCCATAACGATCTTGATGGCTCAGGACCTGCAGTGCTTCTCAAAAGTATTTTTTCAAAAATAGAGATCATTCACTGCTCAAATAATAGTATGGATCGCGAAATAATGAAATCTATATATGCTGCCAACAAATACAATGCAGTGTTTGTAACAGATATATCCTGTTCTAGGGAAACTGCAGAAAAGATCAACGATCACTATAACAGAAAAAAGTTTTATTTGCTTGATCACCACAGAACAGCTGAATTTCTGAATGAGTACGACTGGGCATTTGTTCAGTCAGATCATATCAAAGACACTTTCATAGACGAATACTACAAAGAACCAATTGGAAAGCCTTCCGCAACTTCAATAATCTTCGATTTTCTTAAGTACTTTGGCTTCAGCAAGTATATCAAAAACTTCTCTCTTGCAAAAGAACTTTCATTTATGATAAGTGCTTATGATTCTTGGGATTGGGCTAATGTCTTTGACAAGGATCCAAAGTTTATGGAACTGAACACGATATTCTGGATTTATCAGCCGGAAGTATTCGACAACATCTTTTCAAAAAAGATATCTGATGAAGACGCAAAGATCTTAGATAAAAGAGAAAATTTCATGCTTATGCTCGAAATGGATAGAATCAAGAATTATATCAATTCAAAAAAAGAAAGTTTTAAAAAGTGTGTACTGACAATAAATGATGTTTCTTACAAAGCAATTTATTGCTTTGCGGACACTCATATTTCCGAACTCTTTGAAGAAATGAAAGCATCTTTTTCTGACGGCGATATTGCGATCATCAATACAGGTTCAAAGTTATCCTTACGTTCTATAAAGAATAATATCAACGTTGAAAAGCTGGCAAAAAAGCTCGGAGGCGGTGGACATATCAATGCAAGCGGATTTCCTATTTCTTCTGAACTTCAGAAAGAATATATGGAGGAGCTTCTTAAAGGAACTATAAGTCTGATTTGATAAATATAGACATTGAAATCAAATGAAGAATCCAAATGCTCAACAATAAAAAGTATATTGAGGTAAAACAAATGGACAAAATAAAGAAATCAAGAATGAAATATTTGCTGAGAAAAAACGGGATACCTATTTTCATTGGCATCTCTGTTATTACACTAATAATATTAACGTCTATGAATTTCAACGTCAACAACGACAATAAAACAAAAAAAGAGAAAGTAGCAAATAATATTTTTTACGGCTGCATAAAGACAGAAAGCGAAGAAAAAGTTCTGGTGATCACCCAGGCAAATTATTTCATCGAAAATGAATGCCTTGATGATGGCAGCGGAGAAAAATATAAAGAACTAAATACAATACTATTCAAAAACGGACTCAAACAATATTCAGAAGGGAAATACTCTTTAACAGAAGGAATGAATGAGTCTGACTTAGTTCAGATATTAACTGAGAACAATATGGTTTTGGATTTCAAAAACAAGGAATATAATGATTTCTGCAACAGATAATTCAGGAGAAAAGCTCATCGAAAGATGGGCTTTTTTTTACTGTGTCACGCGTGACACAGTGAAAGGAGTTGGATTTCATCGGTACCAATACTAGTATTACCCAGAAACATGAAATTTGAAACTTCCCTATTTTGGATTTTACGGGTACCTATTGAAGAAAAAAACAATTGATCCACTTGATTCTGACGTTAAGTGTGTCACGCGTGACACAGTAAAAACACTGGATTTCGTTGGTACCTATAATGGATTTGCCTGAAAACACGGCGTTTCGAGCTTCCCTATTTTGGATTCTATTGGTACCTATTGAAGATAAATCATCTGACCCCATCAGTTCTAGTATTAAGTGTGTCACGCGTGACACAGTAAAAGCAATTGGATTTCGTTGGTACCTATATTGGTTTTGCCCGAAAACAAGGAATTTGAGACTTTCCTGTCTTGGATTTTACTGGTACCTATAAGTGTGACTTGTTCTTGATTTCTTGTTTTAGATGATAAGTGTATCAAGAGTGATACAGTGATAACTCTTAGATTCCATTGGTACCTATAAAAGATTTGCCGACAAACAGGGGATTTAAAACTTTCCTGATTTGGATTCTGTTGGTACCTATTGAACGCAAAAGACATCTGGTTCACTTGGTTCTGGCGTTAAGTGTGTCACGCGTGACACAG
>OCTW011445290.1_pt1 | contig 27844 bp, 24 predicted proteins | sample 1539671 | NCBI WGS metagenome assembly OCTW01 (sample SAMN02144230, study PRJEB22623) | gut metagenome | biome: sheep rumen | host: Ovis aries | place: New Zealand | reverse complement strand
TGCCTATGGTGAAAATTATAATTATTATTTAACAACCGGAAATTGGTATTGGACCCTGTCGCCTTCTTACTATTATTACCATGCGCATGTCGGTGAAGTCAACTTGGCGGGCCAGTTTGATGATGCTAATTCTGTGCGTCTTAATTACGGCGTTCGGCCAGTTATCAATCTAAAGTCTGAAAGCTTGATATTTGGTACAGGGGTTGCTACTGACCCATTTAGGGTAGAATGAATATGGTAACAATTTATTGATATAAATTATTACAAGAAGAAAGGAGTAGAGGAGTGAAGAAGGATTATGTTACAACACAAGATTTTACAAAGGAAGAACTCTTAGATATTGCTTATCTTAGTTTACTAATTAAAGCAAATATCAAAGCTGGTTTTCCTCTTAATGTTTTATATCATAAGACATTAGGAATGATATTTGAGCAAGCATCTACAAGAACTCGTGTTTCTTTTGAAACGGCGATGACTCAGTTAGGTGGACATGCTCAATATTTAGCACCAGGACAAATACAACTTGGAAAGCATGAAAGTATGAAAGATACATCTATTGTACTTTCTAGACTTACTGATATTTTAATGGCACGTGTTATTGAACATAAAACCATTAAAGAATTAGCAGAGTTCTCAACTGTTCCTGTCATCAATGGCATGAGCGATTATAATCATCCAACACAGGAAATGGGAGATATTATTACTATTATTGAACATTTACCTGAAGGTAAAAAACTTGAAGATTGTAAAGTTGTCTTTGTTGGTGATTGTACTCAAGTTTGCGCAAGTCTTATGATGATGATTACTAAAGTAGGTGCTCATTTTGTCCATTATGGACCAAAAGGATTCCAACTTGGTGAGGAATACTTGAAATTAGCTGAAGAGAATTGCCGTGTTAGTGGTGGTACTTATCTTGTGACTGACAACGAAGAGGAAGCTTTAAAAGATGCTGACTTCATTTACACAGATGTTTGGTATGGGCTTTATGAGTCTGAATTACCAAAGGAAAAAAGGATGGAAATTTTCTATCCAAAATATCAGGTCAATATGGACATGATAAGAAAAGCAAGTCCTAATGTTAAATTCATGCATTGCTTACCTGCTACTAGAGGTGAAGAAGTAACTGATGAAGTTATGGATGATAAAAACATAAGTATTTGCTTTGATGAAGCAGAGAATCGTCTTACTGCTATGAGAGGACTATTAGTTTATTTCATGGGTAAGAGAGATGAAACTGTTGAAATATGTAAAAAAAATTTAGGAAGGGATTAAAATGGAAAAACGGAAAAAGAAATTTAAATTAGTAGATGCCATTTTAGGAACAGTTTGTTTAACACTTGTATGTGAATCTGTTATGCCAACTGCTGCTATTGGTAATACTCAATACTTCTGGTGGATTTTCTTACTTATTGGCTTTTGTTTACCTTATGGTATGATTACAGCTGAACTTGGAACTACTTATCCTAGTGAAGGTGGAATGTATGATTGGGTAAAGAGAGCATTTGGTCCAAAATGGGCTGGAAGAGTTGCTTGGAATTACTGGATAAATTTCCCACTTTGGATTGCATCACTTGCAGTTGCTGTAACTGATATTGTAGCTGGTATGTTTGGTGTTGAACTAAATATTGTCATGTTACTTTTAATTCAACTTGGTTATACATGGGTTGTTTGTTTACTTGGAACACAACGAATTGGTGAAAGTAAATATATTGTAAATTTAGGTACTGTATTTAAAGTAATTTTACTTTTAGGTATTGGTTTACTAGGTATTTATTCATTAGTTAGTACTGGTCATAGCGCTAATCCAATAGCTGGTTTTAGTGATTTGATTCCAGAATTTAGTTTGGAAGGTTGGTCATTTATCTCTATCATTCTATTTAACTTCATGGGATTTGAAGTTGTAGGATCTTGGGTAGAAGATATGGAAAATCCTAAGAAAGATATTCCAAAAGCTTTAATTATTGGTGGTCTTTTGATGGCTGTATTCTATATTTTACCTGCAACAGGATTTAATATTGCCCTTCCACCTGAAGTTGTTGAAACTCTTGATCCAGAAAATGTTGTTGAAGTTTTAACTACTTTATTTACAACTGTTGGAATGAGTGCTGATCTTGTAAAGGCATTAGTAATTGGAGCAGGATTTATGTTTATCTATACTTTCATTGCCAATATTGCTTCTTGGTCATTTGGTGTTAATGAAGTAGCTGCATATGCTGCTGAAGATGGATCTATGCCTAAGTTCTTTGCTAAGAAAAATGAAGAAGGAGTTCCATATGTTGCTTCAATTACAAATGGAATTGTGGCTTCAATTATCATTGTTGGTGGAATTATAGCAAGTTATATAAGTGAAGAATTCTCAGCAGGATTTAGTTTATTCTTCTGTTTGAGTTGGATAACGTTACTTGTTGGTTATATTCCAATGTTCCTAGCTTTCTTAAAATTAAGAAAACAAGATAAAGATATTGAAAGACCTTATAAGGTACCTGGTGGAAACTTTATGATTCATGTGGCAGCTATTGTTCCATTTATTATCTTAATTTTAGGTGTTGTATTTACGTTGTTTGGTGACTTTACAGCTGAATACATTCAAGAAAATATCCCACTTTTAGTTGGTGTAGCTATTTCTTTTGTTATTGAAGAAATTTTGGTTGCAAGAATTAAAAATACTAAAAAGGTCACAGCATAAAAAGAGAATAAAAGGGATTTTTCAGTGATGGGGAATCCCTATTTATTTATAGAAATATAGGAAGGTGAAAAAATGAAAAGATTAGAAAGTACGCCTAAAAAAGACGGATTTAGAATGCCAGGTGAGTTTGAACCTCATGCTGGATGTTATATGATTTGGCCAGAGCGACCAGATAATTGGAGATTAGGTGGAAAACCTGCTCAAAGAGTATTTGCTCGTGTAGCTAATACTATTGCTAAATATGAACCTATGACGATGATTGTATCAAAGGCTCAATTTGAAAATGCTAGACATATGCTTGATGATAGTGTCAGAGTTGTTGAAATGTCAAATGATGACTCTTGGGTAAGAGATTGTGGCGCTACTTTTGTTATTGATGATAAAGGTGGAGTTAGAGGAGTAGACTGGGAATTTAATGCTTGGGGAGGACTTGTTGATGGTCTTTATTTCCCATGGGATAGTGATGATAAAATTGCTAGAAAAATGTGTGAGATTGAAAGAGTTGATTCTTATAGAACAAATGGCTTTGTTTTAGAAGGTGGCTCAATACATGTTGATGGAGAAGGAACAGTCATGGTTACTGAAGAATGTTTACTTTCTGAAGGAAGAAATCCTCATATGTCTAAAGAAGAAATAGGTAACATGTTATGTGAGTATTTAAATTGCTCTAAAGTATTATGGATACCAAGAGGAATCTATAATGATGAAACTAATGCTCATGTCGATAATATGGCTAATTTTGTTAAACCAGGCGTTGTAGTCCTATCTTGGACTGATGATGAATCTGATCCACAATATGAAAGAAGCGTTGAGGCTTATAATTATTTAGCCAGTGAAACAGATGCTAAGGGAAGAAAGTTAGAGATTCATAAATTATATACACCAAAACCTATTTTAATTACTAAAGAAGAAAGTGAAGGTGTAGATGCAGTTGATGGAACTCTACCTAGACAAGAGGGAGATAGACTTGCTGCTAGTTATGCTAATTATTATACAGGAAATGGCTTTATAGCATTACCAGTATTTAATGATCCAAATGATCAAAAAGCTATCGATTTGTTACATAGTTTATATCCTGATCGAAAAATTGAAACTATTTATGCTAGAGAAATCTTACTTGGTGGAGGAAATATTCACTGTATAACGCAACAACTACCGGCTTCAGGAGTAAGAAGTGAGTAGAATTGTAATTGCTTTAGGTGGAAATGCTCTAGGCAATAATCCTAAAGAACAACAAGCTCTAGTTAAAAAAGCTGTAAAAAATATAGTTCCTTTAATTAAGGAAGGGCATGAAATTATTATTGGACATGGAAATGGGCCACAGGTTGGAATTATTAATTTAGCTTTTGAAGATTCTTATGAAAATAAAGATATTCCATATATGCCATTTCCTGAGTGTACAGCAATGTCTCAAGGATATATTGGTTATCATATTCAAAAAGGGCTTAGAGATTGTTTAAAAGATGAAGGAATTGATAAGAAAGTCGTTACTATTGTAACTCAGGTAACAGTTGACAAAAATGATCCGTCATTTAAAAATCCAACTAAACCAGTGGGACCATTTTATACGAAAGCTATGGCTGAAACTTTAATGGAGCAAACTGGGGAAAAGTATGTTGAAGATGCTGGAAGGGGATATCGTAAAGTTGTTGCTAGTCCACTTCCTTTAGAAATAGTTGAACTTGATACTATTAAAGATTTGCTTGCTACAGGACATGTTGTTATTGCTGGTGGTGGTGGAGGTATTCCTATTAAAGTACAAGATGAAAATAAAGGTGCAAATGCTGTTATTGATAAAGATATGCTTTGTTCTTTAATGGCTCAGGAGTTGAACGCTGATTTACTTGTTATTTTAACTAATGTTAAGCAAGCTGAATTAAATTATAATACTAAAGACGCTAAAAAGATTGGTAGAATTTCTTTAACTGAAGCACAAAATTATGTTGCAGAAGGTCATTTTGCCAAAGGAAGTATGTTGCCTAAGATGGAAGCTTGCATTAAGTTCGTGGATTATACTGGCCATAAAGCTATTATTACTGATTTAAATAATTTAGGAGATGCTTTACACGGAATAGATGCAACTATTATTGAAAAATAATTAGGTACATGAAAAAGTCTTTTCTTTTAGAATTTAACATAGAATTACTTAGGTGATTCTATGTTTTTTAATGATGTGCATACACGTATTCGCTTTTTCTTTTTATTTATAATAGTTTTGTTAATAGTTATTGTTCTTAGAGTCTTTTATATTCAAGTAGTTGAGTATCAAAAAATACATGAACTGGCTAATTCTTTGTGGAGTAGAGAACTTCCTATTGGTGCTGATAGGGGTATAATTTATGATCGTAAAGGAAAAGTCTTAGCTACTAATTTAACTACTACATCATTAGTTTTAATCCCTAATCAAATTAAGAATAAAGAAGAAACGGCTAAAAAGCTAAGTTCTATATTGAAAGCTGATTATAATGATATGTTATCTCATATATCAAAGAAAACTAGTATTGAAAGAGTTCACCCTGAAGGAAGACAGTTATCTTATGAAATAGCTAAACAAATTAGTGATTTAAATATTGATGGAGTTTATCTAGTCAAAGAGAGTAAAAGATATTATCCTTATAAAAATTTACTTTCACATGCTCTTGGATATGTTGGAATAGATAATCAAGGACTTTCTGGATTAGAGCTTACTTATGATAAGTATTTAACTGGAAAAAATGGGGCTATTAAATATTTTTCTGATGGAAAGGGAAATAGATTAGAAGTATCAGAAGTATATGAGAAGCCTCAGAATGGAATGAATATATATTTAACAATTGATCTTGATTTACAGCTTGCTATAGAAAGAGAACTTGATAATGTTATGATGAAATATAATCCTGAACATGCTTTAATTGTAGCGATGAATCCCAAAACAGGAGAATTATTAGCATTAGCATCAAGGCCTGATTTTGATTCTAATAATTATAAAAAATATGATCAAGAGACTATAAATCGTAATTTACCAGTTTGGATGACGTATGAACCAGGTTCAACTTTTAAAATTGTTACTTTAGCGTCTTCTTTGAATGAGAAAACGGTAAATTTATTTGAGGATCATTTTTTTGATAGTGGATCAATACATGTTGATGGAGCAACAATTCATTGTTGGAAGCATGGTGGACATGGAGAACAGACTATTTTAAATGTGGTGGAGAATAGTTGTAATCCAGGCTTTGTTTATTTAGGGCAAAAATTAGGGAAAGAACGATTGATGAATTATATTGAGACTTTTGGCTTTGGGAGTAAAACAGGTGTTGATTTAAATGGAGAATCTTCTGGAATATTATTTTCTTTAAATAAAATGGGACCTGTTGAACTTGCGACAACTTCTTTTGGACAAGGAATATCTGTAACTCCTATCCAGCAAGTTACGGCAGTATCTGCTGCTATTAATGGAGGCAGTCTTTTTAAGCCATATATTGTGAAGTCAATTGTTGAACCAGAAACAAATAGTACGATTTTAAATCAAGAACCAGTTTTGAAAAGAAAAGTAATTGAAGAAGAAACATCTAAACAAGTAAGATTTGCTCTAGAAAGTGTTGTTGCACGTGGCTCCGGAAGAAATGCCTATATTGAATCGTACCGAGTAGGGGGGAAAACAGGAACAGCCCAAAAAGTTAGTGATGGACATTATATGGCGGGAAATTATATTTTATCTTTTATTGGTTTTATGCCCGCTAATGATCCTGAAATTGTTGTTTATGTGGCTATAGATCATCCCATAGGTGTTGTACAATATGGTGGGACTGTTGCAGCTCCTATTGCTAAATCTGTTTTAGAATCTGCTATTCCTATTTTAGGAATAAAAGAAAGTGCCGAAGGAATTGAAAAAGAATATTTTTATTATGATGTCAAGTATGTTATTGTACCTGAAGTTGTTGGTTTAGATGTAAAAGAAGCTCAAAAAGTCTTAAAAGATTTTAAGATAGAATATTCTGGATCTGGGTCTAAAGTTATGTTTCAATCTCCTAGCAAAGGAAGTTATCAAAAAAAGGGAGGTAGTGTTAAACTCTTCTTGGGATAGTGTCTAATAATGTCAAAAATGATTAAAAATAGTAGGTTTTATTAAAAACTAGTGTATAATATTCTTAGGTAGGTGGAATTATGTTAATTTTAGCAAAAACAGCTTTATCTATGATGCTTGGCTTTATATTTGCCATTATTACAGGTTTAGTTGGGATTCCAATTTTGAAAAAAGTAAATTTTAGACAGCATGTTAGTGATATGGTTGGGGAAAGACATTTGAAAAAAGAAGGAACGCCAACAATGGGAGGCTTTATTTTTATCTTGCCTGTTCTTATAACTTTATTTTTGTTATATATTAGAGGATCAATTACTTTAAATTATAATTTGGTTATTGTTCTATTTGTCTTTATTAGTTATGCAATGCTAGGTTTTGTAGACGACTTTTTAAAGGTGAGGTTTCATAACAATACAGGTCTTCGCATTTCAACTAAATTTTTGCTTCAGATGTGTATTGCTCTTGTTTTTTTCTATATCTTTATGAAACATGGTGGAGAGCCTACATTAGAGATAACTTCTTTAAATGTTTTACTTCCTATGGGGTGGACATTTGGTTTGTTTATTTTATTCTTACTTGTTGGTTCTTCTAATGCTGTTAATATTACTGATGGTTTAGATGGTTTATGTGCTGGTTTATGTGTAATTGCATATCTTGCTTTTGGTATTCTATCTTGGAATACAACATGGATGGAAGGATATCAAGAAATTGCTATTTTCTGTTTTGTCCTTGTTGGAGCATTAATGGGATTTTTACTATTCAATTCTAATCCAGCCAAAGTATTTATGGGAGATCTTGGAAGCCTTGCTTTAGGTGGAGCTATGGCTGCGATTGCTATTCTTACTAGACATGAACTTTCTCTTGCTTTAATCGGTGGAGTATTTGTAGTTGAAACTTTATCTTCAATGATTCAAATTGTTGCTATTCGTAAATTTCATACGAAAGTATTTAAAATGGCTCCTTTACATCATCATTTTGAACAAATGGGATGGAGTGAGCGCGATATTGTAAAAGTATTTTATGTTGTTGGACTATTACTTGCAATGGCTGCGATTACTTATGGAGTTTGGTTGTAAAAGTAAAAAAGAATATATTAAAACCCTGATTTAATTTTATATTGAATGAGGGTTTTATAATTTTATAAATCATATCTTCTATTTTTAATTTTTGTGTATCAACTATTATTTTCTAGAAATATTTAAAATAATTCCCATTGATACTATTGTAATTAATAGAGATGAACCACCATATGAAAAAAATGGTAGAGTTACTCCAGTTACTGGTATTAAGCCTATAACTACACATAAATTTAGAATGGCTTGAATTAAAATTTCGATGGAAAGTCCAAAAGACAAGAATTTTAAAAATAAATCTGTTTGTTTAAGAGATATTTTTACGCTTCTATAAAATAGAAAAAAGAAGAAGCTTGTTACTATTAAGACGCCTAGAAAACCATATTCTTCGCTTATAATAGAAAAAATAAAATCTGTTTGAGGTTCTGGCAAGTAGAAATGCTTTTGATGAGAATTTAAAAATCCTTGACCTAGTAATCCACCTGGACCTATGGCATATAAAGATTGAATAATTTGAAACCCACTTCCTAAAGGATCGGACCAAGGGTTTAAGAATGATATAATTCTTTCTATTCTATATGGAGCTATTATTATTAAAGCTATTATGCCAATTATTCCTAGAATACCTAAATAGAAAAAGAAGGATAGTTTAACGCCACTTATAAATATTAAACTAATCAATGATAATAATATTACCATTGCACTTCCAAAGTCTGGTTCTAGTATTATTAGAATAAAGAAAATCATTATTACTCCTAATATAGGAAATAATCCTGTTTTGATTTTATTTAATTCTTTTTTATTATTAGCTAAGTATTTTGATACAAATATAGTTAAAGCTATTTTAGAAAACTCTGAAGGCTGTATGCCAAAGCTCCCAATTCCAAACCAACTTCTAGATCCGTTTCTAACAATACCAATTCCAGGTATTAGAACAAGAACTAATAAACTTGCGCTTATTGCTATTAACATATTGGCATGTTTTTTTAAAAAGTCTAAGTTTATTTTACTAACTTTTAAGCAAATAATAATAGCTATTAGAAAAAAGAAGGCTTGATTTTTGGCAAATTTGTATGCATCATGAAATTTATATTCTGCCCAGATAGAACTAGCTGAATAAATCATTATAATGCCAAATATAGATATTATAATGATACTTATTAATAGAGGAATATCCATTTTATTCTTTTTCATGTTTTTCTCCTATAAATAGTATATATCAATCGTTTTATATGTAGAACTTTAGAGATTTTAAACAAAAAAAATATAAATTATAGTATAATGTTAGTAAGTAAGGATGTGTTTAGTCTGTGAAAATTATTATTTCGGCCGGAGGAACAATGGGACATATTAATCCGGCTTTAGCGATAATTGATGAATTTAAAAGAAAAGAAAAAGATTTAGATGTACTATATATTGGAACTCATAATCGAATGGAAAAAGATGTTGTTCCTAGTCATCATATTTCATATGAAGCAATTGAAATATATGGATTTAGTAAAGATATTTTAAGGGATATAAAAAATATCGGTTGTATTAGAAGAGCGACTAAAAAATGTATTGAAATAATGAAAAATTTTAAGCCAGATATTGTCATAGGAGTAGGTGGATATGTAACTTATCCTGTGTTGAAAGCTGCCAAAAAATTAGGCATAAAAACATTTATACATGAACAAAATAGTATTCCAGGAAAAAGTAATAAGATGATTGCTAAGTATGCTGATTTAATTGGGGTTACTTTTGAAAGTAGTATTCCTTATTTTAAAACGAAAGGGAAAGTATTTTTGTGCGGTCATCCATCTGGTGCAGCGGCCCTTAAAAGAGAAATAGTTGATAAAAAAACACTTGGTTTTTCTAAAGAAAAGAAGCTAATTACGGTAGTAGCTGGGTCTCTTGGTAGTGGATCCTTAAACGAGAAGTTTTTGAGCGTTTTAAAAAGTATTGCAGATAAAGATTATGAAGTGTGCTATATTACAGGAAAGATGCATTATGATAAATTAAAAAATGAAGATGTTTGTGCGAATGTTAGAATTATTCCTTATTCTGATAATTTACCGGGACTAATGAAGGCTAGTGATCTTGTTGTGTCTAGAGCTGGAGCTGGAAGTTTAGCTGAAATTTTGAGTTTAGAGATTGTTTCTTTAATTATTCCTAGTCCTAATGTGGCTAATAATCATCAATATTATAATGCTAAAGAATTATATGATAAGGGTTGTATTGAGCTTTTAGAAGAAAAAGATATTACTAAGGATATATTACTTGCTAAAATGGAGAAATGCCTTTATGATTTAGATTTACGTCAAAAAATGCAAATGGCTATGAAAAAACTTGATACTAAAAACAGTTCTCAAATAATATATAATGAAATTAAGGGGTTGATCCAAAAGTGAAAGAGTTATCAAACTTTGGTATTATAGAAGAAAATGTTTCTCTAAAAGATTATAATACTTATAAAATAGATACTTTGGCACGTTATTTACTTCATCCTAAGAGTATTTCAGATTTATCTTTGTTTTTGAAATACGCACGTGAACGTAAGATTGATTTTTTGGTATTGGGAAATGGATCAAATATTGTCTTGTCAGATAGTACTTATCCTTCTGTAGTTATTAAATTAGATCATTTAAAGGGCATTAATTATAATCATCATTTAGTTAGTGCAGAAGCTGGTGTAATGATAAATAAACTTGGTTATGATTTAGTAGATCATGGACTTAAAGGATTAGAATGGGCAACTGGTATACCTGGAACAGTAGGAGGATCTGTTTTTGGTAATGCTGGTGCTTATAATATGAGTACTTTTGATCATTTAAAAACGGTTACTTATTTAGATTATGATGGTAATATGCATATTTTAAATAAGGATGAGATTTCTCACGGCTATAGAACTACGGCATTTAAAGAAAAACATCTAGGTATTATTGTTAGTGCTTTATTTGAATTTGAAGATGGTAATAAGGAAGAGTCTATGGCTTTAATTATGGATAGACTTCAAAGAAGAGTTTCTTCTCAGCCTTTGGAATTACCAAATGCTGGAAGTGTTTTTAGAAATCCAAGTCAAGATCTTCCAAGTGGTAAATTAATAGATGATTTAGGATTAAAAGGATTTAGAGTAAATGATGCTTGTATTAGTGAAAAACACGCCAATTTTATTGTCAACTTAGGTCATGCGACTGGAAAAGATATTAGATCTTTGATACAATTAGTACGTGATAAAGTAAAAAATGCTTATGGGATAGATTTAATACTTGAACAAGAATTGATAGATTGGGGTAACAATGATGAAGAAAGTAAAGAAGACTCGCAAAAAGCTTAAGAAAAAATTGATATTTAAAATCTTTCTTTTTATAGGAATTATTGTTTTAGGTTGTTACTATCTTATGAATATAAGGTTGCAGCGTATTATTATTCATGGAACTGATATAACGAGTGATAATGATATTATTATGGCTGCTGGATTAAAAGATTACCCTTTTATTTTTAAAATTAATAAAGCTGAGATGAAGAATAATATTCTTTCTTTATCTACTGTTGAGGATGTTAATATTTCTAGGACACTTACGGGAAGTATTATTATTGATGTTAATGAAGCTTATCCATTGTTTTATAATAGAAATAATTCTAAAGCAGTTCTTTCTGATAAGAAAGAAGTAGATAATACTTTTTTAGAGGGGTTACCAGTTTTAGTTAACTATGTTCCTGATGTTTATTATGATAGATTAATATCAGAATGTAAGAAACTTAATAGGGATGTTCTTTATTTAATTAGTGAAATGGAGTATAAACCATGGAAGAATAAAGATGTTGTTATAGATGAGACGCGCTTTTTATTTAGAATGAATGATGGTAATCAAGTGTATGTAAATTTAATACATATGGATAAATTAAATAATTATATGGAAATATATGCAACTTTAGAAAACAAAAAGGGGTATTTATATTTAGATTCTTCTAGTGATAAGATTTCATTTAGTTTAGAAAATGAAAAAGAGAAGGCTCCTGAAATATCAGGTTGACTTCTTTTTTTGGCTATTTTGTGGTAGAATTGGTTTTGTGATATTTATGGAAAAGAAAAACTATGATTTATTAATGCAGGAAATAATAAATAAAAATGAAGAAGAAGGATTTGTTCCATCTTTGTTGTTGCATACTTGTTGTGCTCCATGTTCTACTCAAGTTATATCAAGATTATCTAATTATTTTCATATAACAGTATTTTATTATAATCCTAATATTGAACCTTACGTTGAGTATCAAAAGCGAAAAGAAGAGCAAAAACGCTTTTTGGATTCATATAAAAGTAAGTATAAAATTTCTTTTATAGATTGTGATTGGGAGAATGAAGAGTTTAAGAATGTGGTTCGTGGTTTAGAAGATGAGATTGAAGGCGGGATTAGATGTAATAAATGTTTTTATCTTCGACTTAGTAAAACAGCCAAATTAGCTAAAGAAAGAAACTTTGATTATTTTACAACGAGTTTAACAATTAGTCCTTATAAGAACGCAGAAGTTATAAATAAGATAGGTGAGTCTTTAGAAAAAGAACTTGGTATTAGTTATTTATATAGTGATTTTAAAAAACATGATGGATATAAAAAAAGCATAGAATATTCAAAACAATATAATCTTTATAGGCAAGATTATTGTGGATGTGTTTATTCTAAAATGGCAAGAGAAAAAGCTAAGAATTCTGTTTCTTAGCTTTCTGTTTCGTTTAGTAAATTTTTCTTGTATTCTTCATATGCTTTTAATTCTAATTTATTTATCTGTTCTTTGTATTTAATGTTTTTGTGGGCTAGTAATTCTTTAATAAAGTATTCTTTGAAGTATGGATTTCTAATCATAATTGGGCCTAGTAAATAAGTTCCAAAGAAATTTTTTTCATGAATGCCTTCATCTTCATCATTTGGAGCATATCCAGTTCCTTCTTTAACTTTAAATAAAGCTTTTTCTTCAATATTTTTTAATACCGAACTCCGATTTTCAAAACCAATTACTTCTTCTACGTGCTCATTTAAATAAACTTGTTCGCCAACAATTCTAAAGTCTGTTTCTATAGCTTCATAGTTAAACAAACCTAGTGCTTCTTGGCTATTTCCTTCTAAATCAGTGTAAGATTTACCAAACAAATTTAAAGCGTTTCCTGTTATTAAGAAAAATTTGTTATCTTCGAATGCTTTTTTTATGTCTTTCTTTCTTTTTCTTAAGTCATTAAGGGTTAATTCAAAGTATTCGTTATTACCACTACCTATATAGAAGATATCATAATCTTTAAAAGGTATTTCATCATCAATAGTGTAGTAGTGTACTATTGGTTTGATGCCGTGTTCTTCTAAGGCACTAGTTAATCCTAAGATGTTTCCGTGTTCTCCATACAAATTCATTAGATCATAATATAAATGGGCTATTTTAATTGTCTCCATGTTTCATCCCTGCGCTTTCAAATTTTTCTTTTAGAATTGCGGTCATATCAAAGCATACCATTGTATAGATATTTCCTTTGGTTTTATTTAGAACAATATCTATAAATTCGTTCCAGTCTTCTAACATAATTATTTTTTGAGGATCAATTTTAGCATATTCTAGACGAACTCTTACATCCCATTTAAATCGCCCTATTAATATAACTGATGTGATACTTTTATCTTGTAATAATTCAAAATTAACATCATATAGCCATGATAAATCGTTGAATTTATATCTTCTAGATACGTTATCAAAGCCGAGAATAACTGTTTTTTCTCCTTTTTCATTGACTATAAATCTTAAACTTTGGTAGTAGCTTAAGGCATTTTCGTTTTTACTTTCTAACATGGTAATTTCTCTGTTTTCTAAAGTCATTTTTTTACCACGTTTGGTACCAATCATATCTTTGTTAAAACCATATAATATTTTTTCTTCATCAATTTTACAGGTGCTTGCTAAGGCATAAGCAGCTGTTGTAGCATAAGCTGTAAATAAGAAATGGTTATTTAGTTTTACTTTATTGTTGTTTATTTCGATAACAGAGTTTTCTAAATCTACTTTTTTAGCGACAAAATCCGGATTTCCTCTTTTGAAGTCACATGAAGGGCAATAGTATGAACCTATGTGGCCATAATGATAATATTCATAATTAAGCTTTTTATGGCACTTAGGACAATATGTATTATCTAAGCTAACTCCTAAGTCTTTAGTATAAGAATCTTTAGTTTTATTAACTCCATAAGTGACTATTTTTCCTTTGAAGTTTAGTTTGGCTTTTAATAATCCTGGATCATCAGCATTTAAGATTAATGTGGTATTTTCATCTATATAATTAAATATATAATCATAGATAATATCTGGAGAACCATTTCTAGCTGGTTGGTCTCTTGTAATATTAGTGACGACTAAATGAGTCATTTTGTTTTTGGTAAATGCTAGGTGGAGATGTTTTTCATCTAATTCCAGCAACAACACATCATGTTTAAATTTACCTGTAATTGTGCAGTGATTTAATATAAGGGTGGTAATTCCTCTTATTCCATTATTTCCTGAAGCGTTATAGCAAACATCTAGCCCAGCATCTGTTAATATATGGTAAATTAAGTTTGTTGTTGTTCCTTTGCCAGATGAACCTGTTACACCTATGACATATTTAGGATACTTAATCTTTTCCAAAATATGCTGATTCATATTATAGCTTATCGCACCTGGAAATTGGGTTCCATTTTTATGGAAAATTTTGCATATCCAAGTGATGAATTTATTGACAATAATTTGAAGAGATTTTAACATAACTAATCACATCCTTTAATGTATTATAACAAAAAGATTATTAAAATGAAACTTAGATTATCAAATCTATGTAAAATTATGCTATACTTTTTTAGGGTGGTCGTTTATGGATCATTATATTGAGTCCTATTTAAAACATTTAAAACATACTTTGTCTTATAGCCAAAATACTATAGATGCTTATCAAAGCGAATTATTTAAATATGAGGCTTATTTGAAAGAGAAAAATATTTCCTATGTTAATATAAGTAAAGATGAAATTATAGAGTATCTTAAATATCTAGATGGATTAGGCTTTAAAAATAGTAGCATTGCTAGGCATATTACTTCTTTAAGAAGCTTTTATCTTTATCTTTTGGAAGAAAATGTGGTTAAGACTAATGTTTTTCAGCTTATTAAAAATCCTAAGATTAAAAGAAAGCTTCCTAATACGTTAAATCTTGAAGAATTAAGGCGTTTACTTGATTTTTCTTTAGCTAAAACGCCACGTGAATTAGAAGAAAGAGCTGTGTTTGAGGTTTTGTATGCGACTGGGCTTAGAGTTTCTGAAGTATCTAATATTGAACTTAAGGATTTAGATTTAAATGCTAGAAGTATTAGAACACTTGGAAAAGGGAGTAAAGAGAGAATTGTTTTTTTTGGCGATTATGCTTATGAAGCTTTAAAAGATTATTTAGGAGTTAGAGATGAATTTAAGCCTCGTAATTCTTTTTTGTTTTTAAATACTAAAGGTAATCAGTTAAAAAGAGCTAGTATTGAAGCAATGGTCTCAAAAAGAGTAAATAAAATAGCTCTTCATCATCATATTTCTCCTCATAGTCTTCGTCATACATTTGCTACTAACATGTTAGAGAGTGGAGCTGATATAAGAACTGTTCAGGAGTTATTAGGGCACAGTAATTTATCTACGACACAGATTTATACTCATTTGACAAGTGAGTATTTGAAACAAGAATATTATAAAAATATGAACAGAAAATAATTAGCACTCTTGCCTTGACAATGCTAATTTAAAGTGATAGACTTGTCTTTAGAAAAGGAATGATGAATGTTGAAAAAGAAAGAATTTAAAACAGAATCTAAGAAGTTAATGGATTTGATGATTAATTCGATTTATACAAATAAAGAAATATTTTTAAGAGAGTTGATTTCTAATGCAAGTGATGCTATTGATAAACTTCATTATGAATCTTTAACAAATAAAAAGATAAAGATAAGTAAGGATGACTTAGAAATATTTGTTTCTATTGATAAAGATAATCATACTTTAACTATTTCTGATAATGGAATTGGAATGACTAAAGAAGAATTAGAAAATAATTTAGGAACAATTGCTAAGTCTGGATCTTCTGAATTTAAAAAAGAAAATGAACATAAAAAAGATATTGATATTATAGGCCAATTTGGAGTTGGATTTTATTCGGCTTTTATGGTTGCGTCTAAAGTTGAAGTAATATCTAAAAAGTATGGAAGTGAAGAAGCTTATAAATGGACTTCTTCAGGAGTAGATGGTTATACTGTAGAAGAAGCTAGTAAAGATAGTTATGGAACTGATGTTATACTAACAATTAAAGAAGATACTGAAGAGGAAAAGTATTCATCTTATTTAGATAATTATGAAATTGAAAGTTTAATTAGAAAATATAGTGATTATATTACTTATCCAATTAAGATGGAGATAGAACATACTCATGAAAAAGAAAAGAAAAAAGAAAGTGATAAAACAGAATATGAAACAGTAAAAGAAGTAGAAGTTATTAATAGTTTAGTTCCTTTATGGAAAAGAGATAAGAAGGATGTAAGTGAAGAGGATTATAATACTTTCTATTCTGATAAGTTCTTCGATTATGAAAAACCATTAAAACATATTCATGTGAAAGCTGAAGGGACAGTTGAGTATAATGCTCTTTTATATATTCCTAGTCATGCTCCATATGATTTTTATACCAAAGAATATGAAAAAGGATTACAGCTTTATAGTAATGGCGTTTTAATTATGGAGAAGTGTGGAGACTTACTTCCAGATTATTTTAGTTTTGTTAAAGGAGTTGTTGATTCTCCGGATTTATCCTTAAATATTTCAAGAGAAACTTTGCAACAAAATAGAGTTTTAAAAACAATAGCAACATCTTTAGAAAGCAAAATAAAAAAAGAACTTGAAACGATGTTAAAAGAAGATAGAGAAAACTATCAAAAGTTTTTTGAAGCATTTGGGATGAATATTAAGTATGGTATATATGATCAGTTTGGTATGAATAAAGATAAACTTCAAGATTTATTAATCTTTGCTTCATCTAAAGATAAAAAATTTATTACTTTGGATGAATATGTTAAAAATATGAAAGAAGATCAAAAACATATTTATTATGCGTGCGGAGAGACTTTAGATAAAATAGAAATGTTACCACAAGTACAAAGGGCAAAGAATTCTTCTTGTGAAGTATTATATTGTACGTCCTATGTTGATGAATTTGCTTTAAAAACAATGCGAAATTATAAAGAAAAAGATTTTATGAATGTGGCAGATGCTAGTAGTGATTTTTCTTCTTCAAAAGAAAATGAAGAGTTGAAAGTTGAGATAGAAAAAGATAAGAATATGTTTGATGAAATGAAAAGTGTTTTGCCTGATGTCGATGAAATTATTTATACTTCTGAATTAAATGAACATCCTGTATGCTTATCTAGTAAAGGTGAGATTAGTATTGAAATGGAAAAAGCCTTGAATGCAATTCCTCAAAATCAGAATGTTAAGGCACAAAAAGTACTTGAAATTAACTTTAATCATGATATTGTTAAGACTTTAAGAAATCTATATAAAGAAGATCCTGACTCTTTAAAAGAATATGCTAAAGTTCTTTATAGTTTTTCTAGAATGATTGAGGGGCTTCCTGTAGAAAATCCAACCGAGATTGCTAGTATCGTATGTAAATATATGAGTAAGTAATAAAGCATTGATGTAAAACTTATGTAAAGGTATGTAAAAAAACATATCTTTTTCTTTATGACTTTTTTATAATAAAGAATGTTAGGAGATGAAAAAATGGCAAAAAAATATGTATATTTATTTCAAGAAGGAAATAAAGATATGCGTGAAATTTTGGGTGGTAAAGGTGCTAATCTAGCTGAAATGGCTAATTTAGGATTACCAGTTCCAAATGGTTTTACAATTTCAACAGAGGCTTGTACAGCTTATTATGAAGATGGTAAAACAATCAATAAAGAAATTGAAGAACAAATCTTTGATTCCTTAAAGAAATTAGAAGAATTACAAGGAAAGAAGTTTGGGGATAATGAAGATCCATTACTTGTTAGTGTAAGAAGTGGGGCTAGAGCATCTATGCCTGGTATGATGGATACTATTCTTAATCTAGGTTTAAATGACGTTGCAGTTGAGGCTTTTGCTTCAAAAACGAATAATCCTAGATTTGCATATGATTCATATCGTAGATTTATTCAGATGTTTAGTGATGTTGTTATGGAAGTTCCAAAAAGCTTCTTTGAAAAAATTATTGATGAATTAAAGGAAGAAAAAGGAATTAAATATGATGTTGAATTAACTACTGATGATTTAAAAGAGTTGGTTAAGAGATTTAAAGCTGTTTATAAAGAAAATAAGGGTGAAGATTTCCCTCAAGATCCAACTACTCAACTAATGGAAGCTATTAAGGCTGTATTTAGATCATGGGATAATCCAAGAGCTATTGTTTATCGAAGAATGAATGATATTCCTGGTTCATGGGGAACAGCAGTTAACGTTCAAGCAATGGTATTTGGTAATATGGGAGATACTTCAGGAACAGGTGTTGCATTCACAAGAAATCCTGCTACTGGTGAAAAAGGTATCTTTGGTGAATATTTAATTAATGCTCAAGGTGAAGATGTTGTCGCTGGTGTTAGAACTCCTCAACCTATCTCTAAACTAGAGAGTGATTTACCAGAATGTTATAAAGAGTTTATGGAACTTGCTCAAAAACTTGAAGATCATTATAAAGACATGCAAGATATGGAATTTACAATTCAAGAAGGAAAATTATATTTCTTACAAACTAGAAATGGTAAGAGAACTGCTGCTGCCGCGATTAAGATTGCATGTGATTTAGTAGATGAAGGAAAGATTAGTGAAGAAGAAGCTGTACTTAGAATAGAAGCAAAAAGCTTAGATCAATTATTACATCCAACATTTGATGCAGAGGCATTAAAGAAGGGTGAAGTGATTGGAAGTGCATTGCCTGCTAGTCCTGGAGCTGCTGCTGGATATGTTGTATTTAATGCTGAGGATGCTAAGAAGTTAGGTAAAGGCGGTAAAGGGGATAGAGTTATTCTAGTTAGACTTGAAACTACTCCAGAAGATATTGAAGGTATGATTGCGGCTCAAGGTATTTTAACAGTACGTGGTGGTATGACTAGTCATGCAGCAGTTGTTGCTCGTGGAATGGGTACTTGCTGTGTTTCTGGATGTGGTGCTATTACTATGAACGAAGAGAAAAAAGAATTTGAACTTGGTGGATATACATTCCATGAAGGAGATTATATTTCTCTAGATGGTTCTACAGGTAAGATTTATAAAGGAGATATTGCAACTAAAGAAGCAACTGTTTCAGGAGACTTTGGTAGAATTATGGCTTGGGCTGATGAAAGAAGAACTTTAAAAGTTAAAACTAATGCTGATAATCCAAGAGATACAAAACAAGCAGTTGAACTTGGAGCAGAAGGAATTGGTTTATGTAGAACAGAACACATGTTCTTTGATGAAGAAAGAATCCCTGCTATTAGAAAGATGATTTTATCTGAAACTACAGAACAAAGAGAGGCTGCTTTAGCTACTTTAATTCCATTCCAAAAAGGCGATTTTAAAGCCATGTATAAGGAACTAAAGGGACTTCCAATGACAGTTCGTTATTTAGATCCACCATTGCATGAATTCTTACCAAAAGAAGAAAAAGATATGGAAGCACTTGCTAAAGATATGGGTGTAACTTTAGAACATTTAAAAGCTAAATGTGATGAATTACATGAATTTAACCCAATGATGGGTCATAGAGGATGTAGACTTGCTGTAACGTATCCTGAGATTGCTAGAATGCAAACTAGAGCTTTAATGGAAGCTGCTATTGAAGTAAAAGATGAAGATGGATATGATATTGTTCCTGAAATTATGATTCCACTTGTTGGGGAAGAAAAAGAATTAGAGTTTGTAAAAAATATCGTTGTGGAAGAAGCTGAAAAAGTTAAGGCTGAAAAGAAATCTGATATTTCTTATAAAATTGGAACTATGATTGAAATCCCAAGAGCTGCTTTAACTGCTGATAAAATCGCTAAACATGCTGAATTCTTCTCATTTGGAACAAATGATTTAACGCAAATGACATTTGGTTTCTCAAGAGATGATGCAGGTAAGTTCTTAGATTCTTATTATCAAAATAAAATTTATGAAAGTGATCCATTTGCTAAACTTGATCAAACTGGTGTTGGACAGTTAGTTGAAATGGCTGCTAAAAAAGGTAGAAGTGTAAGAGAAAATCTAGAACTTGGAATATGTGGTGAACACGGAGGAGATCCTTCATCTATTGAATTCTGCCATAATGTAGGACTTAACTATGTATCATGCTCTCCATTTAGAGTTCCTATTGCTAGACTTGCTGCTGCACAAGCTGCAATTAAAGCAAAGAAGAACTAGAGCGATTAATTGTTCCATTAAGTATAATTGAAAGATTAAATAGAAATATTTAGTCTTTTTTATTTTGAGCCATTTAAGAGATAGTATTGACAACTAAGATTAGTAATAATATAATAATTAATCATAAAAGGAGGAGGCAATATGGAAGAAAATTATAAATTAGAAGAAGCATTAGCCAAATATTTGTTTTATACTAAATTAGCATTTAAAAGCGAAGGATATAAAAAAATCAGGAATTATTTTGCTGAATTAAATGAAATTGCAAATAAGTGGTTAGATGAATATTCCAAAAGTCATACTTTAAATAATATATTAGATGATGATATCAAAAAAAGCTATCAAATTTTAGATAGTTTAACAAAGTTTGATGTATATGAATATGATTATTATGATTATATTTATGCTTTTTTAGATAGCATCGTTTATTATATAAATAAAAATAATATTATTAAAGGAGAAAAAAAATGAGTGACGATAAAATTATTAGATATGATGAAAAAACTAAATCGTATGTAAACGAAAAAGGCGAAGCTATAAAATTCACACCAAATTCAATGTCAGTTTATTCTAATACACCAGATGAACCGCATGATAAATCATTACATATAGATAAGACTGATGATCCAAATGTTTATAGAGTTGTTGAAAAAGATGGAGATAATAAGACTACTCAAGACATTAAATGTTATCTAACAACTGCGTGTATGAAACATTATATGGATGAATTTGATGATAATTGTTATTATTTAGATATTCTAAGATGGTTTAGAGATAATTATGTTTCATTAGAGGATAAAAAAGAGTATTATAATATTGCACCAAAAGTGGTAGAAACTATAAATGAATTAGAAAATTCAAATGAAGTGTATAATCAAATATATTACAAAGTAATTCAATTATGTGTAAGATTAATTGAATATGGAAGATATGATGAAGCATATTGTATATATAAAGAAAACGTATTAGATTTACAAAATAGATACGTTAAGAAACTTGTTTTAAATAATTAGAGTGTCAAAAGCAATTTAGTAAAAATAGAGTTTTGCTACCCAAACAACGCAGTAACACAAGCTGCAATCAAAGAAAATGCAGAAAAGAAAACTACTCTAAAAGAAAAAGTAGAAAAGAAAGCAGCAGAAAAGAAATCTGCAAAGAAATCTAAATAATTAAATAAAGACTAGTGTAATCTAGTCTTTTTTAGTCGCAATATAGTAATAGTCCGAAAAGATTGATTTTTGAAATTATGTATTAAAACCGGATAAATTGTGGTAAAATCTCTATAAGAAGAAGTGATATAAAATGAAAAAAGTTTTACCAAAAATAAAAGATATTATGATTTACTTCATATGTTTTAGTTTTATTGGCTGGATATATGAAGGAGCAATCTTTATAATTGAAGATCATATACTTGTTAATAGAGGAGTTTTATATGGACCATGGTTACCGGTTTATGGCTTTGGTGGATTTATCATTTTTAGTTTGTTTAATAAACTAAAAAACAAACCTATAAAAATAAGTAAAGTAAATATAAGACCACTATTAATATTTATTTACATGACAGTTATAGCAACTTCAATTGAACTATTAACGACATACATATTTGACCTAATAAAATCAGATTGGACTAAACTATGGTACTATGGAAGTAAGTTTTTAAATTTCCAAGGTCGTGTTGCTCTTATTCCAAGTGTTAGATTTGGAATTCTTGGTATAATGGTAATATATTTAGGTGTTCCCTTAATCGATAAAATTAAAAATAGTAAAAACAAACCAACAAACATTATTACTTATATTATAATTGCATTATTCATAATAGACGTTATTATTCATATATTTACTGGAAGTACATATACAGGGCCAGTATAGAATCTTATAGATATAAAACTTTCTATCTATTTTTTATAAAAACATAATAATATAGCAAAATAAATATGATATAGTTTTATTGGAAGGTGATATTTATGAAAAGAGTTAATATTTTATTGCTTATAATCCTTACTATGTTAATTACTGGATGTAATAATAAAAAAATAGAAGAAAAAAACAGTAAAGAATATTCACTAGATTCCGTTCAAAAGGTAAATGGTAGACAAGGTATTGCTACTGAGGGAGAGTATTACTGGGTAAGTGGATCTACAACATTAACTAAATATGATAAAAACTGGAATGTTATAAAAGAAAATAAAGATCCTTTTAAGGAATACGAATTAGAAGTAAATCATATTGGTGACATTGACATATATAATAATGAATTGTATTTAGGAGTTGAATATTTTGTTGATGGTGTTGGTAAAAATATTCAGGTAGCTGTATATGATGGAGACACTTTAGAACTTAAAAGAGTATTTAAATTTAATAGCGAAACTGGTCAACTTGAATGTTCAGGAATTGCTGTTGATCCAGACCATGGATATGTTTATATGGTTTCATGGATTGATGATGAATCAAGTAACTATATTTATAAGTATGATTTAAATAGTGAGAAGTATTTAGGTAAAGTTAAAATGGATAATCCTCCAAAATGGATACAAGGAGTTGCATACAATAATAATTATTTATATGTTACAGCAGATGATGGTGATGCCGATAAAGAGGAACCTGATAATATGTATAGGATTGCGATAAAGAATAATATAGGTAAGGTAACAACTGAAAAGACATTTAATGATGTAATCAAGCAAGGAGAAATTGAAGGATTAAATTTTGATAAAAATAGTGATAAATTCTTATTACTTTATAATAGAGGAGCAAGAATAGTTCTAGGTATGCCAAAAGGATTTTATGACGGATATACTGAAGAAATACATGAAGTATTTATATACAATATTAATGATAATAAATAACTTTAGAAATCATATGTCAAAAAGTAGAAAAAAATCTACCTTTTTGTGTTATAATTAAACCGATATTATTTTTTATTAATATTAGGAGGATTTTATGAAAAAAATTAGTAAAAAAATATTTTGCATGTTATTACTATTATCAATGATAATACCAATGTTTTCACCACTAGTTGTTGATGCAGTAATAACAAATCCTGGTAAACCGGATGTTGGAAGAGAAACAACAAGAAACTTTGATGTAACTATCTATTATAATGATGGTACAGATAAAAGTGAAAAACGAACTATTGAGTATGGTACAGTTTTTTCTGATTTGCCTACACCAACCAGAAAAAATTATGTATTTGAAGGTTGGTACACAGCTAAAACCGGTGGAACTCAGATTAAAAATGGTGAAGTTTTTAATTATGCCAAAAGCATAAATTTATATGCTCATTGGAAACTTATAAATATTGAAGGAAAAGTAAATTATAAAGGATATGATATGTTCTATTATGATTCCTACTTTAGTCATCCAGCTACCGAATATGATTCACATTTAGCTACATTATCTTCACATATGACGTTGTTTTCAATGAATCTTGATAATCCAAAAAGTTCTGATGATAAAGAATGGTATGATAAACAATCTGATACAGTTAAAGGATTTTTTGAAACAATTGGATTTGAAAATTTTGAAGCAAATTCATATTACCATGAAAGAACATCATTTGATTCAATTGGTGTAGCAATCGCAAGTAAGAAAGTTGGAGATTATACTGTTATTGCGGTTGTACCACGTTCAGGTGGATATTTCTTAGAGTGGGGTAACAATGTATTTCTAGGCGATGGATCGAATTCAGATTATATGCATGAAGGATGGTACAATGCAGCAAATAATCTATTAGATTTTTTAGATAAATATGTAACAAAAAATAATATTACTGGAAATGTTAAATTATGGATGGCCGGTTATTCTCGTGGTGGAGCAACAACTAATATTGCTGCTGGCTTATTAGATAATAAAATAGATAAAAGACAAAAGATATTTTCTACTGGAGCTAAATTAACTCATGATAATTTATATGCTTATACATTTGAAGCACCACAAGGAGCAAATTTTAATTCAAAAAAAGTCAAATCTCCAAATAGTATAATCTACAATAATATTTGGAATATTGTTAATCCCAATGACTTAGTAACAAAAGTCGCTATGGTTGAATGGGGTTTTACTAGATTTGGAACAGATAAATACATAACTACAAGGTTATATGACCAATCTAGCTATGAAGATAATAGACATACTTTTCATAGTTTATTTTCCCATCATGCAAATCAATTTCCATATTATGCAGACCAATTTGAAATGTATGAAGTCATTAGTTTAGGAAGCAAAGATGTTACAAAATCAAATTATGATGCTAATATTGCTTCAACTCTATTATTAGAAAATATGGTAAAATCCATAGGTACTAGAGAAAACTATGTTGCACAATTTCAGCCAGTTTTAAAAAATGTATTACTTCAATTAATGAATGATGATGCAAATGTTTCAGACAAAGCTATCGAAAATATTGTTAACAATTATTTAATAAAACTATCTGGTGTAGATTTTGATACAGTTTTATCTATATTTACTGATACTAATGGTAATCTCGATAAAGATAGTGAAAAATATGAAGGAACAATCATTCCTTTAATAAAGATGTTGGATAGTGTTTCAGCTGAAATACCAAACGAATTATTATCTATAGGTGTACAAGCATCTTATATATTTCAAAATCACGAACCTGATGTAACTATCGTTCATATGAAAGATCAAGACACTTACTATATTGATGAATATATAAAAACCTACAAGGAACATATAAATCTTGTTCCATTAATGGATGAGGCAGACCTTTATAGAGCATATTTCTATGGCTTTAATGATTTAAAATTTGGTCATATGAAAGATGGTAAAATTGATGCTGGAACAAATGTTGATGGTATCATTATCGGAAAAAGTTCAGTTAAAAATTTGAATAGAATGGTTGCTGTTGGATATTATTCTTATCTAACAGATGAAAAAATGCAATTTTTTATTCCAGCAAGATATTTGAGGTATGATCCACAAAGAGTTCAATACAAAATGCAAGTAAGATCTTATTCAATAAAACCAGAACATACAATAGGTTATGAAGTTTATTATCAAAAACTTAATCAACCAAAAGTATCAATTGATAGTTATGAAGAGAAAAAGGTTAAATTTAATTCACAAATATATGAAGTAAATACTACTTTAAGAGATAGAGAATACTATGGAGGAACTGCTTTTGGTAGTGGAAGTATCGTAATTATTTCAGTTGCTGGATTGGTATTACTAGGAGTAATAGGGTATTCTATTGTATATAAGAAAAAGAATAAAAAAAACAAAAAAGAAAATAAAAAAAAGAGATAGAGATGACGTAAGATGAATAGTTTACTTATATCGTATTCGATAGTTAATATATCAAGTATAATATGTGTGTTGTTAGGATATAAATTATTGCATCCTAAACAACCACTTTATATAACGCTATGTTATTTAGGTTTTGTTGTCTTCTTTTTTGGAAGATTTTATGAATTATCAAGAATAATATTAAATCTAGAATTATATAATACTTTTGAACTTGGTTTTGTTGGAATATTAGGAACTCTCTCATTTTGGTTATCTTCTAATTTTTCCATAAAGCAAAAAGTAAATATAAAAGCAAAAAAATCCGACAATATAAAATGTCTACTTGCTTCGATTTTAGTTATATTATTATACTTAGTAATTAGAAACGGAACTGTTAATAAATTAGAAAGAATTATAGATTTTCTAATTACAATATATGCAGCATCAAATGTTTATTATTGTTTAAGACATTTATTATTAAATAAAGAAGATAAAACAGGGTTGCTAAAAGAATTAAAAATGTATAACATTTTTGGAATATGTTTTTCTATATTAATAATATTACTTGCAGTTGCATTTGCTTATAGTATAAATAGCCTTTTATTAGTAATGTCTATACTATTAAGCATTGATCTATTATTAATGATAATAGCATTCAAAAAGGGGATTAAAGAATGGAAATAAGAGAATTAATTATTTATTTATGCATAGTATTACCAATGATTCCAATATTATTTGCATTGAGAGATAAATTTTCTAGAAGATTCTTGTTATTTTCAATAATTGGATTATCCATTTGTCTTGTATCGGCACAAATTAATACATTGTTAATAGAAAAAATTGGGATGGATACATTAAATTACTCAATAACGATATCTCCCATCAATGAAGAAATATTAAAGGCTATACCATTAATAATTTTTACACTTGCATTTGCGAAAAAAGGAGATCAAATGATACCACTTGCTTTTGCAGTTGGAATTGGATTTGGAATATTAGAAAACATAATTATATATTGTAATAATATGGCAACATTAACGGTTAGCTGGGCTATTGTAAGAGGCATTGGAGCTTCTCTAATGCATAGCGCATGTACTGCAATGATTGCAATGGGATTTAGTTATGTATTTAATAATAATAAAAGTCATTTAGAAGGTATTATTGGATTATTTGCATTGGCTATTTTATATCACGCAACATTTAATGTTTTTGTACAATCTGATTATAGAATAGTAGCACTTATAATGCCTGTATTATTATTTATTCCAATTAATATTATTGAATATAAAAAGAAAAAGTATTTTGAACATTTAGAAGAAGAAAAAAATTAACTAGGGTAACCTAGTTTTTTTCATATCAAACTAAAAATTTGTAATTATTTGTGGTATAATCTTACTGAAAGGAGAGAAACGATGAATAAAACGGTTTCATTTATGCGTGAATCTAGTGTAGCAAGATTTTTATTACCAGTAGGAATAATGCTTATTATATTTGGTGTGGTAATGTTTGTTATAAACAATAAAAATCAAGACTACATTAAAATAGAAGCTACTGTAATAGATGTTAAAGAAGAGGAAGATATAGTTACAGATGGTGATGGTAATCACACAAGCATAACATATAATGTAACTCTTAATTATACAGTAGATGATAAAGAATATACTGGAACTCTTGATAATGTATCGAAGCAAAATGTTGGTGATAAAATTGTTATTTATTATGATCCAAAAGATCCTAATCAAATAACTCAAACGAAAAGTCTTATCCTACCAATCATTATAATTGTTGCAGGAATTGCGTCACTAACAGCTGGTATAATTAGTGCTGTTAATGCAGTTAAACGACATAAGAAAATGAAAGACCAAGAAAGGAGTTGGGCAAATGAATAAGTATTTATTAAAGCCAAAATTAGCAACTATCAAACAAGCATTCTTTTTAGAAGATGAGAATGGAAATATGGTATATGAAGGTAAGATGACTAAATTTTCATTATTTGGTGCTTCACCATTTGAAATGGTAAATCATATTACGAATAAAACAGAAGAACATAAGATTGGTAAAACGGTAACAATTGAGCAAAATAATGGAATTGACATAATTGATTTTCTATCAAAAAGATCCTATTTTAAATATGATGGCAAAAAGATATGGGATTATCTACACGATTTAGGAATTAGAATTGATTCTAAACTATCTGGAAATAAAGTTGGTATGACATATGATATAACTTTTGAAGGAAAACCATTAGCTACAATTGCAACAAGTTCTCCAAAGGGTAAATCATTAATTACAACAGATTTATATTATGATGTAACTTGTGAAGAAAAAGATTTAGATTTAGTTTTTTT
>OCTW011618759.1_pt1 | contig 27851 bp, 22 predicted proteins | sample 1539671 | NCBI WGS metagenome assembly OCTW01 (sample SAMN02144230, study PRJEB22623) | gut metagenome | biome: sheep rumen | host: Ovis aries | place: New Zealand | reverse complement strand
TCCCAGGAGTTTTAGCCGTAAGACCCGAAAGTTTTCCCCTTTTCTGAGCCTCATTTTTTGTCTGACTACGGCTAAAAAAACATCCGCTACGTTCTTTTAGCCGTAACCCTATTTCAAGAATACTAACAAATCATTTTTCTTGCAAATATTCAATTAAATTGTGATAATTACTTAAAAGAATTTTATATGCTGATAGATTTCCATACACATCTTGATTTCTATAAAAGAGAAAAGTTGCAAAAACAGCTGAGCAATTTCTCTGGAACCATCATAGCAGCCTCGGTAGATGAAAAGAGTTTTCTCGAAAACTGTGGGATTGCCGAGTGGGCAAAAAGCACCGCCCGCGCCTGCCGCATCATTCCTACCTTTGGTATTCATCCCAATCGCGCCGACGAAAACGCCGGCCTCCTCGACGATCCGGACACAGCCACCCGCCTGGCCGCCTACCTGGAACGATCCCCTCTCATCGGAGAAATCGGCATGGACTTATGCTGGTCGAAAAGCTCAAATGAAAATCAGGAAAAAGTTTTCCGCTGGTTTCTTGAATACTGTAACAAGACGGACAAAGTCTGCGTAATCCACACAAAAGACGCCGAGCAGGAAATCTGCGACATCCTTACAGACTACCCAAAGGCCCGCCCTATAATTCACTGGTATGACGGCCCGGAATCTATTTTCCGCGAGTTTATCCGCCGCGGCTACCCGCAAACCTTTGGTGTTGAAACTATCCGCTCGCCTCACCTTCAGAACCTGCTGCGGCTCACCCCGCCAGAGCTCCTTCTTGCCGAAACCGACAACCCCGACTCTGAGCCCTGGCTGGGAGGAAGCCGTAGCGACGTTGGCTTAATTGAAAGAGTTTATAACGAAATTGCCGGACTTCTCGGTATGAGTCGTCCGGCCTTAGAAAAAATTATTGAAGAAAACTTTAAGCGAATAATTTCAAATTAGATATTCTTGTACACCTGAACCTAACAGTACTCGCCCCACTCACAGCCAATGTGACCAGCTTCAATTTCGTCCAGAAGCTCAGGCTTGCGGAAGCAGTGCTTTTTCCAAAGCTTAATTGTGCCTGTTCCGGTGCCGCCATTCCATAATCGGTTATGTCGTTTTGCTCCATCAGGAGATTCATAATTAACAAGCAGCATTTTTGATTTATCACATTCTACCTGAGTTTCCATAATAGCCTTTGTAGTTTCCTGACGCACATACCAGATTATTTTATCTTCAGTTTCCTTACAGTCAAACTTTGTACGACAAAGAGTCCAGAATTTCGAAAAGTTAAATTCATAAGACTTTCCTTCATACCAGAAGTCGCTCAAGAGCTTACGGTTTAGTGCTACTCCAAAAACTTTTGGCCGTCCACCACCTATGTCGAATACTGAATCTTCCAGACGCTTACCTGTTTTTCTGCTTACCAGATCGCAGGAAGAAAGCCATACCCAAGGAGATGTAAAATCAGCTCCCCAGTTTTTATCTGCATATCCAAACGAACGTTCGTTAGTGATTATATATTTTTCACCATTTGCAGTTATACTTCCAGAATACAAGGACTTCATTCCTTCTGCATGCCAGTACATTTCAAATGCCTTAAGCTTACGAAAAAGAGTACCTGCTCCATAACCTACATTAAAGGCAACCTTTTTATCTACAGTAATGTCCCAACTCATTGAACCGGAATTACACATCCATTCAGGGTGAGCAGAAACATCGCTTTCTGAAATATTAACATTTCCTGTAAGCCTGGTCTCACAGGCAGACGCATCAGGTGCCTTTACAAAATATCCATTTGAGTCCTGCCCAATTTCTACATCCTTCCAGCCATAAAATCTGTGCAGCTGAGTTGGATTCTCTCCCCACCAGCCGCACTTTACCATAAGATAACTTGGCTTCTTTCCCTGCTCGCGGTTTGCAGGAAGTTGACCACACACAGGCTGGTCTCCTCCCAAGGCCGGATTACAGGTAAAATACTCAATAAAGAAAGCTCTCTCTTCTCCAGTTTTTTCATTAATGGCAGTAAAATTGTGCCACCACCAGTCGTAACCTTTGCGGGCAAAACGACCATCTAACATCCAGTAATTTCTCTTCAAATCCGATTTGTTCATATTTTTAAAGATAATATCAAATTGAAGAAAAAGCAATTTTGTAGTATCAATATAAGCATGACTACAAAGGAAAAAGTTTTGAAGCTGCTCTTGGAAGCCAAGGGCCAGGCGGTGTCTGGCGAGGTGCTGGCGGCGGAGTGTGGTGTGAGCCGGGCTGCTGTATGGAAGGCTATTAACAGTCTTCGCGAGGCAGGCTCCGCAATTGAAGGCACAACAAACGGTGGTTACGTACTGGCCGACAAGGATGTTTTTACCCCGGAACTTTTTTCAGAAACTTTTTCCAACCGCTTCCCTGAACTTTCTGATTGTCAGATTGAATGTTTTAAGGAAATTGATTCTACAAATACATACGCAAAGCGACTTCTTGCCGAATGTGGAAACCTTCGCGACAGCAGAGGTCAGCTTACTCCCGCCGGTAAAAGATTTCACAAGGCTGTGATTGTCGCAGAAAAGCAGACTGCCGGTCGTGGCCGCCTTGGCCGCACTTTTGTTTCCCCAGAAAAAACCGGCATTTACATTTCTGTTATTTACGCACCAGAAGGTGGAATTACAAATCCTGCAAGACTCACTGCAAGCGCGGCTGTCGCAATCTGCAGGGCAATCAAAAACGTTCTGGCTCACCATCCCGAGGCCGCAGACATTGAGCCTCAAATCAAATGGATTAATGACATTTTTGTCGGAGGAAAAAAAGTTTGCGGAGTCCTTGCCGAAGGCGTCGCAAATTTCGAAAGCGGCATGATTGAAGCCGCTGTTGTTGGAATGGGAATAAATATTAAAAAGAATAAGACTGCTTTTGAAGGCGAACTGGCTGATGTAGCGGGAACTCTGGAGGATGCTCTTTCTCAGACTTCTCCAGATGCTCCGGCTCCATCAATTTCGAGAGTCCAGCTGGCCGCAGAAATTGCCGGCCAGGTTCTTAATATCTTCGAAGAAGATTCCTCAAGCCCGGCCGCCCACAAATCAATCATAAAAGAATACAAAGAAGCTTCCTTTCTGCTTGGCCAGGAGCTCACAGTTTACCCGCTGATTGGCGATGAAAAATCTTCCTACAAAGCAAGGGCGACCGACATCGACGAGAACGCCGGCCTTATTGTCACTCTGAAAGATGGAAGCCAGAGAACGCTGAGCTCCGGTGAAGTTACACTGAAATCAAGCTCCCTTGCAAAATAAGGCTTACTCCACAACCTTCACAGATTTTATGGTGATGTTTTCACCATTCAAGAAAATACCTTGAGAGGCTTCCAGTGTTACGGCGAGTTCTTCATCAATGCTGATGGTAAAAACTTCGTTTGTTACTTTAATGCACGAGCCATCCTGGATGGTAGATCCCTTCACAACGACATTTTTTTCTTTTACAAGATCATGCCAGTTTCCATTATTGTCTCCAAAGCCAAACTGAAGAATTGCATTTGAACCTGTTGATTCGACCGTAAATTCAAACTTATACTTTGGAGGAACCGAGCGAACTAAAAGCTCCGGATCGATGCGATATGACCTATCCCAATTTTTGATTTCGACAGGTTCTGCCAGCAAATTCTTTCCGACGATACTTGGAACAATTACCGTATTCTTTTTTAAGAACTCTTCGCTGAGTGGATATTCTTTTCCTTGAGTCTGGTAAATATAGGTGTTTATAAATTCTTCATCTACCCAGTTATGATTAATTATATCATAATAAACCATATCCTTTTCTTCGGCACCCTGCCCTAGTCCAGGATCAATAAAGATTGCTGTGGTACAGGCACGACCTTTTTTATTACAAAGAGCAAGAAAATCTTTTGTAAAGTTTATTCTCTCCAATATTGGAGTAGCTCTCTGTCCTCCTGTTTCTGAAACATAAACCGGAATGTGTTTTGAAAAATAATATTTATCAAGCAAGGCAAAATCATCTTCCAGATTCTTTTTAATTCCATTCGAATATAATTTTGCTGCGTTTGCATCATTTACACCAATTGGATATGTATGATAGGTCGGAATAAGCTTATCTTTTGTTTTGTCTTTTGGAAGTTTAAAAAGTTTGTTACACATATTTGCAAGACCGTTGCCTATACCTCCAACCATTATAAATCGTTTTGCATTGTTTCCTCCGCTGGCTCTAATTGTGTCTACCATCAGCTGATTATATTCATTCATAATTGCAAAATCTTTTTTACAAACAGGACAGTCAAGTCTAGGTCTGTTATTATGTTCTGGATGAAGATCATCCCCCATTTCATTTGTAAGTTCAAATATTAAATGCTCATCATAGGAATTGTTAAAAGCTGCAGAAATTTGAGTCCAGAAAGCTTTAAGTATTTTTTTTGCCGGTTCTTTATACTCTTCATTTACAAGAACTCCTTCGTATTTTACTATGTCTTGTCTCCATTTTGGATCTAATTGAAGAGGCCAGAAAAAGCCGTCGATAATAACATACATATCTCCTTCTATGGCAATATCAACAAGTTTTTTTAATTCAGTAATAAAACGGGGATCTATCGTATATTTATCATCACAAAAATTATTGCACGGATTTACTTGTATCCTCATAGTTTTAAAGCCTTTTTCTCTTAATGCCTTAATATCCTCTTTTCTTGTTCTTGTCCAACGACCCAGGATATTATCTGCACCATAATCCTTTCCTTCGTCACAAGCATTAAAAGGCCAGTAATTAATTCCGGCTCCCAGATTAAGCGTAAAATCCCAGGCAGATATTTTATCATTGAAACTTCCGGATGAAAGAGCATCAATTACAGGCGGAAGACCATTCCCGTGAATATCTGTAAGAACTGGATTATCAACTTTTTCAAAGGTGATTGACTCTATGGTAAATCTTTCGCTTGGAGCATTTTCCACAGATTGAATATAAAAACCTCGAACGGCTTTTTGTTCTGTTCTGAAAGGAATTACCATTTCAGTAAGATAGGAAGGACAATAATATGTTTTTTCAATCCACCAGTCTAATTTATCATCATCATAATCAATTGTAAAATTAAAACCATATCCATCAAGAGGCTTATATTTTATTCGTACAATGTTATAGCCACTAATATTTTTATTATCATTTTTGAGATAAAAACCTCTCTCTCCGTTGTTCGGCAAATTATAATTTGCTTTATTCGTGAACATTCCTGTTGTTTTATCGTAGCTTGCCGTTTTATCGTTATTTACGGAAGGAAGACTGTTCAAATCAACCTTATAGGGCTTTACATTCTGAGCAAAGGCAGTGCATGACAGGCAGGTTAATGTCAGCAAGATAAAAAGTTTTCTTAAATGGTGAAAAGGCTTATACCCGCCCCTTTTCGTCGTTTGTGTAGTAGTTTTCATAATTCCCCCTGAGTGAATCCGTTGGCTGGTATTTTTTGTACAGACGGTTCTCTATTAGTTTAATTATAAACCCGAGTATAGAAAAAAAATACAGAGTTTAACTCACAAATTTTGGAAATACTAAATCTTTACTTTTCCCAAAAATAAATCAATTGCATTTATATGATGAACACCTTCCTGTTGATCTGGATACTTGTCTAAGGAAATGATATAGCGCGGGTAACCATCCTTTATGCTTCTAAAAGGCCGATACTCACGTTCTTTAATTTTTTCTGTTGCCTTATCATCTTCACCATGTAAAGTGTAGGCCACCTGAACATAAGCATAAGACTGATTCTTATCCCGGACAATGAAATCACATTCAAAGCTTCCAATTATTCCTACGCTAACTTCATATTCATGACTTTTTAAATACAGATAAACAAGATTTTCAAGAGTTGGTCCATAGCTCATGCGGTTATCAGTATTTGTTGAAAAATATATTGCCATGTCAGCAAGATAATATTTTTGTTCCCGTTTGATTGATTTTTTGCTTTTCAAATCAAAACGGTTACATTCATAAACAATTTTTGCTTTTTGTAAATCTTCAATATATCCACGTACTGTATTTGCTTTTGTTGAAAAACCTTCAGACTTCAAGCAATTGATTAGTTTTGAAATTGAAAAAGGAGCTGAATAATTATTTATCAAAAAACTTTGAACCCGTTCATAGACAGCAATATTTGAAATTCGTTTTCTGGTTTTTACGTCTTTTTCAAATATCTCACCAATTATTCCACGAGTATATGTCTGCCGGGTATTTATATCTGGGAACTCCAGTGTTTTTGGAAATCCGCCATTTAAAATATATTCATTAAATTCCTTTTCAAGGTCTGAATCAATTATAAGATTGAAGAATTTTTTCATTTCAAGGAATTCATAAAAATCCAAAGGAAAAGTTTCAAAAGAAAGATATCGCCCAGTAAGCTTTGTTGTAATCTCATCACTTAAAAGATAGGAGTTTGAACCAGTAAGGAAAACTGAAAAACCTTCTTCGGCATAGGCCTGAACTGCGCTCTCAAAGTGCTTTACATTCTGAACCTCATCAATAAAAAGATAATGAAATCCTTCTTCTGTAATTAATGATTCGATTTTGGATTCAAGTTGTTCAGCAGTTTTTATATTTTTAAATCCACGTTTGTCTAAAGGAAGATATATAATTTTGGATTCTTCTACACCTTTTTTGTAAAGCTCGTTAATTACCGCTTTTAATATAAATGATTTTCCGCAGCGTCTGATGCCTGTTATGACTTTTACAATATCTGAATCATAAAAAGGCCTGAGCCTCGCGAGATATTTTTCGCGTGAATAAACCTTACTGAACATAAGTGCTATAACTCCTTATAAAGAATTATAACACATAAATGGAGTTTCAGGGTACTATTTTTTAATATTTATTGATTTTAGTACCCTTAAACGCACGTTTACTCCACAACCTTCACAGATTTTATAATGATGTTTTCACCATTCAAGAAAATGCCATTATTATAGTTCGAGCCGAAATCGCTCTGGCAGAATTATAAGCCTGTTTCATTCCTACTGAAAAGAATACTGGAAGAAGAACTATAAACATTCGAAGTGACTTGCGGCCACCGCGGGCTTTCCAGGCGCGTTCTGCCTGCTGCCAGTTTTTCGAAACCTGGGGAATAAAGCATATAAAGAGAGAGACTGCCTGAGCTACAGGAGCGTTAGGCCTGCCGTCAACAAGAGGCTTAAGATGAAGACATTTGCGTACTGCAAGCTCCATAGCTTCCAGCCCTTCGCGGATTTGAAGAGAGGTAGAAGTTTTGAAAATCAGGGAAGCAGTCTGAATAATACAGAAGAGCTTTAATAAGAGCAGCCAGGTTTCTTTTTCTGAGATTAGAAAAATGATAACTGTCTGTGGGAAAGTTGAAAGTTCTAAAGATGACAAACTGCCTGCTGAAAATGAAGCCGCCAGACTTCCAATTGTTTTTACAAGAATTAAAAAGACAGCGTAGTAAAAAACTGCCTTTAATTCTCTGGCCTGCTCGCGCACTGTAAAACGCAGAACAAAACTAACTAACGTTTGTAAGGCAATAAGTACAAGAGCAAAATATGGCGGCAGATAAAAAATGCTCAGACTGATACTCGGAAGCAGTAAAATCTTTACCCAGGCCGGGCAGCGGTGTAAAAAAGAAAAACCTTGTTTGTAAGAAAATGCAGTTTCGTTTGTCATAAATCATTCGTCATTGCGAGGAGCGGTAGCGACGTGGCAATCCATTCACTCCCAGATTAAATCTTCAACCCGGCCATAAGAAACCAGAGGATTTCTTATATTCCAGGCTTCCAGGTTATGGCGCAAGCCCATTCCCGGAGTGCCGTCAAAAACTTTTTTTCCCCGGAAGAGAACCACAAAGCGGTCTGCAAGACCAAGACATTTTTCTATTTCATGGGTAAGGATTATTACAGTTTTACCTTCTGCCTTGAGCTGGCGGATAAGTTTATTCACCTGCTTTACTCCGCCAAAATCAAGATTGGCGTAAGGTTCATCAAGAATGATTGTCGGCAGCTTCATGGCAAGCATGCAGGCAACAGCCAGGCGGCGCTTTTCTCCGCCAGACAAAAAGCGCGCCGGAAAATCAGCTTTTTCTGTAAGACCTGTCTGCTCAAGAGCCTGGCGCACAGCAGCCTGAACATCTTCTTTTTTCCAGCCAAGATTCTTTGGACCAAAGGCAATATCTTCTGCAGGAGTCTCTCCCAGAATCTGAGTTTCAGCTTCCTGAAAAACGAGACCTACGCGGCCATCAATTTGAACGCATAAGTTTACGAAGGTTTCGATACGCCCGCCTTGCGGGCACTCAACCTCCGTATTCACCAAAGCCTTATCGGCTTCCATCAGCCCTGCAATAATCTGCATGAGCACACTCTTGCCCGATCCGTTTTCACCGCCGATAACTACGCACTCGCCTTCAGCAATTTCAAGGCTTACATCATCAAGGGCTTTCTTCGGCCCGGCAAGAGTATTAAAGGTTTTTGATAAATGATTAATCTTTATCTGTATTTTCATATAAATACTGTGCAAGAATCGGGCGCAGCTTGAGGGCTACAGGAATTGCTACCACAGTTTTCAAAAGATCACCCGGAATGTAAGGAATTACACAGGCAGCCATTGTGTAAGCAAAAGCAGTCTTATCTGCAGGAACCTTACCGGCAGCATTAGCCCAGAAAGAAAATCTGATTACGCCCGGAATGTACAATATCACCATGCCGGCAAGAATTGCAAGACTCACGCGCAGTGCATTTTTCCAGGTGATTTTTTTCTGCTCAACAGAAGGCTTACCGGCAATAAAGCCTGCCGCAATAGCACCAAGAAGATATCCAGGCAAGAAACCGCCGGTTGGTCCCATCCATACGGCAAGGCCACTAGTTCCACCTGCATACACAGGAAGACCAATCAAACCTGCCAGCAAAAACAAAGCAGTTGGAGCACCAGAAAGCAGGCCCCCCAAAAGCACACCGCACAAAATGCAGAGGACATTCTGCAAAACAATCGGAATTACCCCAAGAGGAATTCTGATAAAACAACCGACACAAATAATCGCCGCAAAAAGCGCGATGAATGAGAATTTTAATACATTCTTATTTTTCATAGAAAAGAATATAGCAAATAAAAAAGTTATTGTAAACCTATTAACAAATTATAGGTTTACAATAACTTTTTCCTCTCAAATCCTTCCAAAATATTACAAAGATTTTAACAACAAAAAATCATTCTTCAGTTATAATGATTGCAAAGATTTTTAATTCCCTTAAGGGACTCATAAAAGGAGTTTTTATGTACATAGCAAACGAAAAACGCTACGAGAAAATGAAATATAACAGAGTAGGAAACTCAGGCCTCAAGCTTCCGGCTGTTTCTCTTGGTCTCTGGCACAATTTTGGCGACACAGATAAATATTCCACAATGGAAGAAATGTGTTTTACCGCCTTTGATAACGGAATTACCCATTTTGATCTTGCAAACAATTATGGTCCAAAAGCAGGAAGTGCAGAAAAGAACTTTGGCCGCATCCTCAAAGAACATTTTAAGCCTTACCGCGACGAAATGATTATTTCTACAAAAGCAGGCTACGATATGTGGGCCGGTCCTTATGGAGACGGAGGCAGCAGAAAATATCTGATTGCTTCTTTGAATCAGAGTCTGGAACGAATGGGTCTGGATTATGTTGATATTTTCTATCATCACAGAATGGATCCGGAAACTCCGCTCGAAGAAACAATGTGCGCCCTCGACCAGATTGTAAAAAGCGGAAAAGCCCTTTATGCCGGCCTTTCAAATTATGATGGCCCTACTCTCGAAAAGGCTACTGCAATTTTAAATGAACTCCACACCCCATTTATCATCAATCAGAATTCTTATAATATTCTCAACAGAACAATCGAAAACAACGGCCTTAAATCAACTGCAGCTAAACTTGGAAAAGGAATCATCTGCTTCTCTCCTCTTGCTCAGGGACTTTTGACAGACCGCTATCTTAAAGATATTCCGGAAGACAGTCGTGTTAAAAAAGATGGCCGCTTTCTCAAAGAAAAGAATGTTGAAGATAACCGCGACGTTTTGATTAAGCTTAATGAAATTGCCGCTGCAAGAAATCAGACACTTGCAGAAATGGCTCTTGCCTGGATTTTGAAAGATTCTGATATAACTTCTGTTTTGATTGGAGCTTCAAGACCGGCTCAGATTCTGGATAATATCAAGGCTCTTGAAAATACAAGCTTCTCTAAAGAAGAGCTGGATGCTATTGATAAGCTGACGCTCAATAAATAGAAGCTGTAATTTAAACACTGTCTGCTGCCCTTCACTTATCATTCCTACGCAGATACAGATATGCACCCGCGCAAATGAATGCCGAAAGCAAGCTTCCCATAGGCGCCGCAAGCCCCATTGGAAAAAGAGTTTCCGGCCAAAGTCTTGAGGCGAGGTATGCGCCCGGAATACGAATGAGAATGATTGAAATTGAATTGTGTATAAAAGAAATAATTGATTTTCCCATTGCGCAGAAATAGCCGCTGAAGCAGAAGTGGATGGCTGCGAGCACGCAGTCGGTTACGTAGGAGCGCAGATATTGAGTACCAAAAGTCACAACAATTTCGTCGCGGGTAAAGAGGCTGATGACCGGCCCTGAAATAAACTGGAAGGCAATGGCAAAGATTGCACCGATTCCAACGGCGATTGCAGTACCAGCCCAGAAGGTTTTTCTGGCTCTGTCGTGAAAGCCTGCCCCGATATTCTGAGCCGCAATGGCACTGATGCTGGAAAGCATGCTGGAAGGAATGAGGAACAAAAAGCAGATGATTTTTTCTACAATGCCGACTGCGGCCGCAACATTTACTCCGCGGCGGTTTGCAATAATCGTAATCACAATAAAAGAAATCTGGATAAAGCCGTCCTGACAGGCAACCGGAAGGCCGATTTTTAAGATTGCACTCATAACGGCCTGGTCAATTTTGAGGTCCTTTTTTGTAAGCTTAAGGCTGCGTTTTTTTGCAATCGCAATCAGACTGATGATTACACTAACCGCCTGTGCGATTACTGTTGCAATTGCCGCACCCTCTGCCTGCATTCCCATCAGGCCCATAAAGATATAGTCGAGGATGATGTTGAGACTACAGGCAATGATTACAAAAATCATAGGGCTTTTTGAATCGCCCATTCCACGGTAAATTGATGCAATTACATTGTAGGCAACAATAAAAGGAATTCCGAAAAAGCAGATTTTGAGATAGGCTACCGTCTGGTCCACGCTTTCCGGCGGCGTTGAAACAAGGCTTACAATTCCGCTGCAGGTCGAATGCAGAATGATTGTCGCAAGGACTGAAAAAATTAAAAATAGTGTGATTGTATTGCCTGTTACTTTTGAAGTACGTTTTGTGTCGCGGGCGCCAACTGCCTGACCAATCAGAACCGTGCCGCCCATTGCAAGGCCCACGATAATCACCGTGAGCATATGCATAACCTGACTACCGATAGACACCGCAGAAATTACCGCCGCCCCGTTGAACTGGCCGGCAAGAAAGAGATCTGCCATGCCATAGAGGGTTTGCAGAAAATATGAAAGAAGGAATGGCAGAGAGAAAAATACGATGTTTTTTAGAATACTGCCTTGGGTTAAATTTTTTTGCATACTACTATTACCGGTGGTTGAGTACCGCGAAGCGGGTGTATGCATAGTGCGCGCAAGCGCACTAGAAAATAATTTCCTTGAATGCAAACGATGCGAAGCATCGTATCGAAACCACATTGTTTACAGACATCTGCGGGGGTTTCGACCCTTCGACAAGCTCAGGAACCGTACGGCTTCGCCTACTCAACCACCGTATTTTAGAACAGTCTCATCAAATCTTCAATTGTCTCGCGGCGGCGGATTACCTTTACGCTGCCATCTTTGCAGATAAGAACTTCTGCAGGGCGTGGGCGGCTGTTGTAGGTTGAACACATAGACCAGCCGTAAGCACCGGTATCGAGAACGCAGGCGAGGTCGCCGCGCTTCATTTCCGGCAGTGGACGGTCTTTTGCAAGAAGATCTCCGCTTTCGCAGATGTTTCCTGTTACAGTCTGTTCCATAAGTGAGTCACGACTAACAACTTTTCCTTCGCGGATAACTTCAATATCATGCCAGCTGTCGTACATGCTAGGGCGAACTAACACATTCATTCCTATATCAGTTCCGGCAAAAGTTTTTCCGTTGTTGTGTTTAACTGCATGAACCCGGCCAAGAATTACGCTGCCTTCTGCAACACAGAAACGGCCAGGCTCGCTCTTGAAAAGCGGTGCACGTCCGTACTTTACAACAAAATCATCGAGAATCGGTTCAAGGCGCTTCTTAAAATCTTCCATCGGGAAATCTTTTTCGTCATCCAGCTTGTGATATGGAATACCGTAGCCGCCGCCAAAATCGATGAACTCCAGATCCTTAAACTGAAGGGCAATTCGCAAAATGTTAGTAACCGCATCAAGATAAGGCTGTGGGTCCATAAAAAGCGAACCAATGTGCTGGTTGATTCCGGCAATTGTAAGATTGTACTTAGCGGCAATTTCAAAAATCTGAGGAATAAACTCTTCAGAAATTCCAAACTTAGTTTTCTTTCCGCCGGTAATTACCTTTTCGTGGTGACCTGCACCAACTCCGGGATTGATACGGACTGCAACCTTACCGCCCTTATTGAGAGAACCGTAAAGCTCAAGCTGCTGCAGAGAGTCGCAGCTGGTCATAATTCCGTGGTCAATTGCAAACTGCATTTCTTCTGCACTAACGTTGTTTGGAACAAAGAAAATACGTTCCTTTGGAAAACCGGCCTTAAGCAGCATCTGAATTTCTCCAACGCTCATTGCATCGCAGTTGTTACCTTCTTCAAGAGCAAGCTTAAGAATGTGGATGTTTGTGTTTGCCTTTACGGAATAGTTCGCGGTATAAGGATACTTTGTAATTACCTTTGCAACTGCATCCATACGGTTACGAAGAATATTCTCGTTGTAAACGTAAAGCGGTGTACCGTATTCCTGGGCAATTTTTTCCGGGTCATTGCCCTCGAAGAAATTTACGTTTTCTATGAATGAATTCATGTTTACTCCTAATATTAATATGCCACACGGATTTGAAACGACTAACGTCGTTTCTATTTTTTATTTTATAAATGATTTTGCGTTAGCAAAATCGAATCCGTGTGGTATCCTTTTATAACAAGTGAGCACGGATTTCTTCACCGCTCAGTGGGCTCAGGTATGCCGGTGCTACATCGAATACTGTCTTACAGCCAAGGCTGCCTTCTTTGTTCAGGCGGTAAACTGCACGTGCATAAGCAACAAGTACGCTTGATGTAAAGGCAGGGTTTGAGTCGAGCTTGAGGCTGTACTCAATTACGTTGTTGAACTCGTTGTCCCAGCCGGTCTTTCCGGAACGGATTACAAAGCCACCGTGTGGAATGCCAGAGTGGTCGCGCTTCAATTCTTCTTCGCTGATAAAGTGAACTGTTGTGTCGTAATCAGCAAAGTAGTTTGGCATCTCTTTAATTTCTTTTTCGATGCGAGCCTTATCAGCACCTTCTTCCGCTACAACAAAGCATTCACGTGTGTGCTTCTGGCGAGTAGTCAAATCAGGATTTGAACCAGAGCGAACAGCGTCCAAAGCAGCCTGTACAGGAATTGTATACTGCTTGCCGTCCTTTACGCCTTCAATGCGGCGGATAGCGTCTGAGTGTCCCTGGCTAACTCCCTTACCCCAGAAAGTGTAGTCCTTTCCATTTGGAAGAATGCAGTTTGCATAAAGACGATTCAGGCTGAAAAGTCCCGGATCCCAGCCACAGCTGATGAGTGCTGTATGCTTGAAGTCCTTTGCAACCTTATCAACATTTGCAAAGTGCTCAGGGATTTTTGCGTGTGTATCAAAACTGTCGATTACATTAAAATATTTTGCATATTCAGGAGTCTGCTTTGGAAGGTCCGTTGCAGAACCACCACAGATAATAAGAACATCAACTTCGTCCTTATGTTTTTCAACTTCTGAAACATTGTAAACAGGAACTCCGCTTGTAAGAATCTTTACAGTTGACGGGTCGCGGCGTGTAAATACAGCTGTAAGTTCACAGTCCGGATTCTGTTTGATTGCGCATTCAACGCCCTTTCCAAGATTACCATAACCTAAAATACCGATTTTCATATAACCTCCATTGTGTCACCCTGAACTTGTTTCAGGGTCTTTTTTATAGATCCCGAATCAAGTTCGGGATGACAACCCTGTAAGATTCGGGATGACACTGTATTTATTTTCCGCTCAAAAGCGTAATTCTATCCTTTAATGCTTCCTTCATAACCTCAACGAGGTTTTTTTGTCCGGAATACAAACAGGTATCGTGTTCATCGCCGGTAAGTTCGCCTGTAAGAACATAAGACGAATCTGTAATAAATCGCAGCTGGCCCGGCTCCGGCTTTGTTTCGTAGATTTTTGCCCCGCTCAGTTTAAAGCCCTGGGTTAAGAGCACAACCTTTTTACCGGCCTTTACTATTTCTGAAAGCTCGCCTTCAAATTCGCTAAGCACATCCGCCGGCGCCATCATATAAAGACGCAGCTCTGTTTCCGAAAGCATCTGGCGGATTTTGTTTTTGATATTCTTAGCACCAATGATTGTAATATAACCGTCGCAGGAAATAACCTTTCGCGGTGCATGCTTTTCCAGCCAGACCGCAGTTTTCTTTAATTCTGAGATTCTGTTATCTGTAAAACGAGAGATTTCCACAGGACGATATTTTGTTGCTTCACCCTGAACAAGATAGGCCGCTCCCTTTTCTACAAGAGCGGTAAGACCTGCATAAACGTTCGAGCGCGAAATACCGGTGTCCTTTGCAACCTCATAACCGGTCATCTCTCCATGGTTCAAAAGAGCCGAGTAAATCGAGCCCTCCTGACGGGTGAGTCCAAAATCATTCAAACTGTCTATAAAGTTCATATCTGACATAATCTGATTCCGCGCCTTTGCTTTTTAGTAGTTCTAATTAATACTACTAGTAAATATACTGATATTTATATTTAAAGTCAAATTTATAATTGCATTATCAATAAAATATTGTATTATTAGTTAATCGATTAACTAAATTATCAGGGGTAATTATGATTCCTACAGAACCTTCAAAAATATCAGATAACAAATACCGCTTTGATTCCTTCGCGAACGGCAAAGCCTTTGACGGCAACAAAAAGGGCCGCCTGCCCGCAATGGGCTGGAACAGCTGGAATGCTTTTGGAAGCGGAAATACAGAAGCCCTCACAATAATCATGGCAGATAAAATCATAGAGCTCGGCCTTGATAAGCTTGGTTATAAATATGTAGTTCTCGACGACGGCTGCTATAAATCTGAACGCGAGGACGGCAAGCTTGCAAATGAGCCTGTAAAGTTCCCCAGTGGCTTCCGTGCCCTTTCCGACTATGTTCACGCAAAAGACCTTAAGTTTGGAATGTACAATGATATAGGAACAAATCTCTGTGCCGGTGCGCAAGTGGGAACCTGCGGTTTTGAGGCCACCGATGCAAGGTCTTATCTTGACTGGGGCGTAGATTTCCTCAAAATTGATAACTGCTACTACCTTTGGGATAATGCGACTTTTTCAAATCCTGAGAACGCAAAGTACGTTTTTGCCCCAAATTTGCGCCAAATTCAGTTAAAAAATGGTGATTTTTCCATTTTACTCAACGCTGACAAGGGAATTCTTGAAGGCCGGGGTGCAAGCCTTAAAGACGGCTATGTAACCGGAATCGGAACCTTCGACGGCACAAATACCGGAACTACTCCTGTTGGCCCTATGAGCAGCGAGCTTGTTTTTGATATTGAAGCTCCAGAAACGGGAGAATACGAACTGCTTGTAAACTACGCTACAGCCCGCCAGAACGGCTGCGGCGAATGGCTTCAGGTTGCTACAGGTTGCGGCGAAGAGACCTCATATTTTTATGATAATCTTCTCCCGCAAACTGATTCTCCTGAAAGCTTCGTAAACTCAGACCCGATTAAAATCACTTTGAAAGCTGGCCGCAACAAGCTTCGCCTCATGAATCACCGCCGCCAGGAAAACACCCTCTGCTCTTATGCCGCAATGCTTGAAGGCTTAAATGAAGCAAAGCCCGGACACGAGGTCCTTCTTTCCCTCTGCGAATGGGGAAAAACCCAGCCGCAGAACTGGGGCTACAAGGTTGGAAACTCCTGGCGAATCTTAAATGATATTACCTTCCGCGTGGGCCGCGACGGCGACCCGGGCTTTGGAGAGTGGACAGATCCAGGAACCCCGAGTGTTACATCACAGTATAACAAGGCCGTAATTATGGACGAATTCGCAGGCCTGGACAAGGGCTGGAACGATCCGGACATGCTGATGGTAGGAATGACTAACATGACAACACAGATGAGCCAGACTCACTTTACAATGTGGTGTATGATGAATTCCCCTCTGATGCTGGGCCTGGACCTGCGCCGTGTCACTAAGGGAGATGAACTTTATAACATTATTGCAAACGCAGACCTTATAGCCCTCAACCAGGACCCTCTGGGTCTTCAGGCAAAACGCATTTATACCACAGCCACAAAGGCCGACAAGGACGAGCCAGTCACAAGTCCGGACAAGGCTTATATAACCGACTGCGACCGCGTGGATATTCTGGCAAAAGCTCTGGCAGACGGCTCGCTTGCACTTTCCTTTATCAATCTCAGTAAAGAAAAGAAATGCGGCAGTTTTTCTGTGGACCTTAAGCTGATTCAAAAATATCTTGGTGATAAACTGCCTTCAAGCTTCTACGAAAGCAAGGGCTTCAATTTTAAGAATTTATGGACCGGAGAAAGAGGCAGCTTCGCCAGCGACGTTTTTTCTGTCTCAGAAATTGAAGGCTGCGGAAATATCACTTTGAAAATCACAGCTGCGGAGGAATAATGTGACCGAAGGCGAACTTGAAAATGCTATCCCGGTGGGCGAGTTTGTGAGCCAGCTCTTTTCTCTCAGAATTGATAAGAAGAGCCCGGACACACAACTTACTCTCCCCGAGCTTCTCCGCTTCGGCCATTTTCGCGGCTGGCTGGAAGACGCTGACGAACGCAATCCCACCGCGCCACTTAACCGCCAGACAGCCGCGCGAATAACGCACGAGTTTTTGCGGCTGGAACTGAACATTCCTGACCTTGCAGATATCACTCCCGCAACAAAGCTTTCGGACCTGTATATTTGCCGCGCCTGTGCAAATCATATAGCCCAGGTCTATTGCCGGGGAATTATGGGGGCAAAAAAAGAGGAGCCCGATAATCCGGACTCCCCTGCCTTATTCTTTAATCATCTGGCTTTAGTAACCAGAGAAGAAGCTTGTGAAATATTAGAAGAACTTCTTAAGCTGATTTCCTAATTCGTTCTTTACATTTTCGGTTGCCTGCTGGGCTGCCTTCTTGGTCTCTTCTTCGGCCTTACTCTTCATCTGATTTTCTGCTTCTGCACGCTTCTGTGAAAGCTGCTTTTCGTAGCTGTTAGCCTGTCCTACCGAACCGGTAAGCTTAGCCTTAATATCATCAAGCGAACCAAACTGTCCGAGAGCTCCACCGCTTGCTTCGTTGATTTTCTTTGTAAGCTCATCCTTCAGCTTATTTTTGATATCGTTAAGCTGGGCTTCCATTTCCTTTCTCAAAGAATTAAGCACCTGAACATCAGCGTCTGAATCAAGCAGCATATTAAGGCCGCCAGACATTGTAAAGCCGCTTGATATGCTGGCACGAACCGTATTGATGCGTCCCATAACATTTGAATAAATCTTTGAAGCATATTCCGGCTCAAAAGGAACAGTTGTAATTTTCAAGTCAGTAAGCAGCCCCTTTCCGGTAATTTCAAAGCCTTCATCATCAAAAATCTTAAGAATGGCATCTACAGCACACTTTGCGTCAAAAGCCGGAACTCCCGGATATGAACCAAACTTTTCTGCCGGAATTACGAGCGGCAGATTTTTAAGGCCATAATCTGCACGAATCAGAGGCTCACTTGTATTTGTACGGAAATCAACTACAAGCTTTGCTGAATGCTGCAGATTAAAAAGCTCCATATTAAAATCAATTTTGGCCGGCTTATTTATGATATCCTGATTACTTGCAATATCTGTTGCCTGAGCAAAGAAGTTAGGTCCTGAACCGGCCATCTTTTTAATCCAGACTGATGGAACCTTGTCCTGTCTGTAGTAAATATCCCGTCCAGGTGCGCGTTTTACAGTGTACTTTGTTTTTTCTTTTTTAACCTTTTCCTTCTTAGGCTGGGTTGCCTGTTTTGTCTTTAATTCAAGAAGATAATTTACACCCTTCTGAGCATAAGGATAATATTTCCCAAGTACATCGCAGGCAACATTTTCTGCCATTCCACTTATAAGCTTTGTACCATCAGAAATATTAAGTGATTTAATTTTATTGATTTCTGAGTTGGCAAAATTCATATCGTGAGCAACTGCATTCTGTACAGTTTTACGAAGTCCATCAGCATCCGCAATATCTGCATTAAAGCTGTTTAGAATTCCGTTTGCCTCGTTTTTAACCTTATCAATATTTTTATAGGTTGAATCAAGTGTCTCTATAAACTCTTTTATTTTAAGCGGATTATTCTGAACTGAATTATAATCAAAATTAATAATTTCATTTACCGCAGACTGAAGGTTATCTACTGTCTGCTGAACTTCTGCCGGCTTAGCCTGCCACTTAGCAATAATTTGAGGTACCTGCTCCTGAACCTGTTTAGATACCTCTGGTGTCTGAAGCTGAGCGGCAAAATTCTGCATAAGAGTTTCGGGGTTCAGTGAATTAAATAATCCGGTTATATTTTTTTCAAGCGAGCTTGCGGCTACTGCCTTTTTTTCTGCAAGCATTTTTCCAAGCTGTGATTCTGACGCTTTTTTTGCGGTTTTAGCTTTATCTTTTTTGATTTTTTTGGCCTTTGCGGGCGGCAGCTCTCCGGAAGTTTTTCGCTCGGTTCCACTGTTTACATCAAGAACCGAAAGCTCATCCGCAACAAAACGTTTTCTCAAAAGCTGTCCTAAATCAAAATCAAGAGTGATTGAACCGATATCAACAAGATTTTTCATATAATCATTTTTGTTGGCAATTTCAATCTTTTTGATTTTGAGGGATGAATCCAGCAATTTAAAATCTACACTCTGAATGTCGCACTTTGCCTCAAAGATTTTTTCGCAGGCAATTGTTATTCCCTTTTTGATAATTACATTTTTGAACATTGTAAAACAGATTGGAATTGCCGCAATAAAGGCGAGCGTTACAAGAAGCGGAACTATATTAATTCGTCCCTTCTGCTTCTTTATCTGTTTTGCAAGTGCCTTAAGGCGTTTCATTTCCTTTTTTGCAAGCTGAGCCTGCTTTTCTTCCGGAATTGCATAAAGTGGAATCTGTTTTTTTCCTTTTTTTTCTACCTCTGAAAAAAGGCTTTTTACATATTTTTTATCTTCCGGCACATAAAGCTTTTTATAGATTTTTTTCTCCAGCTTTTTTGCTGTATATTTTTTTCTGAAAAGTGATGGTATCTTTTTCATTTCTCTGCCCCCTTAGTCCTTCTTTGCCGCAATGGCCACCATTTTCTTTACGAGTGGAACCTTAGAAATTGCTACAATAAATTTTGTCTTTCGCAAAACAGGAACAATCTTGTTACGCATAAGCCAGACTAAAAGACGGGCAATTACATAGAGCGGTATATAAAGTACAAGTCCGCACAAGAGCGAACCGGAAGCAATTGTATTATTGAATTTTGTAAAGCCTACAAAAGGAATATCCAGCAGCCAGGCAAAGGTCGGCTCCAGCTGTGGGAGTGTAAGGAACCAGTAACCAACATTATCAAATATAGAATCAAAAAGTGGGGCAAGCAGCGTAAAGCCTATAGTGCTTAGAACAAGGGCTCCCTTGTTTATTCGCATAAAAAGAACAAAAACTGTGATTATGTACCAGAAAATGTTGTCTTTCGGTAAAAAACCGAGGAGCATTCCCAAACAAACTGCATGAGCAATTTCACCCGGATGTGAATTGCTGTTTAATGCCTTTAAGAATTTTACAATAAATTTCAGCATAAGAAACTCCGATTTTTAATCTTCTTTATATTTTAACAGAAAGAATAGAGTTTGCAAGAATTTATTGTTATAGGAAAAATGTAATATGGGGGATTTTAAGGGGGTGCGGCCAGCACCCCCTTAGGAGGAAGGGTAGCGCAAGACCGCTGAGCGGGCTTGCGCGAAGGGAGGGGCTCCTCCCTCCTTCTGAATAATTATTTTGCGTCTCTCATTGAAAGGGCAAATTTTACTACACGGAAGCCTACATCATCATAAGTTCTTGAAACCGGAGCGTAATCTCTTGCAACAACTGTTACGTTTTCTGCAGGCTTTCTGTAACTACCACCACGCATAATGCGGCGCTGATTACTGCTTGCCCAGGCATTGTAACACCATTCCCAGACATTTCCGTTCATATCATATACACCAAAACCATTTGCGGCTTTTGTCTTTACATCATGTGCGGTTCCGTTTGAATTGTCTGTGTACCAGGCAACCTGGTCTGGAGATGTATTTGACACACTGAAAAGATTGTTCCAGCTTTCTGAAACAGGATCTCCACCACGAGCTGCGAATTCCCATTCAGCTTCTGTAGGAAGGCGATAACCGTTTGCTGTTTCATCGATTATTGAGTTTTCAGCTTTTCCTTCGCCATCCTTTGCTGAATCTGCTTCTTTGAGAACTGCGCCGTTATACTTATAAACCGGTTTCAGTCCATCTTTCTCACTTGCCGCATTACACCAAACAAGAGCATCACGCCAGCTGATCATTGTTACAGGAAGATCTGAACCTGTTGGTGCGGCACCGTCTTTTCCGTTGTTTCCTTCGCGGCCTGGATTTGCAAATTTGTAACCCTTCTCAACTGCCCAGGTATAAACTTCATACCAGCGGGCATAAGTTGTTTCATTTTGAGCGATGAAGAAGGCCATTAAATCTACAGGTTCAGCTTCTGAAGCCTTTGCAAAAGCTGAATCTCTTTCTGCTGTTCCTTGTGTTACAATTTCAAAAAGATTTTTTGAAAAGCCATTTTCTGAAACATAAATTACACGTTTTTTAGATTCTGATTTACTGTCTGCCGCAGCAGCCTTTGGCTTTGACGCACAACCAGTAATAAATAAGGCGGCAAATAAAGCCGAAATTGAAAGAATTGTTAATCTTTTCATTCTAGTAACTCCTTGGTTTAGAACCTGATAATATTTTAACACGGATATCCAAATCCTGCCATTTTAAAACAACAAAAAATTATATGGTTACAAAAAAGAATTTTGAAGGAGATATTTTTCTACAATAATTTAGTATCTTTTTTATACAAAAAAAAAAAATTTGATGTATGATTTATGATAGAAATATCTAAAATTTCGACTCAAAAATACTAAAATCAGGAGTTTTTATGAAATATTATGTAAATGCGGCAGCTGCTGCCGGCGGAGATGGCTCTGAAAAAAAGCCTTTTAACAGGATCCAGGCGGCTGCGGATATTGCTCTTGCGGGCGATGAAGTAATTGTTGCACCGGGAATCTACCGGGAGAACGTAAATCCTAAAAAGGGCGGAAAAGAAGGAGCTCCAATTGTTTATCGCTCTGCAAAGCCTCTTGCTGCCCACATTACAGGTGCTGAAGTTTTGACTGGCTGGAAAAAGGTTGACGGTTCCGTTTACACAGCCCGTGTTTCAAACTCAATTTTTGGAAAATACAATCCTTACAAAACTCTGGTTAGCGGTGACTGGTTTATTGCATATTTTATTGCTCACACTGGCGACGTATATTTGAACGGAAAATCTATGTATGAGGTTCAGAGTCTTGATGAAGTAAAAAAAGCAGAGCCGAGCGAAGCTGCATGGGATACTCAAGCTTCCCGCTACAAGTGGTTTACTGAACAGGACAAGAAAACTGATGAAACTGTCTTCTACGCAAACTTCCTTGGCAAAGATCCTAACAAAGAAAATGTAGAAATCAGCGTGCGCCGAAACTGCTTCTACCCACAGAAGGAAGGCGTTGGTTACATTACCTTGAGCGGATTTACAGTTTCTCAGGCCGCAACCCAGTGGGCTCCTCCAACTGCCTACCAGGAAGGTATGATTGGCCCACACTGGTCAAAGGGCTGGATTATCGAAGACTGTGAAGTTTACGAATCAAAGTGCTCGGGAATCTCTCTTGGAAAATACAAGCAGCCTAACAACGACAACAAATGGCTCAAGACAAAATACAAGGACGGAACTCAGACAGAACGTGACTGTATCTGTCAGGCCCAGGTTGAAGGCTGGTCAAAGGAAAACATCGGCTCACACATTGTGCGCCGCTGTAATATTCACGACTGCGGCCAGACAGGTATTGTAGGACATCTTGGCGGAGTCTTCTCTCTGATTGAAGATAACCACATTCACCACATCAACAACAAACAGAATCTTGCGGGAGCAGAAATCGGAGGAATTAAAATGCATGCCGCAATCGACTGTATTTACCGCCGCAACCACATTCACCACTGTACCCGCGGAATCTGGCTGGACTGGCAGGCACAGGGAACCCGCGTAACTCAGAACTTCTTCCACGACAACTGCCCGCCACGCCGCCCGGGAAAGAACATTGTTGCCGAAGTTGCAGAAGACCTCTTTATTGAAGTTTCGCACGGACCAACTCTGGTTGATAACAACATCTTCCTTTCACCTCGCGCACTTAAGCTTGCTACCCAGGGTGTGGCCTGTGTTCACAATATTATTGCTGGAAGCTTTACCGCAGTTGGCCGCGGCTGTAACAACGGAGCTCCTCACCGCCCTTCACCTCGCTACACTCCATATCATATGCACCACAGAACAGAGGTTGCGGGCTTTATGACAATTCTGCACGGCGACTGTAAGTTCTACAATAACATTTTCATCCAACAGGAAATCTGCCCTGAGTTTGCAGCCCGTATGCAGGAAAATGCTTTCAACGATTGGGATGATTCAAACTTTGTTGCGGGTACTCTTCCTTACAACAACTACCCTACTTTCGAAGAATGGGATGCCCAGTTCAAGGGCTACTGCGGAATGGGTTCGCAAACTACCGATCGTTATTATAGCGAGCTTCCAGTATGGGCATGCGGTAACCTTTACTTCAACGGAGCAAAACCGATGAAGAAGGAAAGCGATGCTTATGTTGACAGTGCCAGCCCTGTTACAATCGGCTATGAAGAAAAAGGTGGAAAAATCTGGCTTAAGACAAATGTTTATGATTTAGTAAAAACAAGCTGCGTTCTTATGCGTACCGAAGATATTGCCCCAGCCTTTGAGCCAGAACAGGCTTACGAAAATCCTGACGGAAGTCCGATTATTTTTGATACAGATTTCTTTGGAAAAAAACGCGGCAAAAAGCCGATGGCCGGACCTTTTGCCGATAAGGATGAAATTAAGACATCTCTGTTTTAGTCGGCAAGCACAGCTTGCCTCTGAGCCGTTCTTTCGATGAACCTAAAATGGCCCGCTCTCGCAGCCCATTTTTTAACGGTTCTTCGATTGTAGGCTACATCGCAGTGTAACCGCCATCAACAGGCAGAATAACGCCTGTAACATAACTTGAAGCCGGGCTTGCGAGGAAGAGAGCTGCAGTATCGAGCTCTCCCTCGTTGCCGTAACGGCTGAGAGGAATCATAGTTTGTGCATTCTGCTGGAAGAAATCTGAATCCAGAGTTTCCTTTGTAAGAGGGCTGTAGAAATAACCCGGGCAGATTGCGTTTACGTTAATGTTATATTTTCCCCATTCACTTGCAAGACCACGAGTCATGTTTACAACACCACCCTTTGCTGCATGATAAGGTGAACAAGGAGCTACCTTATTTCCAACCATTCCGTACATTGAAGCAATGTTGATAATGCGGCCGTACTTAGCAGGAATCATAGCCTTTTTTGCAATAGCGCGGGCCATGCGGAAAGAACCGAACATATCAATATTGATTTCGTTGTAGAACTGGTCGTCTGTAATGTCCTCTGCGGGAGCAACAGCACCTGTACCGGCATTGTTAATAAGAATGTCGATGCGACCATACTTTGCCATAATTTCGTCGATTACAGCATTTACGCGGGCAGTGTCTGTAATATCGCACTGAATGCCAATAGCCTCAACCTTGTATGTATCTGCAATCTCTTTAGCAACAGCATCAATCAATTCCTTACGACGTGCAATAGCAACAATCTTTGCACCCTGATTAGCAAGAGCCTTAGCCATCTGAACACCAAGGCCTGTAGAACAGCCGGTTACAACCGCAACCTGACCGGTTAAATCAAAATAATTCTTCATAAAAAACTCCATTTATTTTTTAATACTTTTACAATTCAGATTATAGCAGATTTATTGTTTAATGGATAGTTAGTTGCAATTAACAAAGGAGGGCGGAGCCCCGCCCTGCGCCTCAACCGCCTGCGGCGTTTTCGGCTACCCACCCAGCGGGAGTTCGCCACCCCCGCAACGCCCCGGCTATTTTGTGAGCTCGTAAAAAATCACCGAGGCCGCCTGTGCAACATTGAGGCTGTCTACAAGACTTTCGGCCGCACCGGCCTTCATGCCGCCCCAGGGAATAATCACCAGCTCGTCGCAGTTTTTGCGGACTACTTCACTGATTCCATGCTCCTCATTTCCAAGAACAATCAGGGCCGGCTTTTTACGGGCAGCAGGAGAGCTTAAAAAGTCTACAGATTTTTTTGCAGACAAATCAGTTCCAACCCGCAGCATTTTTCCTGCCAGGGCTTCCAGCAGCCTTGCGCTGGACTGCACACTGTAAATATTTACATATTCCATTCCGCCCTCAGCCACACGGTAGCTGCTGGTAGTAATAGAGCTCTGTGCTTCGTCCAGGGGAATCACAATATTTTTTATTCCAAAAAATGCGGCACTTCGCACAATTGCACCAAAGTTGTTAGCGTTGCCTATCCGGTCTAAAAGTACAGCACTCTCGCCGCGCTCAATCCAGCCGTCGGTAATATCAGAATCCAGAGGTTCAATTTGCGGCGCTTCAATCATAGCAACAACACCCTGGTGATGTACCGTGCCGCTCAATTTCTCAAGGTCCGCAGCCGGCTTTTGATTATAAATGCCGTGAACCTTGGCAAGCTTCTTGCAAAGACCGCCAAACTTAGGAGCAACCTCTTCTGTAAAATAAAGGCGGGTAATCTTCTCCGGATGATTTTTTTCGAGCTTCTTTACAGTCGCAAAACCGCATACTGCAAGCTCGTTGTTTTTCTTATTCTTCATAATCTAAATATACACAAAAAATTACTTAATTGATATATTAAAGTAACATATCATCCTTCTTCAGGTGTTAAACTACTAAGAGGTATAAAATGAAAAAACTGATTACACTAATTATTTTCATATCACTTACTACAGGACTCTTTGCACTTCCAAATCTCTTAAAAAAAGAAGACTTCGGTGCAAATGCCATCGACAATATCGAGGTCAATTTATCCTGGGAAAACATTATCGTCAAAGAAACCTACGATAATTCTGCTATAGAAGTTGAAATTTATTCAAACTACAAAAAGTATTCCCCTGAGGTTTCTGTTTCTGGTTCTACTCTTTATATTGACAGTGTAAAAAAGAACTTTGCTTTTATTGATATTGCTAAAAATCCAACTGGAACAAGATGCACTGTAATTCTTTATGTTCCTCAGAAAAAAGATTTTGATGAAATCAGTATAAAAACAAGTAGTGGAGAAATAAATGTAGAACGAGCGCTTTCTGCAAAATCTTTAATTACACTACATTCCTCAAGCGGAGATATTTCTTCCTCAAAAGGTCTTTTTGCAGATGAACTTAAGGTTGAAGCAAGCAGCGGTGATATCGAGCTATACAACGTTGATGCAGATGAACTTTCAGTTCGCGCTTCAAGCGGAGACATAACTGTAGAAAAATTTACTGGTGGAAGCGGAAGTCTTCAGGCCAGCAGCGGAGATATTAAATCAATTGATTTTGCAAGTGAATACGCACTGTTCCACACTTCAAGCGGTTCGATATATGTAAAGAAATTTGATTGTGATTACTTTGATGCTGAAAGCACAAGTGGAAATATTACTCTGGATTTTGTTAATTCGCCAGCTGCAAGCTCTTCTGTCAATTCTACAAGCGGTGATGTAGAAATCTATCTCCCAATGCGCGCAAAGTTTTCTATGGACGTTTCCTGCACTTCGGGCATTTTCCGCGACAAGTTCAACAACAACCGTATGAATCCACGCAACAACTACAAGATGGACTACAACGGTGGCGGCTCAACAATTACAGTCCGCACAACTTCCGGAGATATCACTCTCGAATACTAATCCCGGAAAGAAGTTATGATTTGGTGAATTAAGAAAAGCTGCGTCTCGAAAATTGTTGCCTGAGATGTGACCAGTCTGAACAAACTGTCGTTTATTTCTATTTATAACAGAAACGAGCGAAAGCCTTGCTAATCAGGAAGCAATTTTTAGCTCTACCAGCGAAAGAGTGTGTAGCAACTGGAAGAACTTCACCCGGAAGAGCATAACCCCTTTCCCGCTAGCATGTTTACGGCTAAAAACGAGTTCCAATGTTTTTTAGCCGTAAAAGTTTTGCGCCCCCCCAAAATTGGCTGTTGTCAAACTTTGAAGAAGATAACTAATTTCGAAAACTCATGAAAGCTTGATAATCTGAAAACATTTGTCAGTGAATAGTAGTTTCACTGATATTTACGTGAAGGTGCAGAATATTTTGCAAATCCACACGTAAAGCTTTTGTAAAAAGTACTTTTGGACAGCTTATTTGTTTAGAGTTTACGTGAAGCTCAGGAGATTTTTGAAAAAACACACGTAATTTTTGTACAGAAATTGCGTGTGAGAAGCATATTTATTTTATAATTACGTGTAAATCAGGTTATTTTCGAGAAAACACACGTAAAATTACCCAAAAACTTGCATTCAGCTTTCTTTTCTTGTTTCCATTTACATGTATTTTACAAAGAACTATTTCTTTTTCACGTAAAATATATTTTTACACAAAAAATCAAATGGTTTGACGCCCATCCAAAAAATTGACAGTTGTCATACCTGTCCTCTTCTACCATTATAATACAAATTCATTCTCTTATAACGCCATGAAATCCTTTGTTCCAGCTATTTCTTCCTGAGAATCTGGTTCAAACTGATAAAGCCCCCATATCATGGATTTTTCTGCATAAAAAAAGACTGCCGGTTTTCCGACAGTCTTTTCTCGTCATGCTGATGTCATTATTTGACTTAATCTGATAATCTCTCCGTTTCATGGAAAGTTCCGACTTAACTAGGAAAAATCATTGTTAAGTCGGAGTCTTTCACTTGAAAAAACTCTTTTTCTCCAAAAACGGCACTAACTTGTCCGACTCAACAAGAAAACAGCTTCGTTAAGTCGGAAATTTACAAGTCTTACACATCCTGGATACAGTTTTTTGCCCGACTTAACGTTCAAATATTCTGGTTAAGTCGGCAATCTTCAATTCTTACGCACCCTGGATACGGTTTTTTGTCCGACTTAACATTCAAATATTCTTGTTAAGTCGGCAAATAAAGCACTTTTTCCATCATTGAAATCAAAATATCACACAGAGACTTCCTAAAACAAAAAAAAGACTGCCGGTTTTCCGACAGTCTTTTCTCATCATACTGAACTTGTTTCAGCATCTAGACCCCTACACCTTCGCAGCACAGCTGCTCGGAGACTCACTCAAAATGCTCCACTGGAGCATTTTGACGGCTTACAGCCGTCGCTCCCTAAGTTCGGGGTAACAGTGGGCTTATGCCCAAGGATTTTTTCGTTCGCTACGCTCACTACCGAGTTTGTACGCAGCAAGCTGCTATCAAACTCGCAGATTACGTTA
>OCTW011587732.1_pt1 | contig 27853 bp, 33 predicted proteins | sample 1539671 | NCBI WGS metagenome assembly OCTW01 (sample SAMN02144230, study PRJEB22623) | gut metagenome | biome: sheep rumen | host: Ovis aries | place: New Zealand | reverse complement strand
ACTAATTGTTCAGCACTCATTTCAAAGTTGAATATTGCCACATTTTTATTTGTATTTCTAGCCACATTACTTGCAATATTAAGTGCAAATGCTGTTTTACCCATACCTGGACGAGCAGCAAGTATTATTAGTTCATTTTCATGTAATCCACTTGTTAATTTATCAAATTCATAAAAACCTGTGGATAAACCTGTAATTTCACTTTTGTTTTCACTTAACTTCTCTAAATCTGATTGAGCTTTAAAAACAACATCTTGAATATTTCTAAATTCACTCGTTTTCCTCTTTTGTACTACATTAAATATTTTACTTTCAGCTTCATCTAATATTTCATTAACTGGTGCATCAGTAGTATAAGACGCAGTTGTTATTTCATTAGATGCCTCTATAAGTTTTCTAAGCACTGATTTATCATGTACTATTTTAATATAATAATCTACATTAGATGCACTTGGTACAAAATTTGCTATTTCTATCAAATACTCTAAATTACCAACACTCGATAGTTCTTTAGCACTCTCTAACCTATCTGTTATTATTGTTATATCAACAGGAATTCCTTCACTATTTAAATCTTTTAAAACTTCAAATATCTTTTGATGTGATTCTAAATAAAAATCTTCAACATCTAGTTCATCACATATTTTTTGAAGAGCTAATTTAGAAAGAAATGCTGAACCTAAAACTGATTGTTCTGCTTCTAAACTATAAGGAATATTCTTATTATTCATATATTCACCTACTTCACTAATTTAATCTTCAAATCTAATGATACCTTTGGATGTAATTCTATTCTAACAACATGAGTTCCTAAGCTAGATATACTTCCATCTATAAATATCTTTTTCTTATCAACTTTATAACCATCTTTTGCTAGTTCATCCGCAATCGCTTTACTAGATATTGAACCAAACACTTTATCTTCTTTACCAGTTTTAACTTTAAAACTATATTCTTTTTTTTCTAATTCTTTTTTTATTTTTTCACATTCTTTTATTAATTCTTTTTCTTTTTCATTCCTATCTTCAATTTGATTATTTAATATTTCTTTACTTCTAACTGTATATTTAATGGCATAACCATTTTTAATTAAAAAGTTTTCTGCATATCCATCTTTTACTTCTTTAATTTCATCTTTTTTTCCTTGCCCCTTAAGATCCTTTAAAAATATTACTTTCATGAATATACCTTCTTTCATAATACTATCTAATATTATACTATATTTTTTAATAAAGAAAAAGAGATTAATAAAATTAATCTCTTCAATTATTTAGTAAATGGTATAACAGCCATTATACGAGCTCTTTTAATTATTTTAGCTACTTCTCTTTGATGTTTTGCACATGTACCTGTAACTCTTCTTGGTAAAATTTTACCTTTTTCATTTATATATTTACGCATGTCTTCTGCATTCATATAATCTAAAGTTTTTCCTGCACATAATTGACATACTTTCTTTTTTCTTCTTGGTCTAAAATCTGCCATAATTCCCTCCTTATTTATTATTAAAATGCGATGTCATCATCACTAATTTCTATAGAATCTCCAAAATTAGCAAATACTTCATCCGACATATCTGATTCTTCATTCATACTATTATCCTGTACAAAATCTGCTGGAGTAACATCAGTATCTGTTCCTCTGTTTTGACTTTGTGCCTTAGTCTCTAAGAATTGAACTGAATCTGCTACTACATCTGTAGTATAAACTCTTTGTCCATCTCTTTCATAACTACCAGTTTGAATTCTACCTTCAACAGCTACTAAACTACCTTTAGAAACATACTTTTTAACATTTTCTGCTTGTTTTCTCCAAACTACTATATTAATAAAATCAGTTCCTTGTTCTCCATTTTGACTTTGGAAAGGTCTATTAACTGCTAATGTAAATCTTGTAGTAGCAATATTACTACTTGTATATCTCAATTCTGGATCTCTTGTTATTCTTCCTATTAATTCTACTCTATTCATAGTACGCTCTCTTTCTATTATAACTTAATTATAATATGTCTTAAAATATTTTCATCAATTGTTGCTAAACGATTAAATTCATCAATAGCTTCATTATCTGACTCAATATTAATTAAGAAATAATATCCAGTCTTATGCCCTTTAATGATATAAGCTAATTCTCTTTGACCTATTTCTTTTGAACTTAAAATATTAGCTCCATGTTTAACTAATACATCTTCAAATTCTTTAGCAATTTTATCAACTGCATCTTTTTCTAAATCAGGTCTTATGATGAACGAAATTTCATATTTTTTCATTCTTACACCTCCCTTTGGACTATTGGTTTGCATTTGCAAACAGAGAGTAATTAAATACTCGTTATGTATTATAGCAAAACAGCTAAAAAAAGTAAACATTTATTCATAAGTTTTACATATATTATTTTATAAATTGATTTTTATTAACTAAAATGATATACTTTAAATATAAGGTGATAAAAATGAATAAAAGATTTATAAAAACAATTTTATTATTACTATTAATTCCAATAGTAATATGCATTATCGTAGCAATAATAAATTTAAGAAAAGATGATTCTTCAACTTTTTCTGCTTCGACTAGTTATAATCAAAAAACGCAAACTACAACTACTGTTAAAACTAATGATACTGATGGTTATCAAATTGGTAATAAATCAAACCCATTATTAGATTTTAGTAACAATTATACAATACTATTTATTAGTTCTATCGTGTTGTTTATATTGTTTATATTATTTTATTTCTTTCTTAATAGAAAAAAGGAATGGTAACCATTCCTTTTTTTATACGTTAAATCTAAAGAAAACAATATCTCCATCTTGCATTAAGTATTCTTTACCTTCTAGCCTCATTTTACCTGCTTCTTTTGCTTCTTTTTCTCCACCAAATTCTTTGTAATCTTCAAAGGAAGTGACTTCAGCACGTATAAATCCTTTTTCAAAATCTGTATGTATAATTCCAGCACATTCTGGTGCTTTCATGCCTTTTTTAAAAGTCCAAGCTCTACATTCATCTTTACCTGCAGTAAAGAATGTAGCAAGACCAAGTAAGTCATAGGTGGCAGTAATTAATTTATCTAAACCACTTTCACTTAATCCTAAATCAGTTAGAAACATTTCTTTTGATTCATCGTCTAATTCACTTAATTCACTCTCCACTTTGGCACTTAGCATAACTACTTTAGCATTTTCTTTAGAGGCATATTCTTCTACTTCTTTAACATAATTATTACCCAGAACTATATCATTTTCTGATACATTGGCCATATAAATAATAGGTTTTTTAGTTAATAAACTAAAGTTTTTTAACATTTTGTCTTCATCTTCAGTAAATTCCAGTCTTCTTACTGGAATATTATTTTCTAATGCTTCTTTTACTCTTTTCAAAACCTCTACTTCTTTTAATGCTTCTTTATCCTTGGTAGTCACAGCTTTTTTTTCTATTTTACCTAGTCTATTTTCAACAACCTCTAAATCACAAAATATTAATTCTAAATTTATAATTTCTATATCTCGAATAGGATCAACATTACCTTCGACATGAGTAATATTTGAGTCTTCAAAACATCTAACAACTTCACATATTGCATCTACCTCTCTTATATGAGATAAGAATTTATTACCTAAACCTTCTCCTTTAGATGCTCCTTTTACTAAACCCGCAATATCAATAAACTCATATGAAGTTGGTACAACTTTTTCTGGCATTTCTTTTTCTACTAAATACTCTAAACGTTTATCTGGAACTGTTACTATACCAACATTTGGATCTATTGTCGCAAACGGATAATTTGCTGCTAATATATTCTTCTTTGTAATCGCATTAAATAAAGTACTTTTACCAACGTTAGGTAATCCTACTATTCCCGCTGTTAAACCCATAATAATACCTCTTTTCTTTCTCAAATTAGTATAACATTTTAAATAGCATTAATCAATAAAAACACTTTTTAAAAAGTGTTTTTATATAGTCGGATATACTTTAGGTCCTATTGGAGAACCAAGTACATACCAACCAAATATTATAAATAACCATAGTATTGTAACTCCAATAAAGAATGGTATTAATAAGTTATAACACTTCTTTATAGAGAAATCACTCTTACTATATAATCCCATAAATCCAACATATATAGTGAAATATGGAAATACTGGTGAAATTATATTAGAAATACTAGATGTTAATCTAAATAATGCACCTGCAAATTCTGGAGTTAGATTAGACTTCATGAATAATGGCATTACACTAGGTGCAAACATAGACCATTTAGTTGCTGTTGATGATATTACAACACTTGATAATATAATAGCTAAACTAGAGAATAACATTAATATAACAAATGAAAAATCACCATTTCTTACAAATGTAAATAATATACTTGTTAATACTTCACCTATATTTGAAAACTTAAATATTGCAATAAATTCTGAAGCAAAGAATATTATTAATAATAATTCGCCTATGTTATTTAAAGATCCTTTTAATATCTTAATTAAATCTCTATCAGTCTTTATTTGTTTTGTTATTATTCCATATATTAATCCACAAACAAATGCAGCTAGTGCAATTATTATTAATATTCCATTAACGAATGGAGAATTTGCTCCAAACAACTTATTTACATACAATTCTTGTGAATTATCCAACAATCTACCTGATAAAGGTAAATTAGGAATTATTGAATATACAAATACTACTGCTAATACAGCTAAAGTAGTTAATGATACCTTTAATCCTTTTTTTCTTAATTTTTCATCAATTTCTTTTTCTTCTTCTTCTACTCTAACAGGTCTCTTTCTTGAAAGTATTTCAGTTAATATTGTTATTAATAATGCTAATAGTAATGATGATACAACTATTAAATATAGATTCCCACTATAACCATAAGAGTAGTCTGAATCAAGCATTTTAACAGAATTTTTAGCTATTTCAATCAAACTATAATCAAGTGATGTTATAAATAAATTAATATTTGCACCCGCTGCAACTGATACAAAGGCCATTGTCATTCCAACCACTTGACTTCTTTTATACTCTGTAAATAGTGCTATTGAAAACGGAATCATAATTACAAACGCTAAATCTTGTGAAAACCCCATAACTATACATAGTAATGAAAAAACAAAGAATGCTACACTTCTTGGAACCTTCTTTGAAAGTCTACTAAATATTTCTTTTAATAATCCTGTTTTTATTAAGGTTCCCATACCAAGTAAACCAATTATTATTGTTCCAAATGGAATGAACTTTAATAAATTATCTACTGCACCTCCAAATAAGAATTTTAATCCTTCAGTACTAATTAATGATTTTACTGTTAATATAGTTGTTGTTACTCTTCCAGTTTGTGAGACACTATATTCTGTTCCTTGTAATCCCAAAAGAGAAAGAACAAAACTCAAAAATACCGTTATTATTATAAGTAATACAAAAAACCAAACTGGATGTAATCCCCTTTTCTTTTTTATTTCATCCATATTATTCCTCCACTACTTTTTTTAATTTTTTATTAAAATCTATTCTTGGAAGCATTATTGTTCTACCACAATTGATACATTTTATTTTTATATCTACTCCCATTCTTACAATTTCCCATAAATTAGTTCCACACGGATGATCTTTTTTCATAATTACTTTTGATCCTAATTTATATTCTTTATCCATATAATCACCCTATTCATCCATATTGAAATTCATTATTTCTAAAATTCTATTTAAATCTTGTACATTTGTGAAATTAATAGTAATCTTATTAGAATTAATTTTAACCTTAGTACCTAATTTTTCTTTTAACATGTGTTCAACATCTTTAAACTCATTATCTTTCTTTTCTCTATTTATAGGTGTGTTTCTCTTAAACTCATCTGTACTTGCCAAAGACTCAAGTTCTCTAACACTAATATCCTCTTTTATAACTTTATCAGCAAGTTCTTCTATTTTATCTCTATCTTCTAACTTGCTTAAAACTCTAGCATGTCCCATACTTAATTTATTATATAAAACTAAATCTTGTACATTTGCTGGCAATTTTAATAATCCTAACATATTAGTAATATGACTTCTACTTTTACCAACTCTGTTAGCAAGCTCTTCTTGAGTTATTTGATAACTATCTAACATATTTTTATAAGCATTAGCTTCTTCTATTGCAGATAAATCTTCTCTTTGTAAATTTTCTAATAGAGCAATATTCATCATTTCTTCATCTGTAAAATCTTTAATAATAGCTGGAATCGTTGTTAATCCTGCTTTTTTAGAAGCTCTATATCTTCTTTCTCCTGCGACTATATCATATCCTTTTATAGTCTTTTTAACTATTATTGGTTGAAATACACCATGTTCTTTAATAGATGATGCTAATTCATTTAATGCTTCATCATCAAATATTTTTCTTGGTTGGTATGGATTTGGTCTTAATTCTGATAATGGTAATTCTTCAACTTCATTATTTCTTTTAGCTTCATCCACTATAGATTCTTCTATCTCTTCAAAACTAGTAATATCATCGCTAAATAAATCTTCTAAACCTCTACCTAGAGCTTGTCTTTTCTTCTCCTGCATTTCTCTCAATAACCTCCTTTGCTAAATTTATATAAGCTTGAGTTCCTTTACTCTTAGAATTATAATTTGCTATTGGTTTTCCATGTGATGGCGCCTCTGCAAGAACTATTAATCTTGGTATTATAGTATCATATACTTTTTCTTTGAAGAAACTTCTAATATTTTCTACTACATCTAACCCAAGTATTGTTCTTGAATCAAGCATAGTTAATACTACTCCTTCTATTTCAAGAGTGGGATTTAATTTTTTTCTAGCTAGTCTAATTGTATTTAATAATTGCATTATTCCTTCTAGTGCAAAAAATTCACATTGTACCGGAATAATAACAGAATCACTAGCAGTTAATGCATTTGTTGTTAATATTCCTAAACTAGGTGGACAATCTATTAATATATAATCATATTTTTCTTTTACTTCATCTAATACTCTTTTTAATTGTGCACCTTTAACAAATTTAGGATCCTCTTTTTGCATATTTATAAATTCAATATCTAATCCTGCAAGATTAATATTCGCAGGCATTAAGTCTAAATTTTTAAATTTAGTTTTTTTAATTGATTCTTCAGTTGTCTTAGTACTGATCAAAGCATCATATATACTTGAATTTAATGCTCCTTTTTCTACACCAACTCCTGTTGTAGAGTTTCCTTGTGGATCTAAATCTACAAGTAATACTTTTTTATTAAGTATTCCTAGTGAAGCAGCTAAATTTATACTAGTGGTAGTTTTTCCAACACCACCTTTTTGATTAACAAGTGAAATTATTTTTCCCATATTTACACCTACTTAAATTTCTTTTTAATGTCAATTATTATTGTATCAAAAAAAGCATTTTTTTTAAATGCTTTTATAAATAAAAATTATAATATTTTTATTTTCTAGAATAACAATACTTTTTTATAGATTCTTCTACATTTGTTTCCTCCAATAAGAATTTACAATCATCATAAAAAGAAGTATTTTCTTTAGGATAGAAAAAAGGAAAAGACTTATTAGGATTTTTTTTATTAAATTCTGTTAAAATTCTGGTTGTTATGCTATACATCAAACCTGACTTATTAAAAGAATATATACTTCTTTTAGAAAACAAATTCATTTTCATAAATTGGTCTAAATCGATTAATGTGGCACCATTTTCATTAAAAATTATATTATCTTTGTGTGAATCTCCAATTAAAATCTTTTTGTCTGTTAATTTTTGCAATGTTTCATCTAATTGCATTAATACTTGAGATATATATTCTTTATCCATATCTATAAGTTCTATTCTTTTACCATCTACCAATTCCATTGTATAAGCATCCATTGGTAAAAATGCATTTATTTTTTGTTTGTATAAAAAATAGTAATCATATAATTTTACTAAATTAGGTATGTCTAGTTTTTTAAGCATTTCAAAAGTATTTTTCCCCATATGATATCTATATTTAGAATCAAATCTATATACTTTAAATAAAACATTACTATTAATGTTTTTATAAACAGTTGAATTACCACCAGTATCATATTTTAAATACTTATCAGTATCTAATATTTTATTGTTTGAAGAATAATAAATCATCTAATCATCTCTCTCAACAATGTATTTTAATTATAAAAAGAAAAAAAGCAAGTATAAACTTGCCTTTTTGTATGCAATTTTTATCTCTTTGAGAATTGTGGTGCTTTTCTTGCTTTCTTTAATCCTGGTTTCTTTCTTTCTTTAATTCTAGAATCTCTAGTAATCATACCTTTAGCTTTTAGAATCTTTCTGAAAGATGAATCAGAAGTAGGATCAGTATTTTTATCATATTCAAGTAATGCTCTAGTAATACCTAGACGAGTAGCTCCAGCTTGTCCTGAGAAACCTCCTCCTTTAACAGATACTTCAATATCGAATTTGTCTTCAGTATTAGTATAAGTTAAAGGTTGTTTTAAATCCATAACCAAAGTTGGAAATGGGAAATATTCATTAACATCTCTTCCATTAACAGTGATTTTCCCTTTACCAGAAACCATTGTTACTTTAGCTATAGAAGATTTACGATGTCCAGTACCTTGATAAACTTTATTTGCCATTGACTATTTCCTCCTTAAAACTTTAATTCCTTAGGTTGTTGAGCTTGATGTTTATGTTCAGAACCTCTATAAACAAAAAGTTTCTTTCCCATAGCTCTTCCTAATCTTCCTTTTGGAAGCATTCCTCTAACAGCTCTTTCAAGCATTTCTTCTGGATACTTTTCTCTCATTACTCTAGCAGTTCTTTCTCTTAATCCTCCTGGATATCCACTATGATTATAATACATCTTATCATCAAGTTTATTTCCAGTTAAATTAACCTTATCTGCATTAATTATGATAACATAATCTCCACAATCTACATGAGGTGTATAAATTGCTTTGTGTTTTCCACGTAAAATAGTTGCTGCTTTTGAAGCTACACGACCTAAATTTTTGTCAGCAGCATCAATTACGAACCATTCACGCTTAACATCTGACTTTTTAGCCATAAATGTGTTCATTGTTTTTCTCCCTTTCTTTTTAGAATTAACTTTCCCATGATTAATTCTTTTGTGGGGTTTTTAAATGTACCAAGTTAAATTCTACTAAAAAATAATTATAAAGTCAATATTTACAATACAAAAACTATATAGTTTTACATCAAATTTCATATTTTACTTGCTATATTATTTTAAAAAAGATATAATTATATTGCAGACGGAGGGATACAATGAAAGTAATTAAAGCAAACTTACCAGATGGAGTTAGAAAAAAATTCGTTACTAAAATAGGTAAAAAAGTAAAATTAGTTAATAAAAAATATTGTAAAAAGAACAAATAAAAAAATTCCAATTAATGGAATTTTTTTATTTTATCATTCTTTCTCTATCTTTTACCTTGGTTGAAGTAAGTTTATTTGCTTCAAAAGATAATCTTTCAGATAAAGATTCATAATCATTATCAATAGTACTTAATACACTATCAATACTACCTGCTTCATTTTGATACTTAACTAAAGTAGAACCTAAACCATATAAATATGATCTATATGTAAAATCTGTTGGGATTGAAAAATAATTTGTGTATGATATAGCACTTCTTAAATTAGATAAACTATTACTAAGATCACTTTTACAATAAGTATATATTCCTTCACTAGGATATATTAATTTTCTCATTTTAAGACTCCTTTTTTATTTCATCAGCTACAGTTGCTCGTACGTCAGCCACATCTAAATTTAATCTATCTACAAGCGCTTGAAGATCTTTTCCAAATTTAACAAAATCTTTTTTTTGTCCTTCAACAATATTAAAATATTTGTCGGATTGAGTTCCAACCCATTCTCTTGTTATTGTTGGAACTTCAGAAAATCTTCTAAATAAATCATCTATTTTTTTATTATATAAATTAACCTGACTAGAAATATTATTTGCGATATTTTCTACTTCATCAGTATTTATATAAGATATTGCCATCTTCTCACCCACTTTACTTTTTTTCTCCTAGCTTTTGTATCTTGTTATTAGTTCCTGTAATAGCACTATCTATAGCAGGAATAATAGTATCCCTTAAATAATCTCTAGTAGATGACATATTAGATATTAATGTACTAATTCTTGATTCTACTGGAGTATTATTATCATCAACCAAATATTTATTTTTAACATTACTATCAACACTAGAAAGATCAGAAATAGCTCTAGTCAAATTATTAACTATACTATTAACATAACTCTTTAAATGTGTATATTTTGTAATGTCATTTTGATAAGTTGCTTTTGTATCCATAATAGAATCCTTTCATTTTTTATTAATAAGATAAATCAGTATCAACGTCTAATTCATCAATCATACTTTGTGCATCATTTTTAACTTCAGCAGTATCAGCATCAATATCATTAACTATATCACTATTTATTGTTTTTCCTAATTCTCTATATGCTTTACTTGCATCATTAATTTCTTGTCTGATGGAATTTACATATGCTTTAAATAAATCTCTTTCAGCTTCTATGTATTCTGAAACAGCTGCTTCAATATTTGTTCCTTTATAACCTTTATCAATTTTTGCTTTATTAGTATTACAAGCAGTTTCTAAATCTGATTCAAGACCACTAACATATGTTTCTATTGATTGTTGTAATTGTTGGAATCCACTTTCGCTCATTCCTGTAAATCCGCCAGAGAATTTTGATGTAAATGAAGTAGCTGTTGCACCAAATTTTGATACTACAGAACTTGCTTTTGTTTTAACATTATCTATTTGGTTTTCTACGTTTCTTACAACGTTTCCTACATAACTCTTAATACTCATATCTTATTATTCTCCTCTCGCTATACTTGTTGCAATTTCTTCATCTTGATCAGTTGTAGAATTTGCAATATCATATAAATATTTTTTTAGTTCTTCTTCTGAATCTCTTAATAATTTTGAAATATTATCCTTGTCAATTTGCATATTTGTCTTAAATTGTTCAGCAGAAGTTCCTTGCCAAGCTGCGTCAACTTCAGTTTGTAAAGTTGCCAATCTCTTATCCATTGAAGAAATTACATTATCAACCATATCAAGTTTTAAATCATTGATTAATTGTGCAATTCCCCCTGTGTCAACACCATGTGTTGCTCCTTCAATTGTTAAAGCCATTCTATCGCCTCCTCGTTCTTTTCTGACCTAACTTTGTTTTTGATATCTGAGATATAATCTTGAGCTTTAGTTCCAGCTGCTTTATCATTAGCTTGCATTTTATTTATTAAACAAATAAAATCATCAGAATAACTTTTTATATTATTCTTTATAACACTATAGTTACTTTTAATATCAGAATAATACGTAGAAATTAAATTTCTTGATTTTCCTTGATAACATGCAGATAACAAAGACATTTGTTTATCTATTTCATCAAATATTTCAGAAATATCATCAACATAATCTAGTACTTCTAAACTTAAATTTCCTAATGTTTCATCATTAATTGCTAATAAAGTATCTCTCATAAAACCCTCCTTTACACTCAATAATCATCTAGCCTAGTTTCCTATGCTATTATAATTATAGTAATTTTTTTTTTATTTGACAAGTGTTTTTACAATTTATTCTATTTAAAAATGTAAAAAGTGTGAATAAATCACACTTTTAAAATAATACTAATTCAGTTCCATTTCTTATATCTGTTTGTCTAACAGTATATGTTTTCTTATAAATTGTGCCTGTGTATCTGTTGCACAAACAAGCATCCTTCTTTACTGGGTATACCTTAGATAAATCATTTACAATTTCACTTAGTGAATCACATAATTCACCTATGTATTTATTAATTGGAATATATAATTCATATATTTCCTCAATTTCAGGTACATATAATTTGATTAATACTTTATAATCCATTAATCATCACCATCCATTACAACTTTTATTAATTTATATTCACCATTCTGCACAACATATGCCATGCCGGAAAAATCATATTTTTTATCTTGTTCTGATACTTCATTTGTTGTAATAAAACTCTGATTTCCAAATCCTTGATCTAACCAAATAGCATTTCCCATATTCACTTGTTGGAACCATTTTTCTAGTTTTAATGACCTAATAGTTGAATAATCATCTACTAAAACAAATATTGCATTCTTGGTTTTTGGTAAATTTGTAAATAACTCATTAAATATAATTTTACCTGCTTTAGTCATTTTTTCTTTATATTTACCAGCACCAATTATAAAATTAACCGCTATAGGTTGTTGTTCTGTTTTACTTTCTGCATCTTGTTGAAGAGCAGAAGTAACTACCTCTAGTTTATCATTAAACACCTTAAAATCTAACATTGGTTTTTTAAATATATCTAACATATCTAACACTCTAACTTTAACATTAGGTATCTTTGCAATTAAAGTTGTTAATGCATATAAGAAATTAATATCTTTCTTAATATCTTTACTTGTTATTATTTGAATTTTTTGAGAATTAAAATTAAATTTACATATTGTTTTATCATAAAAATCTATTCCAATTGGAACTTCATTTATATTAGTAATATATTTAGTTAAATCATTACTATTAGTATCCTCAGGTATTTTTGCTAACTGTTTTACTTTATATTTATAGTAATCTATACATTTATTACTATATTGTTTTATTGTTTCTAATTCTTTCTCATCACTATCTATAAATGCAGTTTGGAATTCACAATATGAATCCTTTTCTACACTATTTAATTTAATAATACCTCTACCCATTGTCTTTTTAGGTATTAAACCTTTTCTACAATCAGTTATCATTCTATATTGTGAATCATCATTCATTTGCATAACTATAGTATGATTGAAATATTGTAATTGTCTTGCTCTTAGTACATTTGGGGAGTTTGAACTAACTATAAAAATTATTCCATATTTAGGAGCATCTCTAAATAAAGTATTTAAGTATTCTGAAACCTTTGGCATTATTTCGCTAAACACTTCATATCCATCTATTGTTAATACAATTAAAGGTAATTTCTTTTTATTAACCTTATTATAATAATGATAAGATCCATTATAGTCAGATAATAATTCTTTTCTATGTTCAAGTTCTTCTTCAATCATATCTATCAAATCAATAATATTATCCTGATTATCTTGAAATAACACTTCACCTACATGTGGTAATTTGGCAAATTTTTTCATTGTTTCTGCAGAAAAATCTATAATGTAATATGCTATTTCATATGGAGTATGATCGCAAACACTAGACCATATTATAGTAGATATTAGTTTGTCATTTCCTTCTGCATTTTGCCCAATTATAGCAATATTCCCCGCACCTAAATCTATTTTCATCATACCTTGTTCTTGTCTTCTAGGTTCATCATACTCACCTATTGCAATATTATAATTAAATTGTTGTGCTTTTGGTTTACCATATTTCTTGAACAATTCATTTAATGTAGTATTAGCACTAATATTTTCTAGCCATAATTGTCTACTCTTAACTGATATTTCTTTACTTACATTAGAAATATAAGAAACTATATTTAATAATTCTTCTCCCTGTGCCTCTCCTTTATCAACAACAGTACCTTCATATGTATTAATAGTTCTTCCTAAATTATCAATATATTGAATAGACTCATCTATATCTTTTTTTATTACATCTGACGGATAGTATTTTGCTCCTGCCCATGCCGATTGACCTAGATTAAAATAATCATCATTCCCAACCTGTAGATAAAATGCTCCTGTTTGCTTCAAATATGCAGCATCAGGCTTCTTTATCATTTCTTGAGAATCACCTTTGTCTTGAACTTTTAAACATATTTTAAATTTAGAGTTTGACCAAATTTGTTCATTAACAACTCCACTTGGTTTTTGAGTAGCTAGTATTAAGTGAATTCCTAAACTACGTCCTATACGAGATGTTGAAATCAATTGATCCATAAATTCAGGTTGTTGAGCTTTTAATTCCGCAAACTCATCACATATTATTAACAAATGACTCATTGGTTCATCAACTAATCCTCTTCTATATAATTGTTGATATTTATATATATTCATTGAACCTTCTTTTAATTTTTCTCTAGCATCATTAAATACTGATTGCCTACGCTTTAATTCCGACTCTATTGCTGATATTGATCTAAATATCTCAGATTTATCTAGATTAGTAATTGTACCTGCAAGATGTGGTAATTTTACACCAAGTTCTTGGTTTTCAAAACTCATGGCTAATCCTCCACCCTTATAGTCAATTAATACAAATTGAACTTCTTCCGGACTAAAGTTAACAGCTAAGGATAATATATATGTAATAATCCATTCTGATTTACCTGATCCAGTTGTTCCTGCGACTAATCCATGTGGTCCATATGCTTTTTCATGAATATCCATTTTAAATAATTCTCCACTTTGATCAATTCCAACCGGAACAGAAAGGCTGTTGACTGGATTATTGTCACTCCATCTAGATAAACTATTAAATTGTTCAACTCTTCCTAAATTGTACATTTCTAAGAATGTTAACGATTTAGGTAATTCATATTTTTCTTTTTCTTTTTGAATTGGTATATTAGCTAATTTTTGAATGCATGCATTTAAGTCTACTGTAGTATTAAAATCAGCTTTAAACTTTTGCTCATTAATATTAACATTACTAGTCATTATTACAGATTCATCTGGTTCAATACATATAAAATCTGTTGTTTCGCTAGGTAAAGAAGCAATACTGTCAGAAGTTATTAATATTGAAAAACCCATATTTCTTTTATAGTGTAATATTTTGGCAATTAATGAATTATTTCTTAATAATGAGATGTCATCAATAAAGAATAAATAATATGGTCTATACTCATGGTAGTCTTTCTTTCCTGATACTTCTCCACCATCGTCTTCTAATTGCACTTCCTCACTATCAGATACTCTAGCATCAAAAATCTTCTCTAATTCTGGAGTTATGGTATTAAATTCATCTAAATTTGATGTAATATATCTTATGCTTTTATTATTATTCCAACAATGTGGTGCTATTTTTAAATAATCATAATTACTTATTTCTTTTGAAAAACATATAATTTTAAGATCAGTATAAGCATGAAGAGTCATCATTTCTAAAAATACACATTGTAAAAAACTATTTACTAATTCTTTCTTTCCAACAATAGCATTTATACTTTTATTAGTAAATTTATACGTAATTGGAACATTTTCTAAATATTTTGATTTTTCAATAATAGCATTCATTTTACTAATCAAAATATCATTATTATCAAAACTTTCACTAACTTTTTTTGTTTTTATTTTTGCTTTTGTATTACCAATTCCAATTCTTATTGTTAAAAAGTCTTCATTATCAATATTTCTTTGCCATAATTCTTTTGACTTGTTTTCAATTATAGAAACACATTTTTCTATAGATGGATTGTTTTTTTCAGTCATTTCTTTTTGCTCTTTTTTTATTGCATCTATCTCAGCACTTTTATTCTCAATATAAGTAGTATAAGTACTTACTCTTTTCTTTTCTAACTTTTTAGCTTTATGTTTTCTCATAAGTCTAGCTACATTTGGCCAAAGTATTGCGCTCAATATCGTTACACTTATTGTAACTATAGATGCTATAAATCTTTTTTTAGTTGCAGTACCAGACAAATAATTATCTATATAATTCATTAATGATACAACAGAAGTAGTAACCATAGTTATTTGTGGACCAACTGTTAATAAAGCAGATTGATCATTATCTTCTAATTGTGGGTTTGGTTCCTGTATTTCTACCTCTACTTCTTTAATAATATAGTTTAGTCTTGGAGCTTTAAAAAAATAATCTTCCTTTGAATATAATGGCTCATCCTTTTTTTGTGATCTAGCTTCTGGTGATACTTGAAATGCATCTAATTTTTTAGATTCAATATTGGCTGGTCTAATTTTACCATTACTAGCAATCTTTATTGAATTATTAGGATTATTTATTATTAATTTAGATCCTAAGAATATAACTTTTAAACCAAAGAAGAATAGATAATCTCCAGCTAAAATTTTATCTCCCGTTTTTACTCTTTTTCCTGATACATAAAAATTAGTAAAATTAGTTTCAACCAACCATTCTGCAGCCGTTTGTATAGTTAGTTTTATAATTTCTTTTGTTGCATTAACATTATACGGATAATAAATATCACATGATGGGTCATTACCTATTGTAATTTCACGAAAAGAATCAAATATTGATGTGTTTGGATCATACTTAGGCAATGCAACTATATTAAAACTTCTTGGTACATTTATAGGACTTAATGTATTTACTACATAAGGTAATAATTCACATTTCAAAGATCTATTAGTACTTGAGTAAAACTCATCAGTTAATTCAAATGTCCATATGTCACCATTTGCGGAAATATTTGCAATCAATTTATCTTCTTGATAAACAGGAAACATACCGTTTACTTTTTCTGGCAAATCTATAGTTATATAAATATCATCATTAAATAAATATACTATCATACCCTTTTTATCCTTTCTCTTTTATTTTGTTTTCACTTTAATTCCTAAATCCTTACAATACTCGTTAAAATGTTCATCAAAGTGATTAATATCAATATTATACCTTTCTGGAACATCATACATAACTCTTTCTTCTAACTCTTCTTTTATTACACTAGCTTCACTATAACTCATATTTGAATTAATACGATTTTTATAATATATATCTGAAATATAATCATATAACGGATAATATTCACTTTGGTCAACACTTAAATTACTGTCATGGTATTCGTTATATTGAAGTTGTATAAGTTCAAACATTGTAGTTGCTTTATTTTCATCTCCAGTAAACTCATCTAGCTTAATAGCGTAATAGCTGCAACTATGATTTACGTAATCTGATAAATTGTAGTTATCTATAGAATCTAGAATAATACTATGGTAATTGCTTTGTAATTGATACCCTAAATCTTTTTCCTCATAATCTAATAAACTTACTGCAAATAAAGTATCTAATGATTCTTCTACTAATACATTATTATAATTAATTCCAGAAAAAGTACATTTTACTTTTCTATCACTTTCTTGTCTTTCAAGAGTTCTTAAAGCATGTGAGAATTCATGTGTTATTACTTGATAATCCCAAGTTCCTTTTTCATATTCGTAGTCTTTTGGAACATATATTTTGTTTTCGCCTGATTTGTAGCAACCACAAGAACTTAAGTTCCATGATGCCTCTAACAATTCTCTGTCAGTACATTCTACTATTTCTAATGATTTCATATTTTCATAGAATATTCTTAAATCAATGTCAGGATATTTTTCTTCTACCGAATCACAATAATTATTTAGAAGGACCTTAAATTTATCTGTTATTTTATCATTATTTTTTATTGCATCTTTTACTTCATCCATTGAAACATTGTCTGTATCAAAATACTTACTACCAAATTCAGAATCATATATATATAAATCACCTTTTATTTTACTTTCATAAAAAGTATCAGCCTCTAACTTTTCTTTTTCTTCATTATCTTCGATTGAAACATAATTTGAATATTTTTCAATATTATCTTCAGTAGTTGATTCTATCATAGTTGAATTTTGGTATTTTTCTTTGTATTCTTGAAATTCTTTATTATGTTGATGTACTGCAACACCTGCTAAAACTATAGGTAATGTAATAGTCGCTAATGATGTACCTATTATTACTTTAGGTACAATTTTCATTTTCTTTTGTTTATTTTTTTCTATATTCATTAATCGAGGCATATCTATAAACAAATCGCTTAATTCAATATATTCCATTAAAGAAATATATGAAAAATGACCATCATCATCTGTTCGTAGAAAAAAATGCTTATTATTATTATCTAAAAGCATCAAATAATTGTTATCTTTGTAATGAAAATTAGCTATTTTTCTATATTCCTTCATATTGATCTACCTCTACTATTAACATTATATCATTATTAAATGAATAAGTAAATTAAAGAAATCACAAAAACAATGTGATTTCTTACTCCTATAACAATATAGTATTAAGTAGTTTTATATTTTTTCTAACCGGTATCAATAAATCTATATTTGAACACATTATATATACATTACCCGTAGACCCATCAAAAACTTTTTCTTCATCAGTGCTTAATAAATAAATATAATTAAAATTTCTTTTTAATATATCTATATAGTTGAAAAATTTTTGTTTTTTTTCACTATTAATTATATAATTTGTTGAATAAATACCATTTTTATTTAAACAATCTTTAATTTTATTAACAAATTCATTCGTTAAAAATAATTTGTCTGGTTCATTATTATTAAATATATCTAAAAATATATAATCATACTTTTTTTTGCATTTGTTAATATACTCAAAACCATCTTCAATAAAAATTTTTAATCTTTCTCGATTAGGATCAAATTCATTATACAGATCATCCAAATAAAAATATTTATGCGCAACATATATTATTTCATCATTAATTTCTACACAATCCATATATTTATCTTGATACTTACTTATGTAATATTTTGGATATGTGCAACAACCCGCACCTAAAACTAGAGTGTCTTTAATATCAAGCATCATAGTATTTGGCATATCATATAACCTAATATACGGATAATATAACTCAAATTTATTCTCACCAGTCATTGTGTCAGAATAAATTGCTTCTGGTGATGCTAATGCACGAAGCTTTAATCCATTTTTATCACAATACTCAATTACATTAAAATTACTATTTTTTAAAGAGTATAGTACTTTTTTATCATTCATATTTTCACCTATTTATAGTATAACAAAAAAAGAAATAGACTTCTAGGTCTATTTCTGTATAATTATAATCTTTACGTCAGTTATCTTTGGAGTATAAATGATTTTGTTATCTGATCCAGTTACTGTTACTTTTACTTCGTGTTCTCCAGGTTCTAATCCTTTCAAATCAACGTAAGCTTCAACATCAGTAGCACTTATTTCTTTAATAACTGAATTAACACCTTTTAATATAACTGGTATTTCTGTTGTACTATCTTGAGTTACTTGAACTAGATACTTACTATCTAAATTTTTGTAGCTCAACTTAACTCCTGAAATTTCTGTAGAAGACTCATCTCCTAGTTTAACTTCTACAGTAACAGTCTTAGTTGATATTTCTCTAACACCCTTCGGTTTCTTAATTGATTTTGTAAAAGTTTTGTTACCTTTTAAATCTGATACATCAATATTAACTGTTAATTTATTAATTGCATCTAAGACTTCATTAGTACCATAAATAGTTACTTTATCGACATTAGAATCGATAGACGCAATTGATTTACCAAATACTATATCTTCTATTCCAGTTGGTTCTATTTCAAGTGGAACTTCTTTACTTGGTGATTCAATATTAATTGTAGCATCTAATGTACTTGGAACTAATTCAACATCTAAAATTTTTCCATCTTTATCATAAGCAACTACAGGAACTTCTTTTAATTTGTTACTTCCTACTTTTGGTTCCGATAAATTATCTATATTAACTAATGCTTTTATTGTTGATACTTCTTTAATTTGATTCTCTGTTCCTTTTACAATTACCTCATCTTTATTCAAATTAATTGATTCAATGGCTAATTTAGAATCTAAATTATCTAAATTAATAATTTCTTCAGATACAGATTTTGTAAGTGATTGTTTAGGACTTACAACAACTGTAACTGTTGAAGGATCCAATTTATATTCAACAGACGTAATTGATTGTTTATACTTTAATTCTACTTGGTGAACACCAACTTTTAAATCGCTTAAATCTACTGTTACAGCTTGTGTTGGTAATTGTTTGGCTAGATATAAGTTTGCTTTTGTACCAATCATTGTAATATCAACAGTTTCTGGTAAGCCTTCAATAACATATTCTTCATCATTATATGCGGCAATTACTGGTTGATTATATAATACTTTTGCATTAGTTTCTAATAAAGTTGTACTTCTAGCATCAACTATAAAGAAAACTATGACCGCAATAATCAATGATAATATAATTGTACTACTCTTTGTTTTTGCAATTGATTCTAATGGTTTATATATTTTTTTTGTAGCTTTTCCTATATTTACAAAAAATTTTGTAACAGGAACAATTATTTTTTTATCAAAAAATTTATATATTTTTTTAATTAATTTCATCTACTTCATCCTCCTCTTCATCATTTTCTACAACAAATGTTTCGGATTTTGGCATTAATTCATCTAGAATCATTAATTTAACCTCATCTACTGATAAGTTATAATTTAGTTTTCCACCTATTGCAACTGATACTCTTCCTGTTTCTTCTGATACTATAATTGCTATTGCATCACTTTCTTCACTAATTCCAATTGCAGCTCTATGTCTTGTACCTAATCTTTTACTAAATTTCATATCTACTGTAGTTGGAAAAACCGCTCCTGCACAAGTAACTTTATCTCCTTGGATAATTACTCCACCATCATGCAATGGATTATCTGGGAAGAATATTGCACATAATAATTCGTTAGATATTTCTGCATATATTTTCTTTGCTTTTTCAATATAGTTTGATAGACTTGTATCTCTTTCAAAAACAATCAAAGCACCAATTCTGTTTTTTCTTAAATAATCAAGTGCTATTCCTAACTCAGAAACTAATCTTTCTCTTTCTGATACTGTTAGTGTCTTGTGTCTGCCCAACAACTTTGCTTTACCTAGTTGTTCTAAAGCATTTCTTATTTCTGGTTGGAATATAATAATAATTGCTAATGGTCCCCAAGTAATAACATATTCAAATAAAAGACCAATTGTAACTAAGCCAAAATAATCACTTATTAATTTAATTACTACTACAACTATAATTCCCTTTATCAACATTGATAATTTAACATTTTTTCTAATATTTTTTAAAACATAGTAAATAATAACCCATACAAAGCATACGTCTACTATTTTCTTTATTATCGATAATATTGTATTAAAATTCATAATTACCTCCTATATCTTATTATTACGTTTATTTTTGTAATAAACAAACGCTGCAATTGCTGCCGCAATAAGTATAATAATGCCAACAACCATAAAGGAATATTTAACATTAAATTCTATATTTCCAAATTTAAATTCTTTAGAACTCCTTAAGTCAGACTCATCATATTTAATTTTAATTTGTCTTAAATCCTCATCTTTTTTTATTTCCCATGTATAAATATTATTTTTATATGAATCTGCATTATGATCTATTACTTTATATGGAAGTTTTATATTAATAGTTATATCATCATAAATCAATCCTCTTGTTGAAGTAGATGAGATATATGCTGACTGATCAAATATTAATGTGGTTAGATTTCCATCTCTTTCTACTTTTGCTTCTTCAAATACATCTGAAGTGAAATTGTTAATATAGTCATCAAAAGTAGAATGATTACCGGTTACTGTAGCAATAGTTGTACTACCTTGTGTAGTACTTGAAAGTTTAGTATTTAATCCTTCTCTATCAAACATTTCATATAAATAATTAATTGCTTGCTCACCAGAAACTCCAGTATTTGAATTCATTCTATTTGTAACCTCTTTTGCCACAACTTTTTCGTTTACCGAAGAATCTTCATTTATGGTAAGATCATACTCAACCGAACACCCACTTAATAAAATAATTATAAATAATAATAATATTTTTTTTATTCTTTTCATACATTTCTCCTAGTACTATAAAATTATATCACAAAACTCATTATAAATATATAATGAGTTTAATATTTTTATCTAATTTTTGAACTTTTTACAGTATTATTTTCAGTCAATTCAACAATTCTACCTGTTTCATCAATTGTATAATTCTTATTATATTCTCTCTTTAATTCTTCCAATAAAATTTTTTGTATATCAATATAATTATTCTTAACTTCAGTTTCATCATTAATTCTTCTTGAAATATAATCTATAAGATTTACTAACATAATTCTACTAGTTTTTTTAGATTTTTCTATAATTATATTTTTTATTTCTTCTTTAGGATTGTATACATATGTCTCTATTAAGTCTTGTAATTCCATAGATTCACCTCTTTAACTAATTATAACATGCATTTAAAAAGTAATCACTATTTTATGATTACTTTTTATAAAGATAATGAACTAAAAATATAAAAATTATCTCCCTACTTTAATTTATGTAATAAAAAAAATTGTGATTAATTATTTATCACAATTTTAGTTATAATAACCTGTTCTATCATTCCAATCAGAATATAATGATGATGGGAAATTTATATAATCGTTAGGGTTAACCGTATAATTTCTATAATTAAAACAGTATCCATCATATATTAAACAAGTTATTAAACTTAAATGCAAGTGTGCTCCATATGCTGCACCTGTTTCTCCCATTTGACCAACAATTGTATCTTTTGTAACTAATTGTCCTGAACTAACATATATTGCATTTAAATGCATATAAATAGATGTATACGTATTTCCATTTATATTATGATGAATCATAACAACATTACCCATACTTCCATTATAGTCTGCAAACGCAACTCTTCCATCTGCAATCGAATATATGTTACCTGGATCAGAACGATATGTAGACATGTCCATTCCGCTGTGCCAACTTGATCCATAAACAGAACTATATCCATAAGGAGCTGTTAAATATCCTAGATTTAAAGGTCTCCAGAATCTAGTTCCTGCTGGCAATAAATCCTTAGCACATTCTGATACATCTTCATCATCTGTACACCCTAAATTTTCATATTGCTCTACAGTTGCTTGTGCAGCAGCCAATTCATCTTTTAATTCTACAGAATCGTCTGATAAAGAATCCATTCTACTACCCAAAATAACTAATTTTTCTCCCAATTCCTTTTGTAAAGCTTTTAATTCTTTTTCTTTTTCTTGTAAAGCTAAAATATTCTTTTTATTTTCAACTATCATTGAATTCATTTCTTTAATTAATCCATCATTGTATTTGGATAACTGTTCAGTAACTGCCATTCTATATATGAAATCAGTTATAGAACTAGCTTCAAAAAGATATTCTAAATATGCTGATTCACCATTAGTAAATTGATAATATTTCATAATATCCTTTATTTCAGCATCTTTTTTTAATATTTTTTCATTTAATTGTGAAATTTTGTTATTTATTTCTATCATTTCATTATCAGTATTTGTCATTTCTATATGTATTTCATCTACTCTTGCTTCTGCTGCATCTATTTCTTCTTGAGTTGCATGAATTTCAGATTGATTATTATCTAGTGCTTCCTTTGCTGCTTGCAACTCATTTTTAAATTCTCTTAATGTTTTGGCATTGGCATTTATTGGTATTACTAGTAATAGTAATAATAAAAGTACTAATCTTTTTTTCATTATATCTTTAAATACTTCCTAACCGCTCTACTACTACCAAACATACCAACTAATACACCTATTGCCAATAAAATAAGTGATACATAAATTGAGAATGGGAAAGGTTTTACTAATTTAATAAATTGTGAGAAAATCTTTCCACCTGTTTTTTCATACATATATGAATAACCATAAATTGTAACTATAATAGGTATTATTGAACCTAAAACACCAATAATTAATCCTTCTATTACAAACGGTTGTTTAATAGAAAAATTAGATGCTCCAACTAATCTTTTAATTTCTATTTCTTCTTGTCTGCTAAAAATAGTAATTTTTATTGTATTAACAATCAAAAATGCTGTTACTACTACAAGAGCTATAACAATAACTATTAATATATTTTTTATTATTCCAAAGATTGATATCATTGAATCAACCATACCTTCACCATAGGATACTTTATCAATTTTTTCAATTTTCTTGATTTTTTCAGCAGTTTTACTGATTTTTTCATCATCTTTAACTCTTATTTGATAAGTATCATCAAGTGGATTTTCTGATTCATCCCAAGAAGACATAACGCTATTAAAAGTATCACTGCTTTTTTTCATATCTTCCATAATATCCTTTTTTGATATAAAATCTATCGATTCTACATTTTTGATTTTTTCTAATTCAGTTTTAATTTTTGTTCTATCCTCTTCTGTTGCTTTATTATTAACAAATGCTACTATAGTAAAATCATCCCTAATTAAATCCGTAAAATTTTCAACATTCCAAGAGCCAATAATTGCTGCTGCAACTATTACTAAAGTTACTGTAATACATGATATAGATGCAAACGATAGACTTAAATTTCTAAATACATTTTTAAAACCATCCCTGATATTTCTAACTAATATTCTAAAGTTTTTCATTTTTATCGTACGTTCCTTTCTCATAGTCTTTCTTTAATCTTCCTTTGTCAAGTAAGATTACTCTTTTTTTCATTTTATTTACTATGTCTCTATCATGTGTAACTACTATTATAGTTGTTCCTAAATTATTGATTACTTCTAGAACCTTCATTATTTCAAGAGAAGTATCTGGGTCTAAGTTACCAGTAGGTTCATCGCATATTAATAATTTTGGAGAATTAACTATTGCTCTAGCAATAGATACTCTTTGTTGTTCTCCACCAGATAATTCATGTGGATAATTTTTTGCCTTTTCTTTTAATCCAACCAACTCTAATGCTTTTAAAGTTTTTTGTCTTATTTCATATTTAGGATATCCATACATTTCTAGTGCAAAAGCAACATTTTCAAAAACTGTAAGTCTAGGTAATAATTTAAAGTCTTGGAATACTATTCCTAATTTTCTTCTTAATTTATATACCTTTCTATTTCTAAGTTTTCCAACGTTAACTCCACCAATTATGATTGTACCTTTAGTTGGTTTTTCTTCTCTATATAGCATTTTTATTAATGTAGACTTTCCTGAACCAGATGCACCAATTATGAATGCAAAATCCCCTTTTTTTATTTTAAGATTTAAACCATAAACAGCAGTAACACCAGTCTTATAAACTTTTTCTACATTTTCTATTTTTATAAATTCCATTACTTCTCTACATCCTTTCTTTTCTTTCTTCTATGTGAATCTTGTCCAAAAACTTGATATGAATCAGTTATTGTAAAAAATGCTTTTGGATCTATCTCCAATATTCCTTCTTTAGCTTTAAAGTATTCCATTGTTGGTATGACAGCCATAATTACTTCTTGATCATGTTCACTAAATCCACCCTTAGCCTCTAAAACTGTTACACCTCTTGATAAATTGGTCATTATATAATCCTTAACTTCTTCAACTTTATTCGTAACGATAAAAAATGTTTTATTCATCGATATAGACATTACTACTTTATCTTGAACTATACTAATTATATAAAGAATGATCAGAGCATAAAGTAGTACTCTCCAACCAAACTTATAACCACCAGCAATAACAATCAATGCATTAACGAACATAAATGCTTTTCCTGATGAAATCTTTAGTTTCACTTCAAAAATATGAACTATTGAATCTAATCCACCAGAACCAAGGCCACTTCTTCCCATGATACCATTTGCAAGACCTATTAGAACCGCTCCACAAATTGCAACTAGCATCATATCATCTTTTGGTATAGGTAAAGAAACATTTGATGTTAGTACAACTAGTAATGGAAACATAAATGATCCTACTAAAGTATCAGTAGCTGATTTCTTACCTAAAAATATAAAACTCAATAATAATGCAACTATTGATATAAACATTATAGTTATAGGAGGCGCTATATAATCCTTAAGTATTGTCGCAACACTACTTGAACCTCCAAAAATTAGGTTATTATTTACAAAAAATGCATTATATGCAATTGAATAAATTAGTAATCCAATAATTAACATTACATATCTTTTTAACAAATCTTTGTTTTCTATAATATGTAGTACATTATCAGATTCTTTCTTTTTTCTAAAAAACACTATTCAACACCCTTTCTTAAATATTCTTCTATAAATTCATCTATATAACCATCCATTACTTTATCAACATCACTTTTTTCATAATTCGTTCTATGATCCTTTACCATTGAATATGGATGCATTACATAACTTCTTATTTGTGAGCCAAAATTAATGTCACTTTGAGTACCTAATTGTTTTTCTTTTTCTTGTCTTTGTTTTTCCTCTTCAAGTGCGATTAATTTTGCCTTCAGAACTTTCATAGCAAGTTCCTTATTTTTTAATTGACTTCTTTCATTTTGACAAGTTACAACTATATTAGTGGGAATATGAGTAATTCTTACTGCAGAATCAGTTGTATTTACCCCTTGTCCTCCTGCACCTGTACTTCTATAAACATCTACTCTAATATCTTCATCTTTTATTTCTATATTTATATTATCATCTACTTCAGGGGTAACTTCTACAGATGCGAATGAAGTATGCCTACGTTTATTTGAATCAAATGGTGAAATTCTAACTAATCTATGAACTCCTCTTTCACATTTTAAATATCCATATGCATTTAATCCTTTAACTAGTACAGATACTTTTTTTATACCCGCCTCTTCACCAGGAAGTTCATCTATAATTTCATATTTATAATTATTTCTTTCACACCATCTTTCATACATTCTAAGTAACATTGAAACCCAATCACAGGCTTCAGTTCCTCCTGCACCTGAATGTAATTCTAAAATGGCATTATTTTTATCATATTTACCAGATAATTTTGTTTCTAATTCTAATTTGTCAATTTTTATTTCTATTTCATCTAGAGAATCTTTAACATCTTCTAAATATGAACTATCTAATTTTAATAACTCCTTAAAAGATGATAATTCTGATTTTAAATTCATCACTAATTCAATAGTTTTTTTATAATCTCCTATCTCTTTTAAAATATCTGAAGAATCATCCCTACTCCAAAAATTAGAATCTAATGTTTCTTTTTCTAATTCCTTAACTTTGACTTGCTTTTTATCTATGTCAAAGTAACCTCCATATTGTTTCTATTTTAGTTTCTAATTCATCTATCTTATTATTTATATCTTTAATATCCATATTTTATTCACCTTTAAAAATTATATCATATTTTGTCAAAAAAAGAAATGCTATGAAACATTTCTAATAATTTTTAATAATTTTTGAAATAATTAACAATTTCACTGATTTTCACTTCATCTATAGAGTTATCTATAGTATTTTCTACTATATAATTTTTTCCATCAAATTTATTTCCAAGCACCATCATTTTTGGAGTACCTAATACATATACATCATTTATCTTATTTCCTAAATTTAACCCATCTCTGTCATCTAATATACAAGATATATTATTTTTACTTAGTTCTTCATATAACTTTTCCGCATGTTCTTTATTTTTTTCGTTATAAATAATTTGGACTTTATAAGGTGCGATATTATATGGTAATGAGAATCCTTTTAGTTTATTATCCTTTTTAATAATATTATTCTCTATAAGGCATGCGCATATTCTACCTAAACCTATTCCATAACATCCCATATAATATGGTTTATTTTCACCATTTTCATCAACATAATATAATTTCATAGAATCAGAATATTTTGTGTCTAATTCAAAATTATTACCTAATTCAACAGATGAAACTTCTTCTAAAGAATCTAAATTATCTATACCTAACGCTTTAATAAATGTATCTTTATCTTCAAAATCTAATACTTCTTTATTTATACCTATTCCTTTTTCTCTATCACAAAGTATTATGTCCTCACCAAGTTTAGTAATTGCTTGAAACTCTTCTGATACTCTTCCACCCATAGTTCCGCCATCACTAACAACAGAAATAACTTTTATTCCTATTCTTTTAAAAATATTCATATAAACTTCATGCATTTTATTAAATGTGTTATGTAATTCTTCTTTATTTCTATCAAAAGAATAGGCATCCATCATAGTAAAAGTTCTTGGTCTAAATAAATATCCTCTCGCTCTAATTTCTTTTCT
>OCTW013423355.1_pt1 | contig 27859 bp, 27 predicted proteins | sample 1539671 | NCBI WGS metagenome assembly OCTW01 (sample SAMN02144230, study PRJEB22623) | gut metagenome | biome: sheep rumen | host: Ovis aries | place: New Zealand | reverse complement strand
AGCGCCGCAGCGGCGACGATAGTGCGCGAGTGCGACAATAGCGCTCCGCCAGGTAGCGAGAGGACCGGAAGGTCCTTTTTCTTTTGCCTTCATATTTCATTTGATGAAAATAGAAACATCGTGTTTCTATGAATGGTATAATATGTTAAAAATGGAGGTAATAATATGAGTGGATTTCCAAAAGACTTTTATTGGGGCGGTGCTACTGCTGATTTTCAATATGAAGGTGGCTTTAATGAAGGCAATCGAGGTTTACTATCACATGACTATGAGACAGACGGTTCTATGGAGCATCCTCGGCATCATACGATGAAGCTAGCTGATGGTACGATTAAGAATTATCGTTCTAGTTTTTTTTATGCAGACCAAATACCTGAAGATGCAACACCTGTATTTTTAAATAATGAATACTATCCATCCCATCAAGCTGTTGATTTTTATCATCATTATAAGGAAGATATAAAGCTTATGGCTGATATGGGTTTCAATATATATCGCTTTTCTATTTGTTGGAGCAGGATATATCCGTTAGGTGATGAAGAAGAACCTAATCAAGAGGGTATCGCTTTCTATCGTAATGTCTTTGAAGAACTTAAGAAATACAATATTGAACCAATGGTCACAATATGCCATGATGAAATGCCAATGCATTTAGCACTCAAATATAATGGCTGGTCAAATCGTCATCTTATAGATGCCTATGTGAAATATGCGGACACATTATTTAAGGAATTTGGTTCCTATTGTCACTATTGGCTGACTTTCAATGAGATTAATGCAGTAAGAGGCTTTGGCCCATGTGGGACAAGAGAAAGTGATGGTTATACACGCTATTTAGCTGACCATAACATGTTTGTTGCTTCAGCTAAGACTGTTATTTTAGGACATAAATATAATCTTGAAAATAAATTTGGGGCGATGTATGCGATGAGTGGCCTTTATCCAAGAACATGCAAACCTGAAGATATGCTGCAATCACAACTTGCTAGAAGAGAGAACTGGTATTTCATTGATACAATGTTACGTGGCTACTATCATCCCTATGCGAAAAGCATCTGGCAACATCATGGCTTTGAAACACTAGAGATAAGTGAAGAAGATAAGAAAACGCTTTATGATGGACAGCTTGATTTCTGTTCATTCTCATATTATCGTACAAATACAACACAGGCTGGTGATAAGTGGTTTAATGCTGGTGGTGGTGATAATCCTTACTTAGAAAAAACTCCATGGGGCTGGGGTGTTGATCCTTTGGGATTGCGTTATGTCTTAAATGAAATCTATGATCGTATCCAGAAACCAGTATTTGTGGTTGAAAATGGTATGGGAGCTATTGATGAACCTGATGAAAACGACTATGTAGAAGATGATTATCGCATTCAATATCTTAATGATCACTTTAAAGCAATGCGAGATGCCATCACTATTGATGGAGTAGATTGCTTTGGTTATACGATGTGGGCACCAATCGATCTCGTCTCATTGTCAACAGGGGAAATGAAAAAGCGTTATGGCTTTGTCTATGTCGATATGGATGATAAGGGTCGTGGCACACTTAAACGTACACCAAAGAAATCCTTCTATTGGATGAAACATGTTATTGAAACGAATGGGAATGATCTTGAATGATACAAACAGAACAACTTGCGACCAAGAATATTCGTCAACTTTTATTAGAATTAGCCATTCCATCGATCATCGCTCAGCTCGTTAATGTCGCTTATAATATGGTTGACCGTATTTATATTGGTAAGCTTGCCAATGGGACAAAGGCAATGGCAGCCTTATCTGTTACTTTACCAATCATCACCCTTATCACAGCTTTTACCCAGCTCTTTGGCATTGGTGGTGCACCAATTGCAGCTATAAGACTTGGTGAAGGAAACAAAGAAGAAGCAGAACGGACTATGATGAATAGCTTTGTTCTTTTATTGTTAGGGGGATTTATACTTACTATTATCATCCTTCTTTTTCAAAAACCTTTATTGTATATGTTTGGTGCTAATAAGGAAACAATTCATCTTGGCTCATCCTATATTACTATATATGCATTAGGGACAATCTTTGCCATGATTACTCTTGGTATGAATGCTTATATTAATACTCAGGGAAATGCAAGAATGGGGATGATGACGGTTTTGATTGGGGCTATTCTCAATATTGTCCTTGATCCAATATTCATTTTCCAATTCCACATGGGTGTTGCTGGTGCAGCTCTGGCCACAATTATTTCCCAATCTGTAAGTTGCTTCTGGGTCATGCTTTTCTTATTAAGTTCAAAAAGTACGCTACACTTAAGAAAAAAGTATATTCATCTCAAGTATAAAACATCTCTCGCTATTATGGCATTAGGAATATCACCTTTTACCATGAGTGCCACAGAGAGCTTATTACAAATTAGCTTTAATAATAGTCTTAAACTTTACGCAGGAACAATTGGTGTGGCAGCGATGGCAATCTTAGTAAGCCTATGGCAGTTTATCATGTTGCCTTTACAAGGACTATGTCAAGGTGCACAGCCAATAATGAGCTATAACTATGGGGCTAAAAACTATCAGCGTGTCAAAGATACTTTCAAGCTGTGTTTAGGTCTTTGCGTTGGTTTTGGCTTAGTTGCTCAAATCATCATGATGATATTTGCGAAAACATTTGTCTCCATCTTCTCGAGTGATCCTTCAACAATACACTTTACTTCATGGGCATTACGTATTTATCTCATGGGAGCTGGACTCTTTGGTGCCCAGATTACCTGTCAACAGTCTTTCATGGCTCTTAACCAGCCAAAAATATCATTATTAATGGCAGTAACAAGAAAGATTATTCTTCTTATTCCCATGATCTACATTCTGCCCCATGTTATAGGGGGAACACCATTTGCCTTGAATATGAGTCATTCTATTGCCTCACTTGTGAATAATGGAGGTAAAACATTCAGCGTATTGTTGGCTGAACCGATATCGGATATTCTTGCAGCTACAATTACAACAACAATGTTTATGCGCTTCTATAAAAAGATGGATTAAAAAGATATGGGCAACCATATCTTTTTAGCTAAAATACTTTTTCTTCAAAAGCTTTAGAACGATATTGCATATTTGCCACCTTATAAACTGTGACAAAAGCATCTTCATCAACCTCATGGATAAAATTCATCAGTTTTCTAAACTCTGCCTTGTCAGTAATACAGGCAATCTCATCATGCACATCACCATGATAAGCACCAATACATTTATAGATTGAAGCTCCGGAATGTAATTCATGAAGAATGAAGTGACGAATTTCTTCTATTTTAGGTGATACAATACATACTCTTTTCTTCATCTTCTGATCAAAGATAAAATGATCGAGGACAATACCATTGAGATAAGATCCAAGTAATAAAAGAATGACAGTTTTTGAATCATATGCCAGTAAACTAGAAAAAGAAATCAGAAGACCAGCAATGGATACAGCTTTACCTAATTCAATATGAAAATAAACATTCATGATCTTCGCAATAATATCAATACCACCTGATGAAGCATTCATATTAAAGAGCATGGCTAGCCCGATACTCACTACAAAAATATAGCAAACCACATCCAACAAGGCATCATGGGTAAAGGATGTAAAATGTGGAAAAAGTATTTCAAACATCCCTATAAAGAGAGGAAGAAGAATGGATGTATAAACAGTCTTATAGCCAAACTCTTTACCAACAGTGAAAAAGCCAATTATTAATAAGGTAATATTAAGAATCATTGTAATGGCTGATATAGGTAAATGGACAAATTGTCTGATGACAATGGCAAGACCAGAAACGGATGAAACAGCGGCATGACTAGGAACTAAGAAAAAGAATACAGCTGCACTGATGATCAGTGTGGCAAGCGAAAGTAGTATAAGTTCTTTGAATAATTGTTTGTATTTCATAAATTTCCCCTTTTTTAATGCATGATAGATTATTTTTGATGATTCTACAATAATATATTGTATTTAAAGTAGAAGGAAGTCATTTGTGTTAAAATAGTAGTCATCGGAGGTTTTGATATGAAATATGATTTTACGACGATTATGGATCGTCACAATAAAGATGCTTTAGCTGTTGACGGTCTAGGCTTAAATCCTGGCTTTACACCGGATCGACCAAAAGATGGTTTTGATGTCATTCCAATGTGGGTGGCCGATATGAACTTTCCAACTGTTCCAACTATTACAGAAGCCATCATTGAACGTGCTAAACATCCAGCTTTTGGTTACTTCAGACCGACAAAAGAATATTATCAGTCCATTATTAACTGGCATAAAAATCGTAATGGTGTAACGGATTTAAAGGCAGAATATATTGGCTATGAAAATGGTGTGCTAGGTGGTGTTGTTTCAGCTGCCAATATTCTCTGTTCTAAAGGTGATAATATTCTTGTCAACGCACCTACCTATATTGGTTTTACGAATGCCCTTGCCAAAAAGAATGGTTACAATCTTGTGGCTTCAAAACTGATCAAAGATGAAAATAATACCTGGCGTATGGATTATGAAGATATGGAAAGAAAGATTGTGGAAAATCATATTCATACAGCTATTATCTGTTCACCTTATAATCCAGCAGGACGTGTATGGGAACGTGAGGAACTAGAAAAAGTCATCGCTATCTATGAAAAGCATAATGTCTATATTATTTCTGATGAGATTTGGTCAGATCTTATTTTAGAAGGCCATAAACATATTCCAACGCAACAAGTCAATGATTATGCGAAATATCATACAATTGCTTTCTATGCTCCAAGTAAAACATTTAATCTAGCAGGATTTGTTGGCTCATATCATATTGTCTATGATACCTGGTTGAGAGAACGATTGCTGAGAGAAAGTGCAACAAGCTGTTATAATGATATGAATGTACTCAGTATGCATGCTTTGATCGGTGCTTATAAGGAGGAAGGCTATGAATGGCTTGATGAATTAAGACAGGTTCTAACTGCCAATGTGCAATATGCCTATCAACATATTAAAGATCATTATGAAGGTATTGATGTCTCTATGCCTGAAGGGACTTATATGTTGTTTTTAAATTGTCAGGAATATCTAGAAAAGCATCATATGACATTAGAAGAACTTGAGAAAAAAGGCTGGGATGTTGGGGTAGCTTGGCAGGATGGCAAAATGTTTGGTGATCCTTATGGCATTAGAATGAATCTTGCTTTACCACTAAGCCGCATTCAAGAGGCATTTAAACGCCTTGATACCTATGTATTTTGTGAATAAATAAAAATAGCTTCGGGAGCTTCCGAAGCTATTTCTTTTGCCTTTTAATACAAGATTCTCTTTCTATTAATGTACAAGGAAGAGTTGTGCGTCTTGGGAAAGTGATATTGTTAATAATCATATAATGAATTAAGTTAGCACCTGTTTCTCCCATCTCTAGTGAAGGCGCATGAACTGTAGTTAATGGTGGGTTGGTATAGGATGCATCATCTATATCATCAAAGCCAACAACCGAAATATCTTCAGGTACACGAATATTGTTTTCTTTAAGTGCACGCATAGCCCCAATTGCAATTGGATCACTTGCACAGAAAACTGCATCCGGCAGTTTATTATCATGAATCATATCAATCATCATTGAATAACCGGCTTCACGACTATATTCTCCCTGTTTTATGTAATCAGCACATTCTAAACCACGTAACTTACAAAAATGCTTAAAATAATCAAGACGCTGATCAGGATAGATAGACCCATCACCTAATTTTTCAATACCACCTAAGAAACCAACTTTTTTATTGTTGAGAACATATAGGTAATTCACAACCTCTTTAATGGCATGGAAAAAATCTAGATTAATTGTATTATAAGCAATTAAATCAATATTCATATCAATAAAGACGATTTTAGGATTTATTATATGCAATGCCTCCATCTCTTCATATGAGAATTTACCAATACATATAATTCCATCAACACGATTAAGTTTTGTAAGATAATCCCCATCAGTCTTAAAAATACGAATCATATTAATATCATTTGCAGTACAATATCTTTCAACACCAGTTCTAATCATTAAATAAAAAGGATCATTCGATTCCTGTTCTAGAGAATACCATTGAAGAATACCAACTGTAATATCAGCTTTTTTTGCTTTTTTTCTTTTAACATAACCAAGCTCTTTCACAGCTGTATAGATTTTGTTTTTTGTTTCATCGGGCAAGATAAGAGCTGGATCATTATTAAGTAATCTTGATACTGTGGCAGTTGATACACCTGCCTTATTTGCGACATCTTTTAAAGTTGCCATAAGCCACCTCACTACTTGTATTATACAAGATTTTAGAGAAATGAAAAGATAATATTTAGTAAAATTATACTATAAATAGTTCATTTAAATTTACTAAATATATTGACATTAATTTAGTAAATTATTATACTTGTGTTTGTGGGAGGTTTTTACTGAAATGAACAAATATATAAATCAATTAATCAAATATGCCCTTGAAAATCATTTAATCGATGAAAATGAAGTAAATTATTCAGTAAATTTACTATTAGATATCTTTCATTTAACTGAATTTCAAGAGGAAGAAGTTGCATCTGATAGTCTTTATAATATCTTAGATCACATGTTGGCGTATGCGATTAACCAAAATATCATAGAAGATGGTATTACACAAAAAGATCTCTTTGATACAAGAATTATGAATGCCCTGATGCCTCGCCCGGCAACAGTCCAACAGACATTCAATATGCTTTATAAACAAAATCCAGTCGATGCTACAAACTATTTCTATGATTTAGCCATTAAATCTAACTATATTCGTAAAAATAGGGTCGATCGTAATATTAAATTCACACGCAAGAATCAATATGGACATATAGACATTACCATTAATCTATCAAAGCCAGAAAAAGATCCTAAAGCGATAGCAGCAGCTAAGCTGATCAAGAAGTCTAGCTATCCACAATGTCTTCTTTGTAAGGAGAATGTAGGTTTTGCAGGGACATTAAACCATCCTGCTCGTCAGACACTACGACTCATTGAGCTTAATCTAAGTGGTGATACATATTATATGCAGTATTCACCATATGTGTACTACAATGAACACTGTATCATCCTCAATAAAGATCATGGTCCAATGAAGATTGACCATCATACTTTCTCCCATCTCTTAGACTTCATTACGATTTTCCCTCATTATATGCTTGGCTCAAATGCTGACTTGCCAATTGTAGGTGGATCAATTTTGACCCATGATCATTATCAGGGAGGTCGTTACCACTTCCCAATGGAAGATGCAAAGGTCATTAAGAGTTATACATTTGATGGTGTACAGGTTGATATGATGTATTGGCCATTATCGACATTACGCCTTACTTCAGCATCAAAAGACAAGATAGTAAAACTTGCCGATAAGATTCTTCTTGAATGGCGAAATTACAGTGATGAAGAAGTTGGCATTCTCGCAAAAACTGATGCACCGCACAACACGATTACACCAATCGCAAGAAGACAGGGCAAACTCTATCAACTAGATTTAGTTCTACGTAATAATCGTACAACAGACGAATACCCTTTAGGTATCTTCCATCCTCATCAGGAACATCATCATATTAAGAAAGAGAATATTGGCTTAATTGAAGTTATGGGTCTTGCGATATTACCAGCACGATTGAAAAAAGAATTAAATGAAATAAAGAGCTGTCTACTCAAACAACATCAGTTTGATGAATTTGAGGATTTAGAAAAACATCGTACTTGGTATAATTATCTTCAGACACTTAATGTTGATGAAAGTAATATTGATGATGTTATTGAAAATGAGGTTGCAAAGAAATTTACTGCTGTCTTAGAGGATGCTGGTGTATTTAAGATGGATGAAAATGGTATCGAGCACTTTATGCGCTTTGTCGAAAGTTTGGAGGAAACATATGATTGAAGTCGTTAAAAGTTATGAAGACGGTAAGAAAATCTTTCGCCTAAAAAATGAAAAGATCAGTGTTGATGTGAGTAATTTTGGGGGTACCATTTTAAGTATTATTGTAAAAGACAAAGAAGGAAAGCAACAAGATGTTGTCCTAGGATATGACCATTTAGAGGATTATGCCCATTATGATGGCTATCTTGGTGCATTAGTTGGTCGTGTTGCCAATCGTATTGCAAAAGGAACATTTACGCTCAATGACAAGACATACCAGCTTGCCATCAACAATGGACCTAATTGCCTGCATGGAGGAGTCAAAGGCTTTTCATATCGTATCTTTGATGATGAAATCAAGAATGACCAGCTCATCCTGCATTATTTCTCACCAGATGGAGAAGAACATTTCCCGGGAAATCTTGATCTTTATGCCACATATACACTGGATGAAGATGCACTTGTCATTAACTACCATGCTACAAGTGACCAGGATACTCTCATCAACATTACCAACCATTCTTACTTCAACCTTAATGGTTGTCCATCATCCATTGATAATCACACCTTACAAGTACAAGCTCAGTATTTCGCATGCAGTGATGAAGACGGTCTTGTCACAGGGGCATTAAGAGATGTTGATCATACACCTTTTGACTTCAGAGAAGAGAAAACCATTGGTTCACAGATTCATCGAGATGATGAACAGCTTACAATTGGTCATGGCTATGACCATCCATTCATTTTCGATACCGAAACAAATCAAGTCAAACTCTATTCACCATTAACAGGTATTGAACTCACAGTCTCAACAACATTACCACAGGCACAACTCTATAGTGCTAACTATCTTGATGGACGCTTAGGCAAAAATGGCAAACCAATGAATGCCCGTGATGCTTTGGCTATCGAAACACAATATATGCCTGATAGTATTCATAAAGAAAGAAATTCAAAAACAATATTAAGAAAGGGAGAAGTCTATGATGAAACAACATCATATCGCTTCAAAGTAAGATCATGAAAGCAACAAAACTAAAAAACTATATCCTTAACCATCAACTTGATGAAGAATTAAAAGAACTCTATGTTGATGAACATCTCTTAGAAAAACAATATCAACGCTATATCCAAGCACTGGACAAGTTCATTGAACTTTATGGAGATCAAGACGTTCATATCTTTACAACATCCGGAAGAAGTGAAGTGGGTGGTAACCACACAGATCACCAGCATGGTCGTGTTCTTGCCGCAGCACTTAATTTAGATATGATTGGTATTGCCGCTAAAAATGAAGATACAATTAAGATTCTCTCTGATGACTATGATATTAAAGCAATTAACATCAATGATTTAGGAAAGAAAGATGATGAAGCAGGTACTTCTGAAGCACTAATTAGAGGGGTGAGTGCTAAATTGAAAGAACTAGGTTATCAGGTAGGTGGCTTCAATGCTTATTTGACTTCTGATGTTTTACAAGGTTCTGGTATGAGCTCATCAGCTGCTTTTGAAGATATGATTGGGGTTATTCTAGATGGCCTTTATAATGATATGAAGGTTGACATGGTCACAATTGCGAAGGTTGGTCAGTATGCCGAAAATGTTTACTTTGAAAAGCCATGTGGCTTGATGGACCAGTGTGCATGTGCAGTAGGTGGCCTTATTGCGATTGACTTCAAAGATCCAGCACAGCCTGTTGTCACACCAGTTGATGTGGACTTTGCCTCATTCCGTCATTCATTATGTATCGTTGATGCCAAAGGCTCACATGCCCAGCTTACTCATGAATATGCAGCTATTCCTGAAGAAATGCATGCCGTCGCACAGTATTTTGGCAAGGAATACTTACGTGATGTAGATTTCAATGACTTTATTAATCATTTAGCGGATGTAAGAGAAGCGCTTGATAATGATCGTGCTGTTCTTCGTGCATATCATTTCTTTAAAGAAAATGAACGTGTTCCAAAGCTTGTCAATGCCTTAAACAACAACGACTTTGATAGCTTTAAGAAGTATATTAAAGAGTCAGGTGATTCTTCTTATAAAGCCTTACAGAATGTCTTTGCAGCAAGTGATCCAATTCATCAGTCTGTTGCCTTAGCTCTAGTACATTCAGAAGCCATTTTAGGTGATAAAGGAGTATGTAGAGTTCATGGAGGAGGCTTTGCCGGTACAATGCAGGCATTTGTGGAAGATGACTTTGTTTCAACATATAAACATGAGATTGAAAAGCTCTTTGGTGAAGGAAGCTGTCATGTATTAAAAGTAAGAAAATATGGTGGAAAACAAGTATTATAAGATTAGTGGTGCTATGTGTAGACATAGCACCATTTTTTAAAAAATGATTTTCAAATTCTGCAAGTGAGTTGTTGAAATGAAAATGATTACATAAAATAGTATTGTATGAAGGAGGAGATATTCATGAGTTTTCCTAAAGGATTTTTATGGGGCGGTGCAGTAGCTGCCAACCAATGTGAAGGGGCGTACTTAGAAGATGGTAAAGGCTTAAGTGCTGCTGACATGCTTCTTGGTGGTGATGTTCATACACCACGTACTTTCTTTCCATCGATTATTGAAAATAAGTTCTATCCATCCCATCAAGCAATTGATTTCTATCATCATTATAAGGAAGATATTGCCTTATTTGCAGAAATGGGCTTCAAGACATTCAGAACATCTATTAACTGGTCACGTATTTTCCCAAATGGTGATGACCAAGAACCTAATGAAGCAGGTTTAAAATTTTATGAAGATATGTTCACAGAATGTAAGAAGCATGGCATTGAGCCATTAGTCACATTATGTCATTATGAGATTCCTTGGAATATCGTTAAGAATTATGAAGGCTTCTATTCTAAAAAGACAATTGATCTTTATGTTCGCTACGCTACAACGGTTATGAAGAGATATAAAGATTTAGTGAAGTACTGGTTGACATTTAATGAAATCAATGGAGCTAGCCAGCCATTTGGTGGCTATATGGGTGTCGGTTTAGTTGCGAAAGAAGATTTGGAAACAACAGAACCCATCCCAACATCCAAATTAAAAGATCAGCCACAAAAAAGATATGAAGCCTTACACAATCAATTCCTGGCCAGTGCTAAGGTTGTCATTGAAGGACATAAGATTAATCCTGATTTTAAGATAGGCTGTATGCTTATTAATATTCCTTGGTATCCTTTGACACCTAATCCTAAAGATGAACTCGCAACACAGGAAATGGATACAATCTTTAATGATTTTTGTGGTGATGTACAGGTATTAGGTCATTATAATCCTATTGGCTTAAAAGCCTTAGAAAGACAAGGTATTGATACATCATATATTACTGAAGAAGATAAAGCATTACTTAAAGAAGGTACTGTTGATATGTATACATTCTCATATTATATGAGTAACTGTATTACTGTTGAAGAAGGCAGTGAAACAACAGAAGGTAACTTTATTGGCGGTGTCAAGAATCCATATTTAAAAGCTTCAGACTGGGGCTGGCAGATTGACCCACAAGGCTTAAGATACAATCTTAAGAGAGTGGCTTCAAGATATCCTGGTATTCCTATTATGGTTGTAGAAAATGGCTTAGGAGCTGTGGACAAGGTAGAAGAAGATGGCTCTATTCATGATAACTATCGTATTGATTACCTACGTTCACATATCGAAGAGATGGGCAAAGCTATTGATGAGGGTGTTCCACTAATTGGTTATACAACATGGGGTTGTATCGATGTTGTTTCCGCTAGTACAGGGGAATTCCATAAACGTTATGGCTTTATCTATGTCAATCGTCATGACGATGGCACAGGAGACTTCGCAAGAAGCAGAAAAGATTCTTTCTATTGGTATAAGAAAGTCATTGCATCCAACGGTGAGGATTTAGCTTAATAAAAAGAACACATCCTAAATTATTGGGATGTGTTTTTATGTCAATATAAAACTTCCAGATTGTCAAAAGGCTCATTCCATATTCGTTCATTAGTCATGTGTGAATATTCTGCCAAGGCTGGATAAGACATCATTGAAGTATTGACAGAGCAATTCATTGAGCTCTTCCGGTGTTTCTTGCATTCCTCTTTCTATCCATTCTTCAATCCATCCACTTACTCCATCCGCAAAGAATACTTTTTGATATGCATCTAAATTAGAGAGTTCTTTTGTCACACCTATCTTTTTGCGTAGAGATTGACGCAAGACGGTGTCTCTTCCAGTTTTATGAAGCACTTCATAAAAATCCTGATGTTTTTTCATGTGGGCAAACAAGCTGGTAAATACATCCCAGGGTTTTGCGGTTGGATTGGCTTCTAATTCCTTTGCCCATTGTTGGATCAGAAACTGCGCATGGCTTTCAAGTATCTCTTCTTTACTATGAAAATGGCGATAAAACGAAGCACGACCGACACCTGCTTTTTCACATAAAGAGCGTATAGATATTTCATCAAGAGAAGTGACGTTCAATAATTCAATCAGAGTCTTTGCAAGCTGTTGCTCAACATAATATTCCTTATTTGTTTTATTTTCCATGAGTCATTTCTTTCCTTTCTGTCTCATTAATAGCGAGACACTTGTCTCATAATTAGTGTTATGATAAAGTTTCCAAGAAAGAAAGGCAAGGTATTTATGAAAAAGCATTGTATTTTAAAATTAATAGGTATTGTTTTATTGACTATTGCTGTTGTGGCAGGCGCATTGACAACTGTCATAGCCATTCATCCACAGTTTGCGATAGGTGTGATTCAGAAGATGATGTATAAGAAAGCTCCTGTGAATACATACTCACCTTTACATAATCCTACAAAGGGAATGACAGAATCAGGCTTATACAAGATTACTGAACGTAAGTATGGAACCAAATACCCTAATAGTTATCTGGATATCACATATCCTTCAAAGAATGTCGAAGAGAAGCATCCTATGTTATTTTATTTTCACGGCGGTGGTTTCTTTGGAGGTAGTAAGAATATGGGAGATCCAATGGCGGCAACTAAGGCGACAGCATTGCTGGATGACTTGTGTGCAGCTGGATTTACTATTGTCAATGTTGATTATGCACTTGTGCCTGATTATCATTTTCCTGTTCCTCTCATTCAGGCTAATCAGGCACTTGCATGGGCACAAAAACATGCGGATGAATATCATCTAGATATGGAAAATGTCATTGTTATGGGATCTTCTGCTGGAGCAATTATGGCTTCTCAAATAGGAAGTGTCATTACAAATAAAGATTATGCAAATCTTATTGGTGTAACACCATCTTTATCTCCTAAACAGCTAAAGGGAGTCGTGATAGATGATGCACCACTTGACTATGATCGTTTTCCTTTTGCATGTAAGCTGCTGGTTGGGAATTATATCAATGGTACAACTTTCTTATTGAAAGAAGAGAAATCCCGCTATAACAATATCCTTCATGTGACAGGTGCTTATCCACCATCATTCTTACTTGGAAGTGAATATAGAACGGATATGAATGAAATGCACAATGCACTTAATAAAGTAGGCGTAATAAATGAAATAGCTGATCCCCTTAAAGAAGAAGGAAAGAAGATGCCACATTGCTTCGTCGCTGCAGAGAGGGAGGATCCTACGGCTAAAAAGGCCTTCCTGAGATTAATTGATTTTCTGAAACATACAGCTCTTAATTAATATATGAAATATAAAGATTTGCCAATATACTGGAGAAGTACCATATATTATGATATCTATTTTATCGCTGTATACAGGTCTAGTTTTCTAGGCCTTTTTGAATTCCTGAAAAGATGAAAGTGTTGGAGGAGACAAGAGTGCAATTGATAAGTATAATGGATATATGATTAAAGAAATAGAATATAATCAAGAGGTTCATGATTTAGTATTGGAGGTCTTTGAGGCATGTATTGCCAAGGATTATTCTATGGCAGGACAGGCATATTTTAAGACTGTATTAGAGGAATATGATTATTTGAACAGTCATCATGTATTTTATGGCTTATTTGAGAAAGATAAGCTTGTAGGTGTGATTGGATATCAGGATGATGTCATAACATTCTTTTATGTCCGTAAAGACTTTCAGAAAAAAGGCTATGGCAGGCAGTTAATCGCATATGTCTTAAAGAAGATGAAAGGTGAATATGTCTATGTTGATGCATCTCCCTATGCCTTAGCTATTTATGAACATCTTGGCTTTAAGAAAATGGAGGAAATGAAGACTGTTGATGGGATTAAGACAATATCAATGGTCTATGGAGGAGAAAGATGAATACGTTTATTTGTTATGATAGATGCAGTACATGCAAGAAGGCAGAAAAGTGGCTTATCGCCCATGATATTGCTTATACAAAAAGACCAATTAAAGAAGCCAATCCCACAGTTGAAGAACTGAAGGACTTTAAAGAAAGAAGTGGCTTGCCACTTAAGCGTTTCTTCAATACTTCAGGAGCGCTCTATCGTTCACAAAATATCAAAGATAAGCTCAAGAATATGAGTGAAGAAGAACAATTTGCCCTCTTGGCAAGTGATGGTATGATGGTCAAAAGACCTATATTTGTGACTGATCAAGGCGTGCTTGTTGGCTTTAAAGAAGCTGAATGGGAAGAAATGCTTGGTTAGCTTTCAAAAACTGAAAGAAACTTTGGAAATTCCTGAAATGTCTGACAATAATGTTAGATATTGAAGAAGCTTACTTAGAAGATGGAAAAGGCTTAAATGTGCCTGACATGTTTTTAGGAGCTATTGATGAAGATGGTGTACCACTTATCGGTTATACAACTTGGGGACCAATTGATTTAGTATCAGCAGGCACAGGTGAATATCGTAACCGTTATGGCTTTATCTACGTTGATCGTCATGATGATGGTACGGGTGATTTCTCAAGAAAAACAAAAGAATCCTATTACTGGTATAAGAAGGTTATTGCTTCTAACGGTGAAGATTTAGCTTAAAAAGGCAGGAAGAAATTCCTGCTTTTTCTATGAAGGGATATGTGTTGAAGTGGAGGAATTTGTATAATAAGATAATGCATAGATAGAAAGGGGTGATTGTTGATGATTCTTAATACAGGTAATCGTACGGATATACCGGCATTTTATAGTCAATGGTTTATGAACCGTATTCATGAAGGCTATGTTCTAAGCCGTAATCCCTATAATGAAAATCTTGTCATACGTTATCGACTATCACCCGATGTGGTTGATCTGATACAGTTTTGTACAAAAAATCCAACACCGATATTACCCTATATTGATAAACTCAAAAGAGACTATCGGATGTACTTCATGGTCACAATAACACCCTATGGCCAAGAAATAGAACCTCATGTTCCTAATAAGAATAGAATCATTGATGCCACAAAATCATTATCAAGAAAACTAGGCAAAGAAAATGTTATATGGCGTTATGATCCAATCTTCATCAACAATAAATATACCTTAGAATACCATATTCATATCTTTGAAGAAATGTGCAAGAAGCTAAGTGGCTATGTCGATGCATGCATCTTTTCCTATATTGATCTCTACAAGAAGACAATCAAAAACTTCCCAGAAGTTCGGGAAGTGACACGAGAGGAGAAGGAAGTGCTCGCACAAGGCTTCAGTGCTATTGCCACACGTTATAATGTCAAGCTTAGAACATGTCTAGAAAATGATCCCTTCCTGAATAAGTACAACATTGATACATCGGGTTGTGCTACGAAGGATAAACTTGAAGAAGTGACAAAACTCCATTTTCATATTCCTAAGACAGATATGATGGCAAGAGCAGGATGTCAATGCCTTCTTGGCAATGATATTGGTGCCTATAATACATGTTTTCATGAATGTCGATACTGTTATGCGAATTATGATAATAAGCTTGTAGAAAAGAATTTAAAACGCCATGATCCGACTTCACCACTTCTTATTGGCCATGTGAAGCCAACAGATATTATTCGTGATGCAAAACAAATCAGTTATATTGACAAACAAACAACTATTTTTGATTTTTAGATGGATTTTAGATATGATGGTGATGAAAGTGAGAATAATATATGAAAGCATTATTTTTTGATATCGATGGCACACTCATCGATCCTAATATTGGTATTATGCATGTACCTGAATCTGTAAAAACTGAACTTCAGCGACTTAAGCATCTTGGCCATAAGCTCTTTATCGCCACAGGTCGCCCTAAGGACATGTTGAATGAAGACCTTCTTAGTCTTCCTATGGATGGTTATATTCTCTATAATGGCGGTGTCATTGAAGTTGAGGACAAAGTCATCTATGAAAACAAGATGGATTATGAGCTTGCGAAAGCGACATGTGATATGTTGGAAAAGCTAGGTTCTGACTATATGTTGGAGACAGCACACCATATCTATATCAATCCCTCATTTCATGAACTTTATGATTTCTTTAAAGAATTAGGCATGGAAAAGATGTTTTCGTTAGACTTTGATCGTGATGAAGTCTTACATCGCACAATTAAAGTAGAAGCCAATGTCAAGCATCAGGACTATGATCTGTTAGAACATCATCTTGAACATGATTTTGGCTATATGATTAAGAATGATGAACATGGCAGTGATCATTGTTTTGAATTCTATTCACCAACAATCTCTAAAGCCCTGGCAATTGAAAGAGTCTTGAATTATTACCAGATTCCAAAAAAACAAAGTTATGGCTTTGGTGATGGTGATAATGATATTGAGATGTTTAACTATGTCAAACACTCTATTGCGATGGGCAATGCTTCAGCAGAAGTTATGGCTGCTGCTGATATTACAACTGATACAATCGAAAATGATGGACTCGCAAAAATCTTAAAAGTCCTCATTCCAAGTTAAAACAAAAAGAAGTCTTTCTTGGGAGGAAAAAGACTTCTCATTGTTTGTCGAAATTATTATTTGTCGAAATATTTTAAGGGGAAAATTTATGAACATCAGGGGTTACCTCCTGACACTTAGTATAATAAAGTAGAATTATGAACTGAATGTGTACAAATTTCATAAATAACATTTTTATGAAAATATATTTAATGAAAGAAGGGTTAACATGTTGTCATTTGAAAATGATTATAGTGAAGGATGTCATCCACAAGTATTAGAAGCTCTCGTGAAGACAAATATGGAACCATTACCTGGTTATGGCAGTGATTCATATAGTGAAGAAGCAAAGAAGAAAATCAAAAAAGTCTTGCATAATGATGCTGCAGATATTTATTTTCTAACAGGCGGTACGCAAACCAATGAAACCATCATCACATCACTCTTAAAGCCTTATGAAGGTGTTGTCGCAGCTGAAACAGGACATATTGCCGTTCATGAAGCAGGAGCTATCGAAAACCATGGTCATAAGGTCTTAACGATTCCTAGCTATGAGGGCAAGATCAAAGCGAGTGATTTAAATGAATATGTTGCAACATTCTATCATGATGGCAATCATGAACATATGGTCTTTCCTGGTATGGTCTATATTTCTTTCTCAACTGAATATGGAACACTTTATACACTTGAAGAATTAAAGGAAATCTCTGAAATCTGTAAACAATACAAGATGTCCTTATTTATTGATGGGGCAAGATTGGGTTATGGCTTAATGGCTAAAGAGAATGATGTAGATATAACTGATTTGAGTGCGCTTTGTGATGTCTTTACTATTGGTGGGACAAAAGTCGGGGCACTTTGTGGTGAAGCAGTTGTCTTTACGCATCATAATGCCCCTGTGCACTTCATTCCCATCATTAAGCAACATGGCGCATTGCTCGCCAAAGGCAGACTGACAGGAATCCAGTTCGATGCCCTCTTTACAGATGGGCTCTATTTTAAGATCTCTGCCCATGCCATTCATCAAGCCAACAAGCTCAAAAAGCTCTTAAAAGATAAAGGCTATCAGTTCTATCTTGATTCTCCTACAAACCAGCAATTTGTGATTGTGGATAATGATAAATATGCAACCCTTTTAAAAGATGTTCGTGTCTCTTTTATGGAAAAATATGATGAGAATCATACTGTCATTCGTTTCTGTACATCATGGGCTACAACTGATGAACAGCTTTTGGAATTAGAGAAACTTTTATAAGATATGATTTCGGTCATATCTTTTCTTTTGGAATTGTATTTATTTTTTTAGAAATACTTTGTCGAAGTATAGTGTTTTGATAGAATAAGAAAACAAAGGAGTATGAACATGGCAAAAGAGACAAGTAAGACATTACGAAATGATGTTATTTATAGTATTTATGTACGCAATTATAGTAAAGAAGGGACATTTGATGCCGTTAGAAAGGATTTGAATCGTATTCAACAGTTAGGTGTGGATATCATCTGGTTGATGCCTATTCATCCTATTGGCAAGATGCATCGCAAAGGAACATTGGGTTCACCCTATGCCATTGAGGATTATCGTGCTATTAATCCAGAATTTGGCACGATGGAAGACTTTATCAATTTATGTGATGCCATTCATGAAAGAGGTATGAAGGTTATTATTGATGTTGTTTATAATCATACATCACCCGATTCCTATCTTGCGAAAAACCATCCTGAATGGTTCTATCATAAAGAAGATGGAACATTAGGAAATCGTGTTGGTAACTGGTGGGATGTTGTGGATTTAGACTATAGTCATCAAGAACTCTGGGATTATCAGATTGAGACACTCAAGATGTGGGCGAAGTATGTGGACGGTTTTAGATGTGATGTGGCTTCCATGGTGCCTATAGATTTCTGGCTAAGAGCGCGTCAAGAAGTCAAAGATGTACGCCAAGATGCATTGTGGCTCGCGGAAAGCGTGGATCCAGGCTTTGTGACCTATAATCGTAACCGTGGGGTCGAGTGTGCGAGTGATAGCCAAATCTTTGAAGCCTTTGATATGAGCTATGACTATGATATCTTTAATACCTTTAAGAATTATGTCATTGGTAAAGAGACATTAGAAGCCTATAGCCAGGCGATTAACTTACAAGAAATGATTTATCCAGATAATTATGTAAAGGCTCGTTTCTTAGAAAACCATGACCGCAATCGTGCCCATTCACTGATTCGCAATGAACAGGCTTTAAAGAATCACTTAGCTTTCATCTATTTCAATAAAGGTACAACACTCCTTTATAATGGACAGGAAGTCGCAAGCATTCACACGCCATCCCTTTTTGATCATGATCCTATTCAATGGGATACAGACTTAGATTTAAGTGACTATATGCATAAACTTTAAGACATGAAAAAGAACAGTATCTTAACGAACTCTACTTATAGTACAGCAGTAATTCGCAAAGATGTCTTGATGGCCATTCATCAAGAAAATGCTTCTTCTCCTCATGATTCTACTAAACATCCATCATTAGTAGGTATCTTCCAGTTTGATGGTCAGCCAACAGCCTGTGATGTCTCTAAAGCCCACTTGCATGATGGCATTTATCAGAATCTTATTGATGGCAAGAGTTATGAAATAAGAGAGGCAACACTTTATACGGATGGTGAACCTATCATTATTCAAAGCAATTGCGGACAAGAAATCAATCATTAGATGATCATCCATAGGCTGGTCATCTTTTTTGTGCTATGATGAGGAAAAGGAGAATGAAGATGAACGAGGAAAATCTTGTCACATATTATAATAAATTCAACGAAGATAAACGCTTAAAGACAAAGCATGCCCGTGTGGAATACAACACAGCAATGCATTATATCAACGTATGTTTAAGCCAATGTCAGACCCACCGTATTCTTGATGTGGGAGCAGGAACAGGAGCCTATGCCATTCCTTTATTTCAGGCAGGTAATGATGTACATGCGATTGAGCTTGTCAAACACAATCTTCGTACAATGCAGAAGAAATGTCCGAATCTTGATGCAAGAGAAGGTAATGCCATGGATCTTTCAAAGTTTGAAGATGATTCGTTTGATATCGTTTTATTGTTTGGCCCAATGTACCATTTAATCTCTCATGAACATAAATTGAAAGCTTTAAATGAGGCGAAGCGCGTTGTCAGAGAGACAGGCTTTATATTAATAAGTTATTGTCTTAATGAATATGCGATTATTGAACATGGTATTAAAGAAGGCTTTTTAAAACAGGCTGTAGAAAAGGGAGAAGTTGATGAAAACTTCCATGTCATTTCTAAAGAAGATGATCTCTATTCCTATGTCCGTATTGAAGATATCAACAAGCTTAAAGATGAAGCAGGATTGACAAGATATAAGATTATTGGACAGGACGGTGCTGCCGAGTACTTAAAAAGAGAAATCAATCATATGGATGAAGAAAGCTTTGCCTGCTTTATGGCTTATCATTTGGCAAATTGTGAACGTTATGAATTACTTGGGGCAAGCAGACATGCCCTGGATATATTAAGGAAGTGAGTGCATGATCTATAGTAAGTTACCGGTCGTCTTTCTTAATACAATAGCTTCAGAAAAACAAGGCTCGACCAATGGTGAAATTGCCTCCTATATCATTACGCATTTGGATGAAGTCAAATATATGGGTATTGCCCAGCTCGCTCAGTCTTGCCATGTGGCTAATAGTTCAATCTCTCGCTTTGTGAAAGATATTGGTTTAAAAAATTATAATGAATTAAGGGAACTGATGTTTTCAGCCTCACTGCATTTTGAATGTGAAGATTCCCTAGAGAGCTATACAACCCATCTTCAACATGCCATCAACGATGTCTATCAAACCATTAATCATCATGAAATCGATAGACTCTGTCAGAAAATCAAGACATATAAAAAAATTGCTGCCTTTGGCTTATTAAAAGCCGAAACAGCAGCAATGAATTTTGTCGATGAAATGATGATGCTAGGTAAACCCATTTATACCAACGTTTCTTACTTTGAACAAATTGATTATATACTCCATGCCTCAGAAGAAGATTTAATCATTATTTTCTCTTATACAGGCGCTTATTTTGATTATCCTGGTTTACGTAGTGATCTCAAGAAACTCAAGAAGCCCCATATCGTCTTCATAAGTTCTACTTGTGATCAATATCCCGATTTTATCAATCAGGTCATTGATTTCCATTCGGATGGCTCGCTAGTAGGACATCCTTATACATTAATGCTGGTAGGAAGTTATATCAGTCAGGTCTATGCGAAAGGCTAGACCTTTTTCTCTATTTCCACCATCCCTTTAATCACATCAGGTGCGAGATGGACAATCTCAGCAATCTTTTCAATTGGCATGCCAGACTTATACATCCCTTGAATGATATCCATCTTTTCACCCATCACATCCTCACGTGTACTCTGTACTTCAACACGGGCATTCTGTATTTCTTTACGGGATTCTTTGATCTCCTGTAATGTTTCAATATTATGATATGTGTGTTTTTGATCTTTGTTCATATGTATATCCTCGTACAATCATTATACTACAAAAAAGAAGTGAAAGATGTCTTTCACTTCTTTTTCAATGAAAAAGCTCTTTTATGAGCATGTACTATTCAAACTGTCTTGTTTCTGGGTTATATTTCATATCCTTTGATAAAGTCACAAGGATAATGTCTTCATTATGAAGACGATAGGCATCAATAAATTCATCTAAGGTATGTTTGTTGTCTTTAAGTTCTCTATTTAATAATTCAACTAAAGCATCCGCATAATTAATTCTCATGATTAACCTCCTAACCATATTTGGTTGTAAGACAATATATCATGTCATTATTAAATGTAAAGAGGGCAAGAAGCAATATAACGCTTACAGAGAAATAAAAATGCTTTCATTTTGTTTGAAATTAAAAATTTGATATTAATAATATACATTCGTGACAAACACTTAACAAAACTATACATATAAGCGCTTACATAATTCTGATATAAAGAATAATTTTTTTGAAATTAGTACAAAAGAGAATTAATTGTTCGAAAATTCATACAATATAAGAAAAAATATTGACGTTTTGCGTTTGAAAGTTTAGCATAGTTCTATGATTTATAAAAATCATTTGTGTTAATTGAAGAGAATTCTTGTTTGTAGAGAATGAAATGCATTTTCTTAGCAGCAGTAAGTCCAATATGGGAGAAGATGACATGCGTGCACTCATAAGTGTTGTTTTCAGTTGACAAAGAGTATGTATCAAAGTAGATGCTTTGAATTTAGGAAGAGAGGGATAAAAGTGTCAAAGTACATCCTAAAGCGTGTCATTCTTGCGATTGTGTCAATCGTAATTGTCAGCGCCATTACATTCTTCGCCATGAACTTAATTCCTGGCGGTCCATTTAATAAAGAAAAGGCTGTAAGTCCACAGGTTATTGAAGAATTAAATAAACGTTATAACCTAGATAAACCTGTACCACAGCAGTACGTTCTTTATATGCAGAACATTTTAAAAGGTGACTGGGGCGTTTCATTAAATAACGGTCGTCCTATCTGGCCAGATATTACTTCAAGATTTGCCGTTTCCGCAAAACTTGGTTTCTCAGCCGTCTTTATCGCCACAATCATTGGTGTCATTCTGGGCTCAATTGCTGCCTTAATGCGTAACCGTTGGCCCGATCGAATCATTGTATTCTTTACAACACTCGGTACAGCGATGCCATCATTCGTTCTCGCAACATTATTATTGTTGGTCATTTGTTTACAGTTAGGCTGGATTCCAGTATTCGATGCCGATAATCCAAACTACATTCTCCCAATTATCGCCTTATCAGTTTATCCAATGGCTTATATTACCCGTCTTACAAAGACAAGTATGTTGGATGCATTAAACCAGGACTATATCCGTACAGCTAAGGCTAAAGGTGTTGCAAGATCAAAATTAATCTTCGTTCATGCCTTACGTAATGCCTTAATTCCAGTTGTTACTTATTTAGGTCCTGAAATTGCTTATATCTTAACAGGTTCAATGGTTGTTGAAAGTATCTTTACAATTGGTGGCTTAGGTTCAGCATTTGTTACATCAATCAATAACCGTGACTATACAATGATTATGGCTGTTACGATTTTCTTAGCCATCTTAATGGTTGTTGCAAACTTATTAACTGATATTGCTTATAAGTTTATCGATCCTCGTATCGACTTTAATAACTAGGAAAGGACTTCGAACATGGAAAAAGAAAATGTTGTATATAAGAAAAGACAGATTCTCTCTAGTCAGGTAGATTTGTCTAAGTTCAATAAAAAAGAATTTGAAAAAGCAACAGATGAAGAAAAGAAACAACAAGATGTAATGGGCGAGTCTACAACCTTCTTTAAAGACGGTATGAGAAGACTTCGTAAGAATCCTCTTGCGATGGGCTCAATCATTATCTTAATTGCTCTTATTCTTATTATCTTAATTACACCTCATATTGTGCCTTATAGCTATTCAGAAATGATTACAGTTAATGGTGTACGTGATAAGGGTACTGCAAACTTAGCACCTTTCCAGTTCTCACCACGTGAACAGGCTTATATGACACAAACAGGGAAGAACTTATTCCCACATATCTTTGGGACTGATTCACTTGGCCGTGACTACTTCATTCGTTGTGTCTATGGTACACGTGTCAGCCTTTCAGTAGGTATTGTGGCAGCCATCATGGTCTTAATTATCGGTTTGATCTATGGTTCGATTTCGGGCTATTTTGGTGGTCGTGTCGATATGATTATGATGCGTATTGTCGATATCATTTACTCATTACCTGATATGTTGTTGATTATCTTATTATCAGTTGTCTTCAAGCAGGTATTAAGTGGTTATATTAAAGGGACTGTCTTTGAATCTTTAGGTAGTAATATGCTGGCAATGTTTATTGTCTTTGGGTTATTGTATTGGGTAACGATGGCACGTTTAGTACGTGGACAGATCTTGCAGATCAAAAACAATGAATATGTCTTAGCAGCTAAAGCTATTGGTACACCAAATAGACGTATTCTTCTTCGTCATATTATCCCTAACTGCTTATCCGTTATCATTATCACAACTGCTCTACAGGTACCAAGTGCCATCTTTACAGAAAGTTATCTTTCATTCTTAGGCTTAGGTGTTTCAGCACCAATGCCATCACTTGGTTCACTTGCGAACGATGCGCGTCAGGCTATGCAGTCTTACCCATCTCGTTTGATCATTCCAGCAGTTATCATTGTCTTGATCGTATTAGCCCTTAACCTCTTAGGTGATGGTTTAAGAGATGCGTTCGATTCTAAGTTGAATTAAGGAGTTTACTATGAGTGAAGATACAAATGTATTATTAGATGTTGAAAACCTTCATACATCTTTCTTTACCGATAATGGTGAAGTTAAGGCTGTCAATGGTATCTCTTTCAAGCTTGAAAAGGGAAAGACATTGGGTATTGTAGGTGAATCTGGTTCTGGTAAATCAGTAACAGCCTACTCTATCATGCAGATCTTAGCTGAAACAGGTCGTGTAACAGAAGGTAAGGTCTTATTTAAAGGAGACAACATCTTAGACTATTCAGAAAGTGAGATGCAGAAGTTCCGTGGAGAAAAGATTTCGATTATCTTCCAGGACCCTATGACATCTTTAAACCCAGTATTTACTGTTGGTTATCAGCTTGAAGAAGCCATCCTTCTTCATACAAACAAAACAAAAGCTGAAGCCAAAGCACGTGCGATTGAAATGTTGACACTTGTTGGGGTCAACGAACCAGAATCACGTGTAAAGCAATATCCACATGAATTATCAGGTGGTATGAGACAGCGTGTTATGATTGCCATGGCATTATGTTGTGAACCTGATGTGCTTATTGCCGATGAACCAACAACAGCTCTTGATGTTACTATTCAGGCGCAGATTCTTGAATTAATGCAAGACCTACAGAAGAAGCTTGGTATGGCCATCATCATGGTAACTCATGACTTAGGTGTCATTGCTTCAATGTGTGATGAAATCCTCGTTATGTATGGTGGTCGTGTATGTGAACGTGGTACAGCTGATGCCATCTTCTATGAACCAGCCCATGAATATACAAAAGGCTTACTTGCTTCCATTCCAAGAAAAGACAATATGAATGAGAAGCTTGTACCTATTGGTGGTACACCAATTAACTTATTGAATATGCCTAAGGGCTGTGCATTCTGTCCAAGATGTAAGAATGCCATGAAGGTCTGTCTTGAAAAACAGCCTGATGAATATTGGGTTGGTGAAGATCATCTTGCAAGCTGCTGGATGAATATCAAAGACCTTTATGAATCACAGGAAGGAGTTCACTAATGAGCGAAGAAAAGAATATTCTTGAAGTCTCTCACTTAAAGCAGTATTTCACTGTAAAGCAGGGCTTTAAGAAAAAGACATTAAAAGCCGTTGATGATATCTCATTTGCGATTAAGCCAGGTGAAACACTTGGTTTAGTAGGTGAATCAGGATGCGGTAAGACAACTGTAGGACGTACATTACTTCGTCTCTATGAACCAACTGCTGGTAAAATCACTTTTAATGGAGAAGTGTTATTTGATAGTGGCGAAGAGTATGATGAAAATGATAAACTAATCTTAGATGCGAATGGTAACCCTCAGAAACATAAATCTGTTTCTAAGAATATGCTTCCATATCGTAAAGAGATGCAGATGGTTTTCCAGGATCCTTATTCATCATTGGATCCACGTATGACTGTCGAAGATATTATTGGTGAACCATTGGATGTTCATCATCTCTATAAGTCAAAAGAAGAACGTCGTAAGAAGATTCTTGATTTAATGGAATTAGTTGGTTTGAATGCTGAACATGCGATGCGTTATGCACATGAATTCTCAGGTGGTCAGAGACAGCGTATTGGTATTGCGAGAGCATTAGCCGTTAATCCAAAATTCATTGTCTGCGATGAAGCTGTATCAGCCCTAGACGTATCCATTCAGGCTCAGGTTATCAACATGTTTGAAGAGCTTCAGGATAAACTTGGTGTTGCTTATCTCTTTATTGCCCATGACTTACTTGTCGTACAACATATCTCAGACCGTATTGCCGTCATGTATTTAGGGAAGATGATGGAAATTGCGGATGCTGATGAATTGAACAACAATCCAATTCATCCATATACATTAAGCTTACTTTCTGCTGTACCTATTCCAGACCCAGAAACAGCTAGACACTCAAAGCGTATTGTTCTTGAAGGGGATGTACCATCACCATTGAACATGCCTTCAGGCTGTCCATTTAGAACAAGATGTCGTTACGCTACTGAACAATGTGCCAAGGAAATGCCACAATTAAAAGATCGTGGTAATGGACACTTTGTCGCATGTCATAATCGTTAAGATTTGACAAAAAATGGTTTAAAACTCGCGGGGGGTTTTAAATAAAGGATTAATTTTTAGAAGGAGGAAAGTTTATGAAGAAATTAGTTACTTTAGTTCTTTCAGGTGCTATGGCTTTCTCTTTAGCAGGCTGTGGCTCTTCAAAGAAAACAAGCAATGCAAATGCTACTAAAACTAACAGTGACACAAGTACTTTGTTCATCAATTTGGCTTCAGAACCAGATAAGTTAGACCCTGCTCTTAACACAACTGTTGATGGCGCTGCACTTGCAGTCAACTCATTTGTAGGTTTATTAACTTACGGAAAGGATGGCAAGTTAAAGCCAGCATTAGCCAAGGCTATGCCAACTGTATCTGAGGACGGGAAGACTTATACAGTTGAATTAAAAGAGTCTAAATGGTCTGATGGCACTGAATTAACTGCTAAAGATTTCGTTTATAGCTGGAATAGAGCTGTAAACCCTAAAACTGCATCTGACTACTCATACTTATTTGATGTAGTAGCTCGTGCTGCAAACTCTACTGACGCTAATCCAGTATTGGATGTAACTGCTGAAGGTGATTACAAGTTAGTCATCAAGTTAAATGCTCCTACTCCATACTTCGATCAGTTATTAGCATTCCCAGTATTCATGCCAGTTCCACAGGCTGCTGTAGAAAAGGCTAACCCAAATGGTGATAAACCAGGTGCTTGGGCTCAGGAAGCAGGATTCGTATCAAATGGTGCTTATAAGCTTACTAAGTGGAAACACAACGAATCAATGACTTATGAAAAGAATGATAATTACTATGATGCTAAAAATGTATCTATCAAGAAATTAAACTTCATGTTATCAGCTGATGATACTGCTACTTATGCAGCATATAAATCAGGTGACCTTGATTTCATTGATGGTGTACCAAATGATGAATTAAAGAACGTTCTTAAGAGTAAAGAATTAAAGACTGTTGACCAGTTAGGTACATACTACATTGGCTTCAATGTTAACTCTGATTTATTCAGTGGTATGACTCCAGAACAGGCTACTTCATTCCGTAAAGGTGTCTCTGACTTAATTGACAGAAAATATATCGTTGATACTGTAGGTCAGACTGGTCAGGTTCCAGCAGGCGCATTCGTACCAAAGGGTATGCATGATGGTAATGGTAAAGTTTACAAGTCTAACTACTTCGATGCAACTAAGACTGGTTCAAGCAACATTGAACAGGCTAAGAAAGATTTCAAGGCTGCAGGCTTAGAAGTTAAGAATGGTAAAGACAAGAGCTCATTCAAAGTTACTAAGAATGGTCAGGCAATCACTATTCCTTACATGATTAATACTAACACTGGTCACCAGAAAGTTGCTGAATGTATCCAGCAGGATTTAGCAGTTGCAGGTATCAAGGTTAATATCGATACAGAAGAATGGAATGTATTCATTCAGGACCGTAAAGATGGTAAGTTTACAGTTGCACGTGAAGGTTGGGTAGCTGACTATGATGACCCTATCAACATGTTAGAAATCTTCTCAACTAAGTCAGGTAACAACGATGTACAGCTTGGTAAAGGTAATTCAACAGCTGCTCCAAATTGGAAGCATTATGATGAATTAATCAACAAGATCTACTCATCAACTGATAACGCTGAACGTGCTAAATTATTACATGAAGCAGAAAAAGAATTAATGGCTACTTATGCAGCAGTTCCAATCTACTTCTACAACGATATCTACATGCAGAAATCTAACGTTACTGGAGTTTACTCAACAGTATTCGGTAACAAGTACTTCATGTATGCTAAGAAAACAAAATAAGTTTTAAAGCACTGATCCAGGGGG
>OCTW011599494.1_pt1 | contig 27892 bp, 28 predicted proteins | sample 1539671 | NCBI WGS metagenome assembly OCTW01 (sample SAMN02144230, study PRJEB22623) | gut metagenome | biome: sheep rumen | host: Ovis aries | place: New Zealand | reverse complement strand
ATATGGGCGCTATAGGAGACTTTGAGTTCGGTTTTGTTAAGCAAATAGGCGATGATTGCCTCTGGTTTGGCTTCATCTTTTAAATCGATGGCGATGCGTAAGCCTGTTTTGTCGGTCTCATCGCGCACTTCTTCGATGCCAGGAATCGTTTTGTCGTGGCGGATTTGGTCGATGGATTTGACGAGTTCCGATTTGTTGGTGCGATAAGGAATCTCCGTGATGATAATTTGCTTTTGTTTGGCATCGTTGATGAATTCATATTTCGAAGAAACGACGACTCTGCCGCGGCCGGTGCTGTAAATGTCCTTCAATCCTTGGCCGTCAAAAATGACGCCGCCGGTCGGGAAGTCCGGGCCAGGAACATATCTCATCAAGGCTTCAAGGTCACAATTCGGATGTTTGATGCGGTAATTAATCGCTTGAACGAGTTCACGAAGATTATGTGGCGGAATGCTAGTGGCGATGCCAACGGCGATTCCTTCGGTGCCATTGGCCAAAAGATTCGGAAAACGGCATGGCAAAACAGTCGGTTCAAGTTCAGTGTCGTCGAAAGTGAGCTCCATATCGACGGTATCACGTTCCAAATCGGCGACAAGTTCGTTAGACAAGGCGCTGAGTCTTGCCTCTGTATAACGATAGGCGGCTGCGCCATCTCCATCGATAGAGCCGTTGTTCCCTTGGAAATCGATCAAAGGATAACGGTAGGCCCATGTCTGGGACATATGGACCAAAGCTTCGTAAATCGAGGAGTCGCCGTGTGGGTGATATTTGCCCATAACGTCACCAACGATGTGAGCGCATTTTTTGGTCGGTTTATCGATGGTGTTTCCCGTTTTGGCCATATCATAGATGATGCGGCGTTGAACGGGTTTGAGACCATCTCTGGCGTCAGGGATGGCACGGTCTTGGATGACGTCTTTTGCATAAATGGCGTATTTTGCGCCCATTAATTCATCAAGAGTATCGCTGATGATGTTTTCCTTGATGATCGGTTCTTCTTTCACTCTCTTCGCCATAATTATTTGCCTGTTTCTTTCTCAATTTCCGATAAGAAGGTGTCTTCTTCGTTAAAGGTGACATTCTCTTGGATCCAATTCCAACGTGATTGCGAATCTTTGCCCATCAAAATACCGATGCGTTTTTCCACCACCAAAGGATCATCGATCTTGACTTGCATCAAGACGCGTTTCTTTTTGTCCATCGTGGTTTCTGCCAATTGGTTGGCGTTCATTTCGCCAAGCCCTTTGTAACGGTTGATGCCATATCCTGCGCCGATTTTGATTTTGGCGGCCTCTAATTCTTTATCATCCCAACAATAGATATGTTTGGATGGGTCGCTCTTTTTGTAGACACGATAAAGTGGCGGCTGGGCGATATAAATCATCCCTGCATCAATCAACGGTTTCATGAAATTATAGAAGAACGTTAATAGCAGTGTCTGAATATGGGCGCCATCGGTATCGGCATCAGTCATGATAATGATTTTGCCATAATGCGATTCGGTAATATCGAAATCTGCGCCCACACCAGCGCCAATGGTTTGAATGAGGGTCGCAAATTCTGTGTTGCTAACGATTTTTTCCATGGAAACGCTATCGGTGTTCAATGGTTTTCCACGGAGCGGGAGGATGGCTTGGTGGAGACGATCGCGGCCCGTTTTGGCAGAGCCGCCAGCGGAATCGCCTTCAACAATGAACAATTCGTTGTTCTTATAATCTTTGGATTGAGCGCTGGCCAGTTTATCGGAAATCACATAATCGACAACTTTCTTTTTCGCTCCGCGAGCAGCTTCTTTGGCTTTTCTCGCCGCTTCTCTCGCCTCTTTTGAGGCCTGGCACTTCTTAATCAGGTCGATGGCGAATTCCTTGTGCTCATTTAAATAATAGATAAAGAAATTCTGGAGGGCATTGGAAACGACTGAAGTCGCCTCTGGGGTGCCGAGTTTCCCTTTGGTTTGGCCCTCATATTCGAGTTTTTCTTCTGGGACTTTGACTGAAATAACAGCTGTTAGACCTTCACGAATATCGGATCCATCAATGGTTTGGTTAGGTTTAATGAGTTCATTTTGCTGGGCCCAATCGTTTAGGGTTTTAGTCAGGGATGTTTTAAAACCAATTTCATGGGTACCGCCATCGCCAGTTTTGACATCGTTGGCGTAAGAAAGAATATTTTCGTTGTAATCCTTAAGGCACCACTGCATAGCCACTTCGACGTTGATTGGATTGGTTTTGTCGACAAAATCAATGACATCCCCTAGAGGGGTTTTGTTTTGTGTCAGGGATTGAACATATTCCCGCAAGCCGTGTTCGGTGTAGAAATCATGACTGTTTCCGGTCTTTTGGTCTTTCAGGATGAAATGGACGCCAGTCAAAAGGTAGCTTTTTTCTTCCAGGCGGTTATAAATGGTATCCCAAGAGAATTTAACGCTCGGGAAAATGGTTGGGTCTGGGCGAAAATGGACCGTGGTTCCGTGCTTATTGGTCGTCCCAATGACTTTCAGCGGCGATAAAAGCTGACCGCCGTTATGGAAAGAGATGAAATAAATTTTGTTATCACGATAAATCGTGACTTCCACAAGTTCGGAAAGAGCATTAGTGACCGTCGCTCCGACGCCGTGTAACCCGCCAGAGACTTGATAATTTTTGCTATTGAATTTGCCGCCGGAGTGAAGGGTGGTATAAATCAATTGAACCGCAGGGATTTTGGCCTTTGGGTGAATATCGACCGGGATGCCACGTCCTTCGTCTTCGACTTGAAGAGAGCCATCACGCAAAATGGTAACCGTGATTTTGCTGCCGTAGCCATTGACAGCCTCATCAACCGCATTGTCGATGATTTCCCAAACCAAGTGATGAAGGCCACTCAAATTGGTGCTCCCAATATACATGCCAGGACGCTTTCTGACGCCCTCTAATTCGCTTAAAACTTCGATGTCTCTAGCGGTGTAATTCTTCTCTGCTTTTTCGATGTCGGTCATATTGCTAAAAAATTTTGAAATACTTAACTACGTTAGTATAACATTCTTGTGTTGAAAAAGTAATTAGCAATATAGATAATTGTTGCGTATTCTTCGGAGCTTATTTTATGGATTTGGGTTTAAACATAGGCATTTCCTTAGCCATCGTTGCTTTTGGTTTCTTAATGGGGAGTATCCCGACGGGTGTCATCATCGGGAAACTTTTCTTTCATGACGACCCAAGGAATTATGGCTCGCACAATCCAGGCGGAACCAACACCGGCCGCGCTTTCGGCAAGAAGATTGGCATCACCGTCATCATTCTTGACATGGCGAAAACCATCATTGCTTTTTGGGTCCCTTGGGCGATCTTAAGATTCACCGGCATTCACGAACAGCTATGGGACGACGGCGTTTTCTATAACTATTTGGGTTTATTCTTCGCTGCCTTTGGACATTGTTTCTCCCCTTGGCTCAAATTCAAAGGAGGAAAAGCCGTTTCTTGTTTTATGGCATCTACCGGCGGACTTGGTTGGGTGAACTTCATCACCTGTGCTGCAATCTTTTTCCCTCTTTTCAAAAAGAGACACGTGATGTCGATCGCCACAATCACCACCAGCGTGATCGTCACCATTTTCCAATGGCTTATGTTTGGCGTCAGAGAATTGCTCATTTTACACACAGAAAACGGTCAACGAATTATGGATTACGCAATGTTCAATTTTGGTTTTGGCGGAGGCGTTTTCTATGGTTGGCAGCAAGCTTTAATTAGCACTTTGGTAATGGTCGTTTTAATCGCGAGACATGCGTCAAACATCAAACGGATCAAAGAGGGAAACGAAAAGCCCGTTGAATGGAAATAGTATTTTATTAGTAGTTTTATAGTTTATTTAAAAAAGAGTGTAAAAAATTCACACTCTTTTCTTTTGTTTAATTTTTGTTAGGATTTATCGATGTTTTTTATTGACTAAAATTTCAAACTAAAAGCTTTGTCATAGAAAAGGACGCTAGTTAGATGATTCAGATGATTCATTCCACTTCCCCTTAAGAATAATGGCATGAATAACAGCATCCATAAGAAATAATTGATAGAATAATTCTTTTTTGGCACAAAGGACAACAGGCGTTTTAAAATTGATTCTATTCTTTTGTGCCGTTTTTTCGGGAGAGAAGATTAATAATCGTTTTTTCAGCCGGTCAATTTATCATAGCTGTTAGAAAACGTTTTATCCATTCCCCTACTCCAAGCAAAAAGAAAACCCTTGGCGCAGAGGCTCAAGGGTTTTGATGATTCTTATTGATTCTTGTTCATCGAATTCATGACGGCACGGATTTGCGCTTCAGATGGTTTTCTACCCATTTGCGCAAACATGGCGCGGATCATCTTTTCGTTGATTGGCGGGTTCTTTTTCATTTCGCGCTTGATTAAGGCACGAGCCCCAAAGAAACCGGCGACGCCGCCAACAATGACGGCTAAGACAAGATATAAGACGAATTGCCAAATCTCGATATTCATGGGGATTAGGCTCTCTTATCGTATTTTCCTGTTGCGGTATCAACCAAGACTTTTTCGCCTTCGTTGATGAATAATGGAACTCTGATGGTGATGCCGGTTTCGAGTTTTGCATCCTTGGAGCCTCCGTTGCTGATCGTATCGCCACGAACACCTGGTTCGGTTTCAACGACTTCCAACGCGACTTTTGCCGGCAATTCAACGCCAAGGACTTCATCTCCATAGGATGCCATGGTGACTTCGCCATTTGGGGCAAGGAATTTGGCTTCATTTTCCAAGACGCTCTTAGAAAGCTCGATTTGTTCGTAGGTTTCTGGATCCATGAAGACTAAGGTCGTTCCGCCATCGTAGAGATATTGCATGATTCTCTTGGTGACGCTGACTAATTCGACATTGTATCCGCTGTTGCGGGCAAGTTCCGTAATGGCGCCGGTACGGACGTTCTTGACCTTGACTTTCGCGACCATTTTTCTCATCGCGGTTTTGTTAAGCAAAATATCGATGACTTGATATAAGGTGTTCTCGTCTTCGAAGTAATTGCCTGGGCGTAATTCTGTAACGTTCATTGTATTAATCTCCTTATTAACCTTAGTGATTTTACCCCAAAACGTTTTAAGTATCTACTTAAAAAGGCAATTGAGGTACTCATTATAGCGAAATTCATTGCCTAGAACGGTATTTTCGCCGTGCCCTGGATAGACTTTTGTCTCAGGCGGAAGGGATAACAGTTTACGAAGCGATGATTCGATTTTGTGATGAGAACCGGTAGGAAGGTCTACTCTCCCGATTCCAAGGTGAAACAACGTGTCGCCACTGAAAAGAACGCGTTCCTCTGGGAGGTAATAGCAAACGCTTCCGCCAGTGTGAAATGGGGTAGCAATGATCTGGATTTTAATTTCGTTTAGCGTGAATTCCTCTCCGTCAAACAAAGGGATTGGCTTGATGTGATCCAAAATCAAAGGATTTTCCTTCCATGTTTTGCTCAAATTCAGATAGGGATCGGTCAAAAAAGGTTCTTCTCCTTGGCCGAGATATACTGGAGCTTGGTGTCTTAACGAAGACAAGCCGGTGATGTGATCATAATGACCATGGGTCAATAAAATCGCAGTAAGCGAGGAATGGGCTTTATCTAAATAACGATCAAGGCATCCGTTAAGGTTGGATCCTGGGTCAATGACGAGACAAGGCCGTCCATGATTTCCGACCACATAGGTATTGCAGCTTTCCTCTGGCGGGAAATGAAGTTTCGCGATTTGCATATGCCTATAAAAAATAAGGCCGAAGCCTTATCTTTATTTCTTTTTCGTTTCGACGTGGAGTGTTTCTTTTCTGCAACGGCTGCAGAATTTCTTGATCTCCATCTTATTCGGATGAGTCTTTTTGTTTCTTGTAGTAATGTAATTCCTTTCGCCACATTCACTGCATGCGAGGATTACTTGGTCACGTTGAGATTTTGCCATATTTATTCACACTTCTTTCTTTCAGCGTGGTTTATCGTAACATAGACCAAAAGAAACTTCTACAAGAAAACGCAAGAAAAGTTTAAAATTTTCTTATGTTCACTAGAGAAAAGACCCGACAGGTCAAAGTAGGAAACCTCCTGTTAGGAGGAAATGAGCACATCGCAATCCAATCGATGGCTTCCGTCAAGACTTCCAAAATCGAGGAAGTCAGCCAGCAAATTAACGCGTGTGCGGCCGCTGGAGCGGAACTGATGCGTTGTTCTTGTTTGGATTTTGAAGACGCCTCTTCCTTCAAAGAGATTAAAAAGAGAATTTGTGGCATTCCTTTGGTGGCAGACATTCATTTTGATTATCGTCTTGCCTTGGCTGCGATTGAGGCCGGTGTCGACGCAATCCGTATTAACCCGGGGAACATTGGGGAAGAAAAACGCATCGAGCAAGTCGTCAAGGCTTGCCAAGAAAGACGGATCCCTATTCGCGTTGGGGTCAATGGAGGCTCTTTGGATCGTTCTATCTATCACGGGACCGAAACGATCAAAGGCGAATATTTGTTCTCCTCCGCCATGAAACACATCTCTTTATTAGAGAAATATGGTTTCCACGACATTGTGATTTCTTTGAAAGGGAGCGACGTATTGGAAACCATTGCAGCTTACCGTTTGGCCGCGGAAAGATTGGATTATCCGCTGCATTTGGGCGTCACAGAAGCCGGACCAATGGAAACTTCTTTGATTCGCTCTGCCGCCGGTTTAGCCCCGCTTTTAATCGACGGCATCGGAAATACGATCCGCATATCCATGAGTGAAGAACCGGTAGAAGAAATCAAGGCCTGTGCGCGTTTGCTCCATGACCTCGGACTAAAAAAGGATTGGCCGACTTTCATCTCTTGTCCAACCTGCGGCCGCACGGAAGTCAATTTGTTGCCCCTTGCGAAAAGAATCCGTGCCTATTTAGAGGATCATAAAATCTGCAAAACCGTTGCCATTATGGGGTGTGTCGTCAATGGCCCTGGTGAGGCCAGACACGCCGATCTGGGCGCGGCAGGTGGAAAAGGGAAATGGGTCATTTTCAAAAAGGAACAAATCCTCAAAACGGTCGACGATTCGGCCATTTATGATGCATTGATCGAAGAAATCAAAGCCCTTTAATCCGATTTTGCGAGAATTTCTTTTTTCCAATCAGGAACATAGACGCCTTTTCGAAGCATTTCCACTTCCGCTTTGTTGGGCGTCTTTTGATTGACCCATGGGGTTTCTAATTCAAAAGGAATGCCTTCTAAGCGTGGGTTTTTAAGCCATTTCTCCAAGGTTTCGAAGCCAATCGTCCCCTCACCGACATTCTCATGCCGATCCTTGTGAGACCCTCTAGGGTTTTTAGAATCATTGAGATGAACCACTTTGAGTTTGGACAATCCAATCACGCGATCAAATTGATCTAGCACGCCGTCGACGTCAAAAACGTCATATCCAGCATCGTTGATATGACAAGTGTCCAAACAAACGCCAAGACGTTCTGGATATTTTGAGAGGGAGATTATCATGGCGATTTCTTCAAAGGTCTTGCCGATTTCTCTTCCTTTTCCAGCCATCGTCTCAATACAGATGGTGACATGGCTTTTTGGTGCACCCTCAATTCCTAAATCGATGGTTTCGGCCGCATTTCTAAGAGCTTCTTCTAAAGATATATCAACAGCGCTTCCAGGATGCAAAACCATCCAAGAAACGCCGAATTCCTTCACTCTTTCTAACTCTAAAGACAACATTTTTAGGGCGATTTCCCTTGTCGCTTCTTTTTTTGTCGCAGGGTTGATGATATAAGGGGCGTGGGCGACAATTTTTGCGAGGTCGATGCCTGTTTCGGCGATCAGACGCTTGCCTTCTTCAATTTTCAGCTTTTCCAAAGGAATGCGTTTGGTGTTCTGAGGCGCGCCCGTATAGAACATAAACGTGTTTTCTCCGCAAGAAAGAGCCGTTTTTACGGAATCTTCGAAATAATTCGGTGCGGAAAGGCCGACGTGAGACCCCAAATAGATCATTGTTTTTCGTATTTGCGATTAACGGATTTGGCTTTTGCTTTGTATTCCTTTTCCAATTCTTTGCGAATGGATTTTTGGATGGCTTTCTTCCGATATTTCCGTTTCACTTTTTCAATCGCGAATTGTTTTTTCTTTTTATACATCGGCTCGATATGTTTCGGCCGAGCTTGAGCCTTAGCGATGGAGATTTCTTTTCTCTCTTCTTCGGGCAGTTCTTTCTTTTTGGAGAGTTTTGTTTTTGGTAAAAGGCCCACCGTATCAACTTTCAGTTCGTCTTTACGAAGGACATAAAAATCGAATTTCACGCCTTCTTCCATGATGCGCTTGGCGGCATTAACAGAATCGGCGTTATAAAATACCCAAGAATCTCCTTCTTTTCCAAATCTCCCTGTCCTGCCGGCACGATGGTGATAAAAATCAAGATCGGATGGCAAATCGATGGAAATGACGTCGGTGACATCCGGAATGTCGATACCGCGGGATAAAAGATCGCTGGCGACGATGATGGAATATTTGTTAGCCCTTATCTCACGGATCGCCTTTTTGCGGGATCTATCGTCTAATGAGCCTGAGAAATAGATGGCATCGATGCCGTTTTCTTTGAGTCCTTTGTGGATTTCATCCACCATTTTGACCGTGGAAGCAAAGACAATGCAAAGATAAGGCCTTCGTAACCGCAAGAAAGTGACCAACGCATTGACGGATCCATTATGTTTGACGTCAATCATATGATGCTTAACTGTCGATGCCGTCTCCGTTTTGTCGTTTTCAAATTCAAAATCCGACCGCACGAATTTGAGTAATTCGTCTCTCAGGTTTTGGCGCAAAGTAGCCGAGAAAACCATAATTTGCGGATCTTCGATGATTCCAAATAAAGCTTCAATATCGCTAAAAAAGCCCATATCCAGCAGCATATCCGCCTCATCAAGGACGACAGTTCTCACGTTTTGCAAGGTCATGATATGTTTATCAACCAATAAATCTTTCAGCCTGCCTGGCGTGCCGATGATAATTTGTGGCGGAATGTTTCTTCCCTCTTCATTTTGAGTGACATCCGCTTCTGAAGAATAAAGACGGACTCTTAGATTTTGGTAAAAACGCTGAAATTGTCGAGCGAAATCATAAGTTTGTCTCGCCAATTCTCGAGTCGGAGCGACAATGATGGCTTGGACACGATTTAGATTCAAATCGGTTTTTTCGATGATCGGAATCAAATAAGAATGTGTTTTGCCTGATCCTGTCTCGCTTTGGGCGAGTAAGGAAACACCACGTAACGCCTTTGGAATGACGACGCTTTGAACCTTAGAAGGTTCCTCATAGCCTAACGATTTCAAGGCTGAGACCATCTTTTTTGACAAAGAAAAACCGCTGAAACTCATAACACAAGCATTATAAAGAACTTTTGGAGCGAAAACAAAGAAAGCACGCTATAATTTTCCTATGAGAGTAACGACTATCTCCCCGTTTGGCTTCTGCATGGGTGTCACTAAAGCGATCGAAGTTGCGAAAAAAGCTAAGAAAGAGCATCCAAATGAAGACGTTTTTGTTATTGGCAACCTTGTTCATAACGAGCGAATCATCGAAGAAATCAGAGCTTTGGGGCTGATCGTTTTGGATGAGCGGGAAAAATCGTTGAGGGATTGGCTCATTTCCTTGCCAGAACAATCCGTCATCGTTTTCACCGCCCATGGACATGCTCCTGAATTAGATGAAATTGCTAGCCGGAAGAAAATGTTAGTCTATGATTCCACGTGCGTTTTCGTTAAAGAAAACGAAGAAATGATCAAAGAGGAAATCCGATCTGGGGGCGAAATAATTTATATCGGGCAAAGAAATCATGCCGAAGCGAATGGGGCCATAGGGATTGATGAGTCAAAGATTCATTTGCTCGTGCCTGGTGAATCTCTCGCGTTGAAATGCCTCCACACTTCCGAGCCGCTTGTCATCTCGCAAACAACGATGGCTCCTAATGAAATTCAAGAATCGATTCAAGAAATACTGAAAATCTTCCCAAAGGCAAAAATTGCCGCTAAACGTTGCACCGCCACCGAAATTCGCCAAAGAAACATTCTGAAAGCGCCGGAAAACACCGATTTGTTCTTAGTTTTAGGTAGCAAGACCAGCAATAACACCATGAAACTCTACGAAATCGCCAAAGCTTTCTACAGAAAGGCGGACGTGTTTCGTGTTTTGGGCCTCAGTGAGTTGAAAACGCTGAACTTGTCAGGTTACCAAAACGCTGTGATTGCCTCAGGAGCCTCCACTTCCATCGCCGACGTTCATGAAATTGAGTCTTATTTAAAATCAATTAACTATTAACTGTGTTAATTTTATCCATATTTAGTAGTTTTTTCGTATTTAGTTAGTCGTTTATTGATAATTTTTATAAGCAAAAGCAGCCTCAATTAAGGCAATTTTCTGCTCACATTCTATTTTCTTTTTCTCTGGCAGCCCCTTTTGAGAGAGGATGCCAATCATTCTTTGTTTTTCGCTTTGCCAATAGGCCCTCCACGCTTCGTTTTTCCGCAAAACGTTAAATGGACCGAATTCCACTTCAATTTCGCTGTATGAGGCCTTTTTGGCGCTTCTCGTCCATTTCATGACATCGTAAGCGATCCCAGATTCGTAAAAGAATTCATTATTATCCAACACAAAGCCTTTTTCCGATAACTTCGATATCACCATCGGTCTGTCATTATGGGCATCAACAATAATCGTCTTTATGTTTTCTAACTTTTCCGGGTGTCTCTCCAAAATGGAAAGAATCAGTCTGCCACCCATTCCTGCGATGATCAGAGTGTCGACGGTCGGGTCTAAAGATTCGATACCGTCGGATAAATTTGGATGAATGTTGGCTTGGAAACCGCTTTTGAGAATCTCTTGGCGCATTCTTTGATAGGGCCCTTTTTTGTTTTCCACTGCTTGAGCAAAGGTGATCTTTTTTTGACGCATTAAAAGGATAGGCACGGCGCAATGGTCGCTCCCAATATCGGCAATTCTTGCGCCCTTATCGACAAAAGATGCGATGATTTCTATTCTTTTCTCTTTTTCCATAAATCAATCGTCCCAGAGGCTCTTTGGCCCAACATTGATGGTATCCGAATCCCGATAATCGCCCAGGCGTTTGGCTCTGGTCGGGTGGCGTAGTTTGCGGATGGCTTTGGCTTCGATTTGGCGGATGCGCTCGCGCGTGACGCCAAATTCTTTGCCGACTTCTTCTAACGTTCTAGGATGGTCGTCGTCTAAGCCATAACGGAGCCGTAAAACTTTTTCTTCACGATATGTTAATTCCTTCATTACTTCGGAAAGTTCTTCTTTCAACAAAGACCTTCTTGCATATTCTTCTGGGGTTAAAGCGCCACGATCTTCGATAAAATCGCCTAATTTAGAATCATCCTCTTCTCCGATGGGAGTGTCTAGAGAGACTGGCTCCATCGCGATGCGCTGAATCTCTTGAATCCGAGACGGGGAAAGTTCGCCATCCATCCTTTCGGATATTTCTTCCGGCGTTGGATCACGACCTAGTTCTTGGACCATAACTCGTTGAATGCGGGTCATTTTGTTGATGGTTTCTACCATATGCACTGGAATTCGAATTGTTTTCGCTTGGTCAGCGATGGCGCGAGTAATCGCTTGGCGAATCCACCAAGTCGCATAGGTCGAAAACTTAAATCCCTTGGTGTAATCGAATTTTTCCACCGCTTTGATCAAGCCCATATTTCCTTCTTGAATGAGATCTAGGAAGGGTAAACCACGGCCTACATAATGTTTGGCGATTGAAATGACTAGACGAAGGTTTGCCGTAATTAATTTGTCTCTGGCGGCTTCGCCTTCTGCGATGATGGCGTTGAGATGAGAAATTTGTTCGATGTTTCCTAAGGATTGCGCCTCAGAAAGAATCGCTTTCGCCTCTTCTCCTTTAGCGATGGTTTCAGCGATTTCTTTTTCTTCCTCGGCCTTCAAAAGCGGAACTTTGCCAATCTCTTTGAGATACATTTTGACCGAGTCATTGACCTTAACGTCCCCTGAGGTTACGTTTATGAAGTCGGAATCGATGTCCTCTGTGCCCTCATATCCTTCCGAATCGTCCCCTTCAAAAGAAGATTCTCCGATCAGGTCTTCTTCCGAGGGGCCTTCTGGCTCAATCTCTTCCTCGCCGCTTATGACTTTGATGCCATTCTCGGCAAAATAGGCGATAAGCTCTTGAATATCTTCATCCTCCAATTCGAGGTTTTCCTGATCAAGCGCATCATAAATATCGTCCTGATGAATCGAGCCGGCCGCTTTCGCTTTCTTTAAAAATTCTTTTTTGAATGCCTCTAAGCCTCTGATTTCGGGTTTGCCCAAAAAATCGGATTCTTCGATTAATTCAAGTTCCTTATGAGCTTTTTTAGAAGCTTTCTTCGCTGTGGGATTCTTTTTCTTTTCCATGGCAAATGCTCCTTTCGCTTTTAGGGAAACGTGTTATTTTTGCTTATTCCCCCATTTTTCTGCACGTCGCTTGTTGGCTAAGTCTTTCAAAAGGGCGCCTTGTTCTTCTGGCGTCTTGCCACGTAGGGCTTGTTTGGTTTGCTCTTGTTCGGAGATTTTTTGCATTTCTTCGCTGATTGCTTTTAAACAATCAAGCAACACTTCCTTAGAATAAGGAGGGAGACTGGCTTCCGCTAAATTGGAAACCGTTGCCGACATTTCTTCTTTATTCGGGTCGTCTTGCGCTTCAAAATCGGCAATCAGGGAAGGAAGGAATACCGTTTCTTTCTTGCGATTCGTATATTCGACAACGTAAGAGGCGATATCATTGTAGATTTTCGTGCAAAAATGGTCGATGTTTTCGCGGAAAAACTGAACTGCTTCGATATTTTGCAGCATATAAAACAAAGTCTGCCGCTCCGCGGATTTTAGTCGCTGGAAACGTTTGTCCTCTAATCCGTAAGAGGAATGGGAACGGCCTGCCGAATAAGTCGTTTCTTCAAGAATTTCATCGGAATTTTCGATCTTCCCGATTTGGCTGCGGATGGTTTCCACTTCGTAGCCGGTGACTTTAGAAAGCTTGACGATGTCATTTTCACGTTCCAAATCGTCTTTGACCGTTCGTAAAAGAGGAACGAAATAGTCCATGACTTTACGGCGATCCTCCACTTTCGAGATTTTTTCGACGTTCTGATAATAATTCATCTGGAATTCGAAAGAATCGACCAAATGATTCATGGCTTCTCTTAAGGCTTCCGGGCCGGATTCTTGAAGGATATCGTCAGGATCGCGAAGATCGTTCGGATTCATGACTAAGCGGAAAGGGATATTCGCTTTGTTGAGTTGAAGAATGATTCTCATCATTCCTTTTTGCCCTGGATTATCGCCGTCAAGGCAAAGACGAACCTCAGCATTAAGTCTTCTTAAAAGTTCGATTTGTTCTTTGCTTAAGGACGTTCCCATCACGGCAACAGCGCTTGGCATGCCGGCTTTATCCAAAGCCATTACGTCCATAAAGCCTTCTAAAACATAGATATAACCGTCTCTTCTAGCGGAATTTTTGGCGTTGTGATAGTTATAGAGATTCAAACTCTTTTTGAAAATTTTAGTGTCGGGGGAGTTAACGTATTTCGGCGAATCGTGGTCATTGGGATTCAGCTTTCTGGCACTGAAGCCGATAACTTGCCCGTTAGGATCTCGAAGAGGAAAAATCAAGCGCCCCGCATTAGCATCGCTATTGGCATGGGAACTCATGATGCCAATATCTTTGATTTTATCGAGGCTATGTCCTTTTTTCTCGAGATATTCGATGGTTTTCTCGCCTTCCGCCAAAGCATAGCCGATGCCATATTTTTTGATTTGATCTTGGTCGATATGGCGCTTGGCAAGATAATCGGAGGCGATTTTCCCCTCAGGGATATTCAAACCATATTGATAAAGGGATTGGAGATCGTTGATAGTGTCGAAAAGAGGTTGCTTGACGGCATCTATTTTCGGCTTATAAGCCTCACTTTCCAGCCTAGGATCGTGAAAGCCCACCAATTCAGCTACTTTCTTAACCGCCTCTTGATAGGAGATGTTCAGATGACGCTGGACGAAAGTGATAGCATTGCCACCCACGTTGCAAACGAAACATTTGAAAATCTGTTTGTCGCGGGAAATGTTCAACGATGGGTTTTTATCATCATGAAATGGACAAATCGCCACATAACTGCGGCCTTTTTTGATCACCGGTATGTATGCCGAAATAACCGTAACGATGTCGGTTGCTTTTAAAAGATCATCGATAAGGTCTCTCGAATACATTCACGGCTCCTTTTTAAACGTTTTTATTCGGCGATTTTTGCGCTGATGTAGCCAACAACCTCTTGAATCGGAAGTCGGATTTGTTCCATCGTGTCTCGATTTCTGATCGTAACGGTTCCATCTTCCAAGGTGTCGAAATCAATGGTCACACAATACGGAGTGCCGATTTCATCTTGGCGGCGATAACGTTTGCCAATGGATCCGGTGACATCGCTGGTGCACATAAAATGTTTGCTTAATTCGGCGAAGACTTCGTTGGACTTGTCAACCAGCTTCTTTTGCAATGGCAGAACGGCGACTTTATAAGGCGCCAAACTCGGTTTGATATGCATCACAACACGAACATCCCCTCCTGCCAAGGCTTCTTCATCATAGCTATCGACCATGACCATCAACATTAAACGATCAAGGCCCATTGAAGGTTCAATGACATAAGGAAGATAAGATTTAGTCGCTTGTTTGCCGTTCTCGTCAAGATAAGTTTCCGTGTAACTAAGATCTTCTTTGGAATAATCTTGGTGACGTCTTAGATCGTAATCCGTACGATCGGCGATTCCTAAGATCTCGCTCCAGCCCAAGGTCGGGAAATCATATTCGACATCGGTTGTCGCTTTCGAATAGAAGGCGAGTTCCGCTGGCTCATGGTCTCTGAAATGCAGGTTCTCTCCTTTGACGCCGAGAGATTCGACGAATTTCAAACAATGTTCTTTCCAATAAGCGAACCATTCCAAATCCGTTCCCGGCTCGCAGAAGAATTCCATTTCCATTTGTTCGAATTCACGGGTTCTGAACGTAAAATTGCCTGGAGTAATCTCGTTGCGGAAGGCTTTGCCGGCATTGCAAATGCCAAAAGGAATCTTTTTTCGGCAAGCCCGAGCGACGTTTTTGAAATTCATAAAGACACCTTGGGCAGTTTCTGGTCTCAAATAAACAACCGAAGAAGCGTCGTCGGTCGCGCCAATATGAGTCTTGAACATCATGTTGAATTTGCGGATGTTAGTAAATTCTTTTTTGCCACATGTTGGGCATACAATCTCGTGTTCTTGAATGAAATGATCCATTTCCTCGAAACTCATGCCGTCAACATCGGTATCTGGATATTCTTTTTTGATCAATTCGTCAGCGCGATATCGAGCTTTACAAGCCTTGCAGTCGACCATTGGATCGTTGAAAGTAGAGACATGTCCTGTCGCTTCCCAAACCTTTGGGTTCATGAGGATGGCGGCATCAAGGCCGACGTTGTTCGGGTCTTCTTGGACAAACTTCTTCCACCAATGCTCACGAATGTTTTTCTTTAATTCGGCACCCAATGGGCCATAATCCCAAGTGTTAGAAAGTCCGCCATAGATTTGCGAACCCGGGAAAACGTAACCGGTTAAAACGAGATGATTCGTCACTTTTTCAAAACTGAATTTATTTGCCATTTTGGCTCCTTTTGATTGTCCTTTTTGTTTAATAACAAACGCAAAAAATATTTTATCTTTTCGCCTTTTTGTGTGTCAACCTACTATCAGTGTACATTAGATCTTCTTGACTAACTCTAGGCTGCGGAGTTTGATCCCCGTCATTTCTTCAAGGTTTTTAGTCAAGTCATCAAGGATGAATTTGCATTCTTTCCGCTCAAAGGAAACACGAGCGATATCATTTGGTCCGCAACGGAAAATATAGCGAAGGATTTTAAGGATCCTGACATCTCTTTTCTGACTTTCATACTCGAGATCCTCTCGACAAAGGAAACCGCCATCGGATAATGAAATTCCGACAATATCTTTCTTTTTCCCGCAAACGACGCACCCATCGACATTCAGACCGTAGCCTTCGATTCGGAGAACCTGCGCTAAGAAAATCAAGGCAATGCTTAATGAATCGTTTCCTATCGTTTCGATTGCCGACATCGTTGCATCGAGCCAGGGGTAAATTGCTTCCGCTTCTTCGCCTTGTATCATTTTTGAGCAAAGCTCGGCAATGAACATAAGGGAGACAGAACGGGAGAAATCATCTTTTGCGTCAGGGTAGGAAAGCGGTTGGCTTTCCTTTAAGACGTGAGTTCCGTCCGTTTGAATCAAAGAGAGTTTAGATTTTGCCAAAAGGGCCATGGATGCCCGATTTTTCGATGTCGGTTTCTTGATGCCCCTCGCCAAAAAAGAATAAGTGTCCTTATCCGTGACGAAGGTGATCATCGCATCGTTGTCTTTATAATCGGCTAAGCGGATTACATAGCCTTCAAGATTAACAATCTTCCCCTTCGTCATTTTTATTTGAACCGTATCCTAACTGCTGAAGTTTGCGAGAATCATTTCTCCAGCCTGGCAAACATTCCACTTCTGTATAAAGCGTGACGTGTTTCCCCCACATTTTCTCGAGATTTCTTCTTGCGGTCATGGAGATGCGTTTGATCATCTCCCCACCCTTTCCGATGATGATCGGTTTTTGCGTCTCTTTTTCACAAACGATCACGGCACGAATGGCGATGTTTTTTTCGTCTTCTTTAAATTTCGTAATCAAAATCGCGCATTCATGCGGGATTTCCTGCTTTAAGAAATGCAAAAGTTCCTCGCGAACCACCTCTTTGGCCATAAAAGAATGGTCTTTGTCGGTAATGACACCTTCAGGATAGAATGGATAGCCCTCCTTTAGATGTTTTTTCACCGCTTCTTTCACATCTTTCAAGCCGAAATTGGTCAAAGCGGAGACTTCGACTTGCTCATAATTTGGATAAAGTGTGCGGAAATGCTCTTTGAGTTTTTCCATCATCGTCACATTCGCCAAGTCAATCTTGTTTAAAATGAGGATGATTGGCCTATCCGTCTTTATTGAGGCTAAAAAAGCGTCGTCTTGAGCATAATCCGTAACGCTACAATCAATCAAATAAAGCACAACATCAACATCGGAAAGACTGCGTCTAGCCGAGCGGTACATGTTCTTGTAAAGGGATTCTTCGCCCTCGAAAAGTCCTGGTGTATCAACGAAAACGATTTGCAGATCTTTCTCGTTATAAATGCCAGAAATGTCGTCACGCGTGGTTTGGGATTTCGGGGAAACGATCGAGACCTTTTTGGAAAGCAAGGCGTTTAGCAAAGTGGATTTGCCAACATTTGGTTTCCCCAAAATGGTGCAAAAGCCACATTTCATAACCCAAGATCCTCCTTGTCGAAGGCAAAGGGAAGCAATTCATGGATATGAGTAATTTTTTGATCCCCATTGAGATTGGCAAGGTAAATCGGTTTATTGGCCGGGAAAAGCTCAGAGAGCACTTGGCGGCAAGCACCGCACGGAGAGCATGGCTGACCAGAATCGGCAACGATAGCCAAAGCCTCGAAATCCTCCTTCTTTTTCCCTTCCATCAACGCATGGTAAAGAGCGTTTCTTTCGGCGCACATCGACAAAGGATATGAAGAGTTCTCTACGTTGGCGCCAAGATAAAGTGAGCCATCTTTGCAAAGCAAAGCTGCCCCCACTGCAAAATGAGAATAAGGGGAATAAGAAAGCGTTCTTGCTTCGATTGCTTTTTGAATTAATTCTTCTTTTGTCATTTTTTGTCGGTCTCCTCAAGGATTTTATCCTGCAACGGAAACATAATCTCCTCGTCTTCTTTTTTCATATGGTCATAGCCCAATAAATGCAACAAACCATGGACGAACAAGAAAGAGAGCTCTCGCTGCAATGTGTTTCCGATTTGCTCTGCCTGGCGTTTTGCCTGGGGCAAACAAATCAAGATTTCGCCGAGCATTCTTGGGACTTCCGGATTTAAGATCGCATGACTTGGGTCTTTGTCATCATTGAAAGCGAAACTGATTACGTCAGTCACGCGATCAACTCCACGATAGGTACGGTTGATCTCATGAATCGTTTCATCATCAACCAAAGAAACGTCAATTTCATAATTTGTTTTGACGTCTAAAAGTCGAAAAGTTGTCGCGGTTAAATGGCGGTAACGTTCTTCCAGCCAATCATATTCTTCCCCGTAGGGATTAGTGAAATCTACTTCCATATGTACGCTATTTTACCACACTTGTGCAATAAGATGCCCATTCAGTTCTCCTCTTTCATAAAATATTCATAAAAATAGAGCAAATCCGCCTCTCTGGATGGAGTTTCTGAAAAGTAGCCAAAGACGTTTTTGAGTGCCTCTCCTATGCTGAAAAGAGCGGCAAAATGGAGAAGATAATAGTTCAAAGTGACCGTTTCCGCCGTTGCCAAAGGCAACAAAGCCAACCCAAGGAGAAAGGCGACATAAACAATCCTTTCGTAAGAAAAGAAGGACCCAATTTGATAGCTTTCCTGATTAAGGTTTTGGATTAATTGGGCGGCATCCACTTCGTCGCTGACGCCTTGGAAAAGGTTCTTCTCGTCACATTCAAGCTTTTTCTTTCTGCGGTTTATTCTTCTCCATATCGTCAATTCGCTCGCCAACAGATAAAGCAACAAGCCAGCGACCGAAAGAAAGAAGAAGGCGTTGTTTAATCCAAACAAGGCGGTCACTAAAACGGCAGCGATCAAAGAGACGACAACTCGAAAGAAAGAAGGGAAAATATGCCGTTTTATCGAATAAAAACGTAGATAACGTTCGTGTGTCTCTTCTTTGCTTGCCACGATTTTTCTAAGCCATTTTTCATCAAAACGTTTCATTGCCTTGCCAAGGAATTGCCGACTTAAGATTTCCAAAATCCCATAGAGAGCGAGTAAAAGAATCGAAACGATATAATTCCCCTCGTCTTTCATGAAGAAAAAAGCGGCAAATAGGCTGAGGCTTGAAAGAAGGCTGAAAAGAGAAGGAAAGAAAAGGTCGGAAAAAGAGCAGATCTTCGGCGGTCTCCAATTGCATTTTTCTTTCGATGTTACCTCCACTTCTCCATAAACCAAATCCCATTTTTCCATCAATTCTGCTCGACTTGTCCAATAAGGTCCCAAGGCTGGATCATAAATTTGAATTTTCTCCTTTCTAGCCTGGGTCGCATAGACAAGATGCTCAGAATCGTTTTCTTTCAACAACAAAAGCACAGGGAATTGGTCCAACTTGACAAATTCCTCTTTGTTTTCCGCTTTATAGAATGTCAGTTCGACACCTTCTTTTGCAGCGGCCTCTTGAAGTTGCTTTAGAGTGTACGGCGGATGTTCTTCCAGACGAAGGTACTTGTAATTCTTTTCCCCGGTTGCTTCTATCAAAGCCATCCGGAGGCAAGCAAGCCCACATCCTTTTTCGTCTTCTTGGTATACAAATTGTCTCATCACTTCTTATAAGACGTAGTTTTAAGAAAAATGACAAAAATAGAGAATGAAAAATATAAAAGTATCGATGTTATCGAAACTTTAATTTTCAAAAAGAAAAGCCCTCGATTTCTTCGAGGGCCATTTATCACCACTTCTTGCGGCGCGCCATTTCCGACTTCATCTTGCGTTTCAAGGAAGTTGGGTAGAAGCATTCTCTCTTGCGGGTTTCAAGAAGGATTCCGGATTTGTTAACGTTTCTCTTCCAACGACGGACGGCATCGTCGAGAGATTCGCCTTCACGGACGACAACTTTAACGGTCATTACGATTTCACCTTCTTTCCGCTTTTCAAGCGAGAATTATTGTATCGAGGGCTTTATCAATTTGCAAATACTTTCACCGTTTTCTTCTTTATTCCGCTAAAAATCCGCAAAAAGATAGATAGTATGTTACAATTTGACCATGAAAAACATCGCCATTTCAATTGTCATGCCCGTCTACAATAACGCTTCGACCCTCCGTCGCGCCCTAGATTCGGTTTTGGCTCAGGATTTTGAAGAGGGATTCGAATTGATTTGTGCTATCGATCCTTGTGCTGATGGATCTTACGAAATCTTAAAAGAATACGAATCCGCCCATCCGGAAACGATTGTTATTTTAGCTCCCAAAGAGCGACTCGGCACCGCTCTTAGCCGTCAGAAAGCCATCGAAATGGCTCGAGGAGAATACGTTTATTTCATCGATGGAGACGATGCTTTACGAAAAGATTGTCTGTCTGTCCTATATCGGGCAATCAAAAGGAAAAATGCCGATGTTGTCAATTGTGCATTCTATGTGGTTTATGGGAAGAAGAATAGGAAATTCATCTATCCGTTCCGAAGAAATGCGACCTTGAATAAAAAGGCGGCGCTTAATTCTTTTTACATGGATGCCTGCATCCGGGGCTTCATGTGGACAAAACTTTATCGAAAAGAGATTCTTTTAAGCACGCCGAGAGTGATTTTGGCTTCTACCAAAGATATGTTCGAAGATCAGGCGCTGAATGCGACCTTGCTTGCGAAATGCGACAAGGTGATTCTTCTCGCTAAACCTCTTTATTATTATTACAAGAACGTCTCCACTTCCCTTTCCACCGTAAAGCGGACCGATCGGGCGATGCGCCATATCGGGGTTTTCGCCGTCCAAAGAACATTCTACGAAAAAACGGGCGATCAGATTGCCCTCAAGGTTTTCAAAAAACATCTCTACCGTGCCAAATGGTCGGTTAATTTCGATTTGAGGATCGATAAAAAACACGGCTGTTCCAAAGACTATATCGCCCGCGTGAAACAGGCTTGGAAAGATTTAAAAAATCTAAAAAAGCCCCTCCCAATCGAAGGAAGGGACTATGAAGAACTTTTAAATCGGTGCTTTATTTCTTGATTTTTTGATACGAAGACAAACATTCTTCGTAAGCTTTTTTTAGCTGTTGGCCAATTTTGTCCAATGACCTTTCTTCGGCCACCTTATAGCCCGCGTCGAGGATTTCTTTCCTCTCCCCACGTTCCAATAAGGAACGGATGGTAGATTCAAAAGCGTCATTGTTCTCGCAAAGATGGGCGTTTACCCCATCTTCAAGCCAGGGCTTATAAACTCCGATATCCCGCACCACGAGAGGACAATGAGAAGCCAAAGCCTCCAAAACGACAATGCCTTCAGTCTCTTCGTAGGACGGGAAGAAAAGACAACTCGCCAATTGATAGGCGCCATGGATGAGATTTCCTTTCACATACCCAGGCATAATGGCGTTTTGAGGGCGATTTTTTATCGCTTTTAGCATTTTGGTACTGGTCAAGATTCGTTGCAAATGGCCAAACCAGAAGAATTTCACGTTTGGGAATTTCCTCGCCACGGCGAAGAAATCATGCAACCCCTTGCGTTCGAAAGGGAAACCGACCCCGATGACGAAAGGCTCGCCATCTTTCAGGCCAAATTTGTCTTTGAATTGCTTTTGCGCGTCTAAGTCCTCTTTGTATTCGTTCAAATCGATTCCGTTAGAGATAGCGATGACTTTCTTGTTGAAACCGTAGGATTCGATCAAGCCTTTAGAATAAGGCGTTGGCGTAATGATCATATCCGCCCGGGAATACATATATTTGATCTGGCGGTCAAACGTCGGCTCAATCCATTTCCAACAACGGAAAGAATTCCGAAAATCCTCATAAGTTGAATGGCCATGGACGATCACGGGGATGCCTTTTTTGTGGCATTGCCGCAAAACGCGATGGGATTTAGCCCACAATGTATTGATATGGGCTAATTCATACGGCCCTTCTTTGGAATCGACGACGAAATCGATCCCTGCGTCTTTCAAAGCCCGCATCTGATGACTTCTGGCTCGCCCAATGCCAGAATTCTTGATGCCATCGGCGTCTTCGAAATAAAGAAGCGTCCTCATCTATTTTTCTTCCATGATGGCGACCGAGGAGGAGGCACCGATGCGGTTCGCCCCAGCGCTGACCATCGCCTCAAAATCCTCGCGGGTGTGAATGCCGCCAGAGGCTTTGACGCCCATTTCTTTTCCGACGGTCTTTCTCATCAAAGCGACATGATGGGCTTTTGCGCCGCCCTTCCCAAAACCGGTTGAGGTCTTAACAAAATCAGCTCCGCCGTTCTTGGCGCAAAGGCAGGCTTTGACGATTTCCTCATCGCTAAGGTAGCAGGTTTCCAAAATAACTTTTAAGGTATGCTCTCCGACGGCTTCTTTGACTTTGGCGATCTCCTGGGTGACAAAATCGAATTTGCCATCTTTCAACGCAGCCACGTTGAGGACCATATCCACTTCATCCGCACCCATCGTTACGGCGTCACTCGCCTCAAAGACTTTCGCCGCTGGGCTCATCTGACCCAAAGGGAAGCCAATGACGGTGCAAACCTTCACATCGCTTCCAGCCAACAATTTCTTGGCAACCGGGACATAGTACGGATTGACGCAAACACTCATAAAATGATAATGTTTCGCTTCTTCGCAAAGTTTTTGAATCGCTTGATAAGAAGCGTCCGCGGCCAACAGGGTGTGGTCGAAAAATTTATTTATTTCCATTTCTCTTTACCTCTGTCATTTATTTTACTTTCATTGTCAATGCTTGAAAAGAAAAAGCGGTCTTTGGGAGACCGCTTCAAACATCTAAAACCTTATTTCGATTCCGCTTTCTTCACAATGACTTGCTTGCCATCATAGTAGCCGCATTCTGGGCAAACTTTGTGGGGAGCAATCATCGCGCCGCAATGTGCGCAGGCAACCATAGTCGGTTGCTTGAGATAGAAATGGGTTCTTCTTAATCTTTTGCGAGTTTTAGAAGTTCTTCTTTGTGGGACTGCCATATTGTTTTTCCTCTTCCTTTCAGGACCTCGAATATTATAGAGGATGAGATAGACAAATCAATGGTTTTTTAGACAATGTAAAAAGAAATCCAATTTTATCCGATAAATATCGACGTTACTAACAATCAATCAGCGGCATTTTCTGGCGAATAAAGAACGTTTTTCACCATTCCTTTCATTGGTTCACCACTATTTTCCTTCACTAACAGGAAGTTGGAGGTGTGCCCATAGGAAATATGTTTTTCTTGATCATAATCTTCAAAAAGCACGGAAAATTCTTTGCCGTAGCAAGCTCTTTCATATTCTTGGCGAAGTTTTTTGCTCAAAGCAAGCAATTCCGAAGTTCTCCGTTTTTTGATTTCCGGAGGAGTGTCTTTGAGATTCGCCGCATAAGTTCCTTGGCGCGGGGAATATGGGAAAACATGAATCTCAGCAAAACAGCAGCGCCTGGCAAATTCCATCGTTTCTTCCCATTCCTCCTCACTTTCCCCGACAAAACCGGCGATGATGTCCGTTGTGATAGCGATATCGGGACGAATCGAACGGATTTGGGTGAGCGTAGAAAAATATTCTTCCTTGGTGTAAGGCCGTTTCATTCTTTTTAAAACGGCGTTAGAGCCACTTTGCAACGAAAGGTGAAGATGAGAGGCAAAGGCAGGGAAATCACGAATCACGGATAAGAAGGAATCGTCCACTTCTGAGGCATTTAGGCTGGATACCCTAAGACGGAAAAGAGATGGATTCTCCTCTAGAATATCGCGCAGCAAATCTCCCAAACGATAAGAGCCGTCGCCTAAATCCATTCCATAGAAGCCGATTTCGATTCCCGTGATGACGATCTCTTTGTAACCTTTTTCAACCAGGATTTTCGCTTCTTTTAAGACGTTTTCTTTGGCTCTGCTCCGAGAATTGCCACGGACGAAAGGAATCAGGCAATAAGAACAGAAATTGTCGCATCCATCCTGAATTTTCAAATAAGCGCGTGTATTATCGGCCAGGGCGAATTGTCCGAATTCTTCGTATTTTTCTTTCCGATTTGACGTTTCGACTTTGACGATTTTCTGATGATCTTTTAAAAACTGGCTCACCATCCCAAGCAATTCAGAACGAAACGAAGTCCCAATCACGATGTCGCCGCCGATTTCCGCGGCTTGGGCATAATTTTTTTGCGAGTAACAGCCCATCACGGCCAAAACCCCATGAGGGCAGGCCCGTCGGAATCGACGGATATGTTGACGGGATTTCTGATCGGCCGTGGAAGTCACCGAACAGGTGTTGATGATGATTAAATCCGCTTCTTCTGGCGAAAAAACCTCGATGTTTCCGCTATCGAGGAGCTCTTGTCGCAATAAATCGTTTTCGTAAGAATTGACTTTGCAGCCCAAACAAAAAAGAAAGAAATTCATTCTTTGCCTCCTTTTTTGATGAGTTTCGCCATCCGTTTCTGATCTTCTTTATGAATCTTGTGGATTAGCTCCGCCGAAACCAAATTGCCCTCAAGCAAAGCTTCTAAGACTCCTTCTCGATCATTTTGGAAATAAGCCTCTACCACTTTGGTGATTCTTTGGGTCAAATGGGTTAAAACGGGGTGACGGATGCCTTTATCGAAAAGACACAATTTGGCGTCAAGTCTCCCTTCGTCGTTGATGAAATAAATCGCATTCGCATCATAATCGAGAAAAGCCGCCACATCTTCGGTTTTTTTGATTAACACAAGGTTCGTGAAATAGGAGATGAAAACATGATAGCCATAATAATCAAATGGGTCGATTAACATAGCCTCGTATTGTTTGAAGATCCTCTTGTAAGGCATTTCTCCCAGCTTTTCAAAATGTTCGCCATAAATGGCCGCGACCGAAGAAGGAAAGACTGGGACGAAATTCTTCGCCCCTTTGAATTGAAGATAAGGGAGGTTCAACAACCCGTTTTTCATATATTCGTCCAGCGAAATGCTCAATTTATCTTTGGCTTTCTCGTAGGATTTGAATAATTTCTCGATCGTTTCTTTGTTTTCTAATGCCCTAAGGATGATATTCCCCCGGACCACGCCGAAAGAATCACTCGGATTGGCCAAATAAGAATAAGTCTCCAGTTCATTGAGACGATAAGAATTTTCGTTATAGTAGACCCGTTCTGCCGAGCGCGAGAAATTCGTCGGTCCTTGCTCATTTTCCAGCCATTCGTAAATCGTCATTTGTTTTCCTCCGCGAAAGCAAAGGACGAAGCCACGAAAATCGAAGCCGTCTCAGCGCGTAAAATCCGCTTCCCGAGGGAAACAAAGCTAAATCCGGCATCTTCGGCCAACGCGGCCTCTTTAGGACTGAATCCGCCTTCAGGGCCAATTAAAAACAGCGCTGATTCGCCCGCTTTTATGTTTGACAATTCATTTGGCAAATTGAAAACGTCCCCAGAAAGATTCTCATAAGCAAGGTAACGATGGTCAGCAGGATAAGATAGAGCAGATTGATAATCGAGGATTGGCGTGATTTTCGGAATGCTCATCCGTTTGGACTGGTTGGCTGCGCCTTCGACGATCTTTTGAAACCGTTGAAGCCGTTTTTCTCTTTCCTTCGAATCCAATCGGATGATCGATCGTTCTGAAAGAAAGGGCACAAAAGCGAAGGCACCAAGTTCCGTCCCTTTCATCAAAACCAATTCGTCGTGCCCGCCTTTTAGCAAAGAAAAGCCCAAGATGAGATGGGCGTTAAGTTCCGTTGGGCGGGACAATTCTTGCCTGATTTCGATCCGAAGAGGGGAAAGAGAAACCACTTCCGCCAAATAAAGATCGCCGGCATCGACGATTTCTATCATCGTCCCGACTTTCGCCCGCATGACGTTCACCAAATGATGCTCGTCCATTGGGGAGAGGCAAACCTGATGGTCTCTGATTTTGGCAAAGAAACGTTCCATGGTCCGATTTATCTAAGGAAGACTCCGTTGGCGTCTTCCAAAGAATCCTTTGTGAAATAATGGATCGAGACCCCCATATAAACCAGCCAAACGGCGAAGAACGGAATCAAAAAGCCCAAGGCATTATGGAAAGGAGGGACAAGGAAAAACAAGACGCTTCCCACTCCGCCGATGAAAAATAGGGTGACAAACAATTCAATCCAAGCTTTTTTCTTGAATCCGAGATAGAAATTGTGAGCCCCGAATTCCCCCAAAAGAAGGCAAAGGAAGGCGCTGATTTTCCGAGATTTTGATTTATAAAGCTGGGTATTGCTCCCGGTCGCAGTAATGAAGCTGGTTACGTCTTTGGTCTCGTAATCGTTCGCAATTGGGTTCTCCGTCCCGCAATAAGGGCAGAGATCAGAATCGAATTTTGAAATGGTTCTATGACAGTTTTTGCAGATTGGCATAGGTTTATTTTAGACTATCTTTCTTTAGAAAAGTAGAACAAAAAGACTTTTATCGAAAAATCGATTTGGGCAAGAAAAAACCACCTTCTGCCGAGGGTGGTTTGATGCTTATTTTCGGAAAGGATTTTTGAACCAGCCCTTCTTCTTGCTGTTTTCTTCTTTCTGGAATTGGGCAAGCAAGTCTTTCTGGGTTTTGGTCAGATCCGTCGGAGTGTGAAGCTTGACATGAAGATATTGATCGCCAGGCTTTCCCGAACGAAGGTCCTTAACCCCTTTGCCTTTGAGTTTGAGAATCTGTTCTGGCTGAGTGCCAGAAGGAATATCCACGGAAACCGGGCCATAAACGGTGTTGACTTCAATGGTTGTTCCTAAGGCCGCATCGGCGAATCCGAGATCCAAATCCATATGGATATCGTTGCCTTCGCGGCGGAAGATCTTATCGTTTTCAATCTTGATCTCCACATAAAGATCGCCATTTGGTCCGCCATTGATGCCTCGCTCGCCTTTGCCTTTGACACGAATCTGCTGGCCGGCATTGATGCCAGGCGGGATGGTGACATCAAGGTCTTTTTTGACACGATGATATCCGTTGCCGCCGCAAGCGGAGCATTTTTTGCGGATGATTTTCCCCGTTCCATGGCAATGAGGGCAAGTCGTCTGAGATTCCATCACGCCAAAGATCGTTTGTTGCCTCTGGGCGACATAGCCAGAGCCACCGCAATGGGGGCAGGTGGTAATATCGCTAGGGCTTTCCGCCCCGCTTCCTTGGCAATGATCACACGGTTCATCATAAGTTAGCGGGATGGTGATGTGGCGGCCGTTGATGGCGTCCATGAAAGAAATTTTGCAGCGATAAAGTGTATCATTTCCCTTTTGCGGACCTGTGGCTTGAGAAGATCTTCTCCTTGCGCCACCGCCGAAGAAAGAGGCGAAAATATCATCGAGGTTGACATCGCCAAACCCTTGTCCGGAGAATCCTCCGCCTTGGAATGGGTTACCCGCTCCGCCCGTCGAGCCTCCTTGGGAGAAGGCCGCAAAGCCGAATTGATCGTATTGGGCGCGTTTATTATCATCGGAAAGGACATCATAGGCTTCCTGGACTTCCTCGAATTTCTTTGGGGCGTCCGGGTCTTTGTTGATATCAGGGTGATATTTTTTAGCCAATTTGCGGTAGGCTGAATGAATCTCGTCTTTGGAAGCGGATTTGCTAAGGCCAAGGACTTCATAATAATCACGTTTTTCCGCCATAATGCACTCCTTTCTCTAACGTAAGATAGAGGCGTCTTGTTTAGTAGGCGCCCCTAACGAATGAATGTGGTTAAGCTTAGGCTTTCTTATCAGTGAAATCGGCATCCACGACATCTTGGTCGTTGTCGTCGCTGGCCTTGCTGTTACCCGTCTCAGCGCTGTTGGCTTGCTGAGAATATTGGGCCGATTGAGCCGCGTTGGCAGCATCTTCGAGACGACCGACGATCTCGCGAAGCTTATCGATGTTATCGTTTTGAATGGCCGCTTGGGCATCATCGCGGATCTTGGTAAGTTCGTCTTTTTGTTGTTGATTCATCTTATCGCCATTCTCTTGGAGAGTCTGGTTGATCTGATCGACATAAACTTGCGCTTTGTTTTTGACTTCGATATCGCTCTTTCTCTTTTCGTCGGCGGCTTTATTTTCTTCCGCTTCTTTGACCATTCTATCGATATCCTCTTTGGAAAGACC
>OCTW011612505.1_pt1 | contig 27895 bp, 25 predicted proteins | sample 1539671 | NCBI WGS metagenome assembly OCTW01 (sample SAMN02144230, study PRJEB22623) | gut metagenome | biome: sheep rumen | host: Ovis aries | place: New Zealand | reverse complement strand
TCGTGCAGATGCCGCAGCCAATGCATTTATGTGGGTCAACGATAGAGGCGCCGCATTGTAAGCAACGGGAAGTCTCGATTTTGACCTGTTCTTCGGTGAGGGTCTTCGAATAATCGCGGAACGAATTTTTGTAATCTTTGCTTTCATCCATTCCGGCTTCTTGTCTGCCGGCGTGATCGTAATCGTCAAGTTTCAAATCTTGTTTGTTGAGTTCGATGAAATATCTACGGTCTCTGCCGATGGTCATGGAAGCGTTGTATGGGGAGACAAAGCGGGCCAGGGATTCGGCGGCCTCGTGACCTTGGGCAATGGCATCGATGACGAATTTAGGGCCGGTGTTGACATCCCCGCCGACGAAGATTTCTGGATCAGCGGTTTGGTAAGTGAATTTGTCGGCGATGGGATAATTGCCATGCCAGAAGGTGACTTTGGTGCCGTTAAGGAGATCGCCCCAGACGATGGCTTGTCCAATGGCGAAGATGATCTTCTTGCATGGGACTTCGATGGTGACGTTCTCATCATATTGCGGATTGAAACGTCCTGTTTCTGGGTCAATCGTGGAAACGCATTTCTTCAAAACGATGCCACGGACCTCGCCTTTTTCATCAACGAGGACTTCTTTTGGACCCCAGCCTGGGTTGATCTTCACATCTTCGGCTTCCGCTTCGGCGATTTCTTCTTTGGTGGCAGGCATGGTTTCGCGAGATTCTAAGCAATACATCGAGACCGAATTTGGTTTGAAACGATGTGCGGTCCTTGCGCAATCAATGGCAACGTTGCCACCGCCGATAACGACACAATCGCCATCAATCTTTTGCGATTGATTTTCATAAGCGGCCTTGAGGAATTCGACGGCGATTTCCGTGCCAACGGCTGTATCGTTAGCGACATTAGGACGTCGTCCGCCTTGGCAACCGATGGCAATATAGAATGCCTTGTACCCCTCCTTCTTTAATTGTTCGATGGTGACATCTTTTCCAACTTCGACGCCGCATTTGATGTCAACGCCAAGTTGTCTGATGATATCCACTTCCGCATCAATGACATTCTTTTCGAGTTTGTAGGATGGGATGCCATACATCATCATGCCGCCGGCTTTTTCATTTTTCTCAAAAACGGTTGGGCGATATCCCATGAGGGCAAGGTAATAAGCGGCAGACAAGCCCGCTGGGCCAGCGCCGATGATCGCAATTTTCTCTTCGAATTCACCATCGACTTTGGCGATGACTTTCTTCGGTAAAACGACAGTCTTTGGATCGAGTTCACGTTCAGCAAGGAATTTCTTGACGGCGTCAATTGAGACCGGATCGTCGATATTGCCGCGGGTGCAGGCAGATTCGCAACGTTTGTTGCAAATGCGACCGCAAATGGCTGGGAATGGGTTTTCACGGCGGATTAAAGCCAAAGCCTCGTCATAACGGCCTTGGTTGGCCATCTTCAAATAGCCTTCGACGGCGACATGGGCCGGACAGGCGGTTTTGCAAGGCGCGGTTCCTGTTGGATAAGTGTTATATCTTGCGGTGTCACGATAATTCTCATCCCAGGCATATTTGCCCCAGTGGAGTTTATCTGGAAGTGGGGCGACTGGGTATTTAACTTCGGAACCATCGGATTTGCAAAGTCTTTGGCCAAGCTTGACGGCACCTGCTGGGCAAGCTTCGACGCAACGTCCGCAAGCGACGCAATTGGCAGGATCCACTTTGGCAGTATAGGCTGAGCGAGAAAGATTTGGGGTATTGAAGAGCAAGGAAGTTCTTAAGGCATTGCAAATCTTCACATCGCAGTTGCAGATATCAAAGATATGGTCTTCGCCATCGATGTTGGTGATTTGGTGAACGAAGCCGTTTTCTTCGGATTTTTGGAGGATTTCCAAAGCTTTTTCTTTGGTGATGTAATGGGCACGTCCGGTTTCGACGGTATAGTCGGCCATATCGCCAACTTGGATGCACCAGTCGTTTGGATCATCGATGCAACCTTCGCCGAGTTTGGCGCGCGAATAGCGGCAAGAGCAGATGCCTGCCGAAAGATGGCCTTCATATTTCTTAAGCCAATAGGAGATCTTTTCTAATTTGATGGCTTCGTTGTTCGCTTCGATCGCTTTTTCGACAGGAATGACATGCATGCCAATGCCATCTCCCCCTTCTGGGACCATTGAGGTGATCTTCTCAAGGGGCAAGAACGTCATGCGTTCAAATCCGGAGGCGACGGCTGGATTTTTATCAACGCGGTCGATGGATGAATTGAATAATTCCGCGGAGCCAGGAACGAAGAAGCTTAAGCGATAACGCTTCTCGTGTTTTGGGTTGGCGCCAGGAATCGGGCCATCGTCGTTATAGCAATCATAATAGTCATATTCGAGGATACCGTGGGTGCAAAGAAGGTTGATGGTGTCTTTGAAATGGATTGGATCCATCTTCTTGTTTTTCTTATAAATTTCTTCGAAGGTGTACCACTTTCTTTGTTTAAGGGTGAGAAGAATGTCGACTTCGTCTTCATTAAGAATCTCACGAAGCATCCAGAATTCTGGGCAAGTGGTGTCACCACCGCTCAATTTGGTCTTGACGTTATCGGTGATTTTGGCACCTAGTTTCAAATATTTCTTAACGAGCCGCTTCTCTTCTTCCGTCTTTGGCTCATAGCCTTCCCATTTGGAAATGGTTTCAGGTTTCCCTCGGTAAATCTCTGGCATTAGTTTTTCCTCCAATTCTTAATGCGGGTTTGTAGATAACGGATCACTTCCTCCACTCCCTGCCCTGTTTTGGCAGAAATCGGAAGGACGGCCGCTTCGGGGTTGATCTTTTTGATGAATGTTTGCACCTTTTCAAAGTCAAAGGGGAAATATTCGATGGTGTCGATTTTGTTAATAAGGATCAGATCGCAACCTTGAAACATCATCGGATAATTGAGAGGCTTATCATCGCCTTCGGGGACGGAGAGAATGCAAAGATTCAAATGGGCGCCGGTATCGAAATTCGAGGGGCAGACCATATTGCCGACATTCTCAATGAAGACCAATTCAGCATCTTCTTTTTCGAAGCCAACAAGGCCGTCTCGTATCATCTCCGTATCGAGATAGCAGAGCTCATCGGTATGAATCTGAAGCGATTTGACGCCGGTGGCTTCTGTCACGTGGATGGCGTCAACATCAGAATCAAGATCTGCCTCCATCACCCCAATTTGATAATCCGCTTTGAGACGGTTGATCAATTGAATCAAGGTTGTGGTTTTTCCTCCACCGGGAGAGGCCATCACATTCACGAGATAAATGCCTTTGTTTTTCAATTCATCACGGAGTTCGTCGCCCTCTGTTTTGATGGCTTCGAATACGTTTTTTTCAAGCACGATGGTCTTGCTCATGATGGTCCGCTACTTCTCGATGGTAACATTATATGTGCGCAGGCGCGCTTCCACAACTTAAAAAGCGGAAAAGTGTCGATAGAATCGGTTAGTTTAGGCTAACTGAAAAAAGAAAGACGCCTTCGGATGGAAGACGTCTTTTCAGGGAGAATTATCAGAGGTTTCTTAGCCTGGTTTGGACTCGTTCTTTGCCTAAAATCTCAATGACTTCATGGAGGTTAGGAGAATCTTTGGAACCCGTTAGACAAATGCGAATGATTTCCGCAGCATCAGAGACGGATCCTTGATAAGCGTCAGGGTTGGCTTTGTAATCTTTGTTGGCGATGGCAAAGCCGTTTTCGGCAGCCACTTCTTTCACGGAATTCCACCAAGTTGATTCATCGACTCCATAACTCATTTTTAAAGCCACGTCCCCCATGAATTTCTTCAAGAAGTCTTTACTGTATTTTGGATTGAATGGGAGGGGGTTGGCGATGAGCTTCTGATAATCTTCGTCATAGAAGAAACGGGTTGCTGGCTCGATGTCGGAATATTTGGCGTAATCTTTGCGAGGGTTGGCGCGTTCTCTTTCGATGCCTAAGACCTTGGAGAAATAAATTGGGTCTTTCTCGATTTTCTGATTGAGAACGGGGTCGTTTTCCTTCGCCCAGGAAGTGACTTCGGAAACGAGTTCTCCTGTCGGGATGGTCGCGATGGTCTCTTTGGCAAAGAAATTTAGTTTGCTTTGATCGAAGAGAGCGCCGTCAAGCGACATTTTGGCAAAGGAGAATTTGAAATCGCTATATTCATAGCTCTTATTAGAAAGAGTCCATTCTTCGAAATTAGAATTGGCGATGCTCATGAGATAGACCAGCAAAGCCTTTGGCGGATAGCCGGTTTTTAAGAAGAAAGACACGGCCGCTTCCGGATCTTTTCGTTTGGAAAGTTTACGCTTGTTGCCATGGTCTAATTTCATAATGACTGGCAAGTGGGCGTATTTTGGGGCTTTCCAATTTAGTGAGCGGAACAATTGGAGATGAATCGGGGTGGATGGGATCCATTCTTCGCCGCGGGTGACGACTGTCGTTCTCATGAAATGATCGTCGACGACATGGGCGAAATGGTATGTCGGAAGTCCATCAGATTTCAAAATGACAATGTCGACATCGTTATCGGCCAATTCGATGGTTCCACGAATGCGGTCGGTAAATTTGATTTTCTTGTTGTGATCCCCCATCGATTTGTAGCGAATCACCCAAGGCGTGCCGGCTTTGATTTTGGCGATCGCCTCATCGACGGAAAGCTTGCGGTCCCTGGCATATGGCCCGTAGTAGCCAGGAAGAATCTTGTTGTCTTCTTGGAATTTGCGGAGAGCGGCAAGCTCATCGGCGGTCATAAAATCAGGGTAGGCTTGGCCTTGACGGACCAATTCCTTGATGACGATCTTATAGATTTCGGCGCGTTTGGATTGCTGATATGGTCCATAGGACCCTTTATCCTTTCCTGGGAAGTAGCCTTCATCGGCAACGATGCCGAAATGCGCCAATTGATCAATCAATTCATCGGCACTGCCGGCGATGGTTCTTTTGGTATCAGTATCTTCCAAACGGAAGAAATAAACACCGCCAGATTGTTTGGCAACCGTATAAGCGATAAAGGCAGTAAATAAAGAACCCGTATGCAAAAAACCGGTCGGTGATGGCGCAAAGCGAGTAACTTGCGCTCCTTCTGGTAGATTTCTCGCGGGGTATTGTCTCTCTAAATCGTCAATGGTCTTTGTAATCTCTGGAAACAAGAGATTCGCTAAATCTTCGTAAGTTGCCATAAGCTCTCCTTTCAACAGGCCGAAGAGATTATAAGACTAGGAAATCGATTTTGCCACTTGCACACGATTTATTCGTTAGTTATAATAACTCTCGCGCTGTGTAAACAGAGCAATTGCAGGCGTAGTTCAATGGTAGAACACCACCTTGCCAAGGTGGATACGCGGGTCCGATTCCCGTCGCCTGCTCCAGTGAAGATAAACCCTCGATTGTATCGAGGTTTTTATTTTATGGGTAGCAAATGGGTGGCAAAAAACGAAAATCCCCGTGGAAAATGACAAGCTCTGAAATCACCCGCCATATAATAAAAACTCAACCCAACCAATAAAAAATTAGAAAATGTTCGATGATTGATGGGCGTTTTCTTGAGACACCTCTACTGCTTAGATTTCTTTACTTTAAAGTGGTCCAAAGAGACAATATTTCTATGCAAAAGAAAGAGAAGACAAAACAAAAACTGACGAAGAAACAAAAGGTTGCCATCATTGTGAGCGTTATTCTTGTCGGAAATTTCCTTCTCTATTTTTCCGGTGGGGTTGTCGCGGCGATCGTTGTTTCTAACGTGATTTTCGAAGGGCGACAGTCAGACGAAACGACTCTTAAGGAGCTTCGTTTCCAAAAGACGCGGGATGATTATGAGGTGTTAAAAGATCGCCAAGAGGTCTCGTTCTTCTCGGGGAAGAATTCTTTAAAAGGCTATCTTTATGAGGTCACCTCGCCTAAAGGCTTGGTGATTGCTTCTCATGGAATGGGTTCTCTTGCCGATGGGAATGATGCGGAATACCAACAATATTTTGTCGCTCAAGGGTATGATGTTTTTTCTTTCGACACAACGGCACACGGACGAAGTGAGGGAAAGGATTTAGGAAGCGTTTGGCAAGGGGCGTATGATGTAAAAGCCGCTTTAGAATATGTCTCCACCACCCCATTAAAAGGCTTGCCAAAAATCTTAGTGGGACATTCGATGGGTGCCTATGGGGTTGTTGAAGCGACCCATTGGGATTCATCCGTTAAGGGCGTGATCGCCTTTTCCGGATTTGATCGTCCGAATGAATTGATGAAACAATATGCGGCGAGATATGTCTCTGATTTCTTTGTCACGATGACGGGTTGGACTTTTGATATCGGCATGGCTTTAAAAGACGGGGAAAACGCCACCCTATCCGCATTCGACGCTATGAAAGAAAATCAAGAGACGAAATATTTGATTCTTCAAGGCGAGAAAGACGAATCCGTGCCTGCGAATAAGGTCTCTCTTTATTCCAGACTCGAAGCAGAGAACTTATCCAACGTCTCTTCTTATTTCATTCCTGAGATGGGACATGAAAGGCCTTGGATCAGTCTTTCGTCTCATCAAGCGACGGTGCTTTATGAGAATCAATGGGAAGCGTTGTTGGAAGAATATCATCATGCCGTTCCAGAAGAAATCGAAAGCAATTTCATGAAGGGCGTGGATTTAAATTCTTGTAACGAATTGAATCAAGAGGTGTTTCAACAAATCGAAACCTTCCTCTCGACAATTTAAAAAAGCCCCATGGGGCTTCTTTATTCATATTCGCTAGGATCGTGATGGTTTTTAGGAGAGTCTTCTTTTTCAGAGTCCTCAGGGTTTTCCAAGGCATCTTGCCTTTTTTCCAATTCCTCTTTTTGCTTTCTGGCTTCCTCTAAAGATTTCTCGATCTCCTTTTGTTCTTCCTCGGTCAATTCTTTGGCGATTTTTAATTGATTGAGCGCATTCGTGGCGTAATCCACCGAGAATTGAGCGAAAGCGACCTGATATTTCTCAAAAAGGAAATTGATGACATTGAAGTAATAAGGGAGCAATGGCAGCAAGAACAGCACCATGACTAAAGCCCCGCCGGTCCAAATAAGATTGGAGGCAGAGAAATAAGAGCTGCTATTTAGGAATTGGGCAATCGGCTCAATACGGACGATAAGATAAGAAAGATACACGCCTAGGCTAAATCCCGTTAAAGCAAGGATAAACAGAGGCCACATGGCGGCAAAATAATCTTTGTTATACCCTTTCGTCCGAGAAGAGCGGAGCGCCCCGCGATAAATGGCATTGACGGTCCGGGAATTGGCTCCAGGCATGGAGATATGGAATGCCACGACGATGCCATAACGCATCATATGGAAAACAAAGGAAAGGAGAAAAGCTCCAATTTCCACTACGGCTAGCCAGAGCATGAAAGAAGCAATCGGCTCTTCGGAAAGGAGCGCGGTTGCGCTATTAAGGTCATTATCATAATAGGCTTCCACAAAACGATTGAGGGCATTGCTAATTCCCATCCCCGTTGCATCACCGATCAAAACATAGAAGACGCCGAAAAGAATGGAGACAACCAGAGCGATTAAAACGCTAATCAAAGAAGAACGAATCACTCGGTAAGAGCCAAAGGCCATAGGGGTGAAATAAGTTCGGTAATAACCATAGAATCTTCTTCCATCCATGTCATTTTTCACGTGGGTGTATGCCGTGGCCATCTGAAGGGCGAAGAAAAACGGGATGATCACCAAAGGAACGGTGAGCACGAAAGAATAAGACGCGAGAAAGCCGATGGCCAAGACGGCAATCGAGATAAAGAAAAAATTCAATAGCCAAGGGAACATCTTGGTTAATGTTTTTCCGTAGGAACGGAAGGCGTTTTGGGAGATGGAACCGCCTCTATTTTTGTTCTTTTCTTGCTTTAACATTTTCTTTGATGGCATGAAGGTCCTGTATCGCTTGCCAAAGTTGTTTGGCTCGGAAGGGCTTGACTGGCGCTTTTTCGCAATTCTCGATAAAACGCGAGACATCCTTCAGTCTAACTATATTAACGGCAGAATCAGGATTTTCAAAAGGAAGTGCATTGCAGTCGTTATTGATCAAAACAATGCCGATGAGAAAATCGTCGGCGATGCCTGATATGCTAGAAAGCTTATTCATGGAGTGACGCACAACCTGAATGGGGTTGGCAATCTCCAATTTGGTATCCCCTTTGACATAAAGGAATGAGGTTGGCTTCCTCGAATCGATTTTCAATGTCCCTTCGACATAGTAATCAATGATGACGTAAAGATATTTATCCCCACCAACAAGATGGTCGATGGTCAAAGTCTGCGATTCCCCCACATCGAAAGAAAGGCCGTTAATCAAGTAAAAATCATTATTGCGCACGACGCGGTTGACATCGTTGTAATAAAGTCGTTTATAGGAATTGCGGTAAAGCTTTCTCCGAATCGGAGGGAAAAGCAGCCAAAAGAACAACGCCCCGAAGACTAAAATGGCTGCGATGATATAAATCGTTAGTTTTACTTCGTACGGCATTGGTTATATTTCATGGCCGTGTCTAGGGCGACTTGGACCATATGGTCAAGTCCTTCTTGACGCTCTTCGGAAGATAAAATCTTCTTAAAGAGGAACGAATCGGAAACGGTGCAGATAGCAAGTGCTTTCTTATGTAATTCTGCTGCCGTGGCGTAAAGGGCATAAGCTTCCATTTCAACGCCTAAGACGCCCAAATCGGCCCACTTCTTCCACATATCGGGAGCAACGCCATAGAATTTGTCAGAAGAAAGGATATTACCCACATGGGTGCGATACCCGCGTTCTCTGGAAGATTGTACGGCAGAGGAAAGCAAATCATAATCGGCGATGGCTGAATAAGTGCCGCCATAAAGATGATGCTCGCCCATCCAATTGCTGTTGGTGCAAGCGCCTTCCCCGATAAGGATATCTTTTAATTCAATGCCTTCTTGATAAGCGCCAATGGTGCCAATGCGGATAATGACTTCGACACCGTAGTTGGCGTAAAGCTCATGAGAATAAATGCCAATGGAAGGCATCCCCATCCCAGAAGCCATGACAGAGACGAGGGATCCGTCTGGCGCTTTTCCCGTATAGCCTAAGATGCCACGTACAGAATTGACTAATTTGGCATCCTTTAAGAATGTTTTGGCGATCCATTCGGCACGCTTTGGATCTCCTGGCATTAAAACAACTTTTGCGAAATCGCCTTCTTTGGCTTCGATGTGTGGTGTTGGCATAGATTACCTCCTTGGTCGCAAGACTTTTGCCTTACGGCTCACTTAATAATCATTTTAACGGAAAACGACACAAAAAGAAAAGAGCCATAGGGCTCTTATTTGGTTTCCTCTTCTTCTTCCGAACTCTCTGGGACGAAAGCCATATAATCCTCAAAGACACGCATGAAAGTGTCTGGGTTAACGGAAATCAATTCACCTTGGAAAGCGATGGCGATACGCCCTGTCTCTTCCGAAACGACGATGGTCACGGAATCCGAATTTTCAGAAATCCCGATGGCGGCTTGGTGACGTGAGCCGTATTTTCCCGTCAAAGCTTGGTTGGTGGACTGGAAGAAGACGGCGGCTCTAGCGATTTTATCGCCTTTGATGACAACCGCCCCATCGTGGAGACGAGTTCCTTCATAGAAGATGGTTTCGAGAAGTTCGGCTTTCACTGGCGAATTCAATTCAACTCCACGTTGTTTGATGATCGTACCGATTTTTGCATCGTTAAGAATGTCGTCCTTTTTCACAAAGGTGATTAGCGCCCCACGCTTCACTTGGGACATATGGACAACGGCTTTATAGACTTCTTGATAAACCTTCTCACGGTCGAAGATATACTCTGGCTCAACGCCTTTCTTTTTGTGGGTGAGAGATTCCATGAAATTCTTAATTCGATCTGGGCTTTCGATAAAAGTTCGGATCTCGGTTTGGTTGATAATCACAAGAATCACCAAATAAGTGATCAAGGCGACAATGCAGCCAAGCATCACATACCAAAGGCCAAATCCAGCGGCGATAGTGAATAGGATTTCTAATCCTCCGATAATAATCCAGGACCACGTTTTTTTAACAAAACGGAGTAAAGCGGCATCTAAAACAAGCAATAAGATTAAACCAACAACGAAAGAGGCAATGCCGGCAGCATTTTCAAACCCGTAAGCCGCTAATGGGTAATTGCTGTTCATAAATCGTTCCCCTTTCGCCAAAGTGCAAGAAAATTCCTTAATTTTTTCTTACCTAGATTTTTAATATAACAACTTGAAAGCCTTTTTTAAAGTTAAAAAGACGAATGAACTTATTTTTCTTTATCCTAACAAGGAAAAACGGGGATAAAAGCTTGGGAATCGGGGATAAAAAAGTTTTAAAAGAGAAAATGGAATATTTTAGATATTCCTGCATCCAAAATCGAGAAAAGAAGTTATAATCTTTTCGTTATGATGTTTGACAAGGCTTCCTTCGCAAAACTTAAAGAGGCTGTGACGGCAATTTTGCCGATGATGGTTGTTATCTTAATCATCAATTTCGCAGTCCCTGGTTTGACCGTTGAAAGCGATGGTTCTAAATTCGGGCCTGTCATCACTTCTTTGCTGATTTCTATCGTGCCTTTGATTTTAGGGACCGCATTATTTTCGATTGGCGTAGAGAAAAGTATCGCCAAAATCGGGGAAATCGTGGGCACCACACTGACCAAAAGAAAAAGTTTGATCGCGCTTTTTATCGTGGCTTTCTTAATGGGGCTTCTCGCTACCTTAGCAGAGCCTGATCTTTCGGTGTTGGCCAGCAGGATCTCTCCCAGCGGGCCGAACTGGACTTTGATTGTCATCGCGGCAATCGGCGTTGGCGTTTTCTTAATCATCGGGATTTTAAGAATCGTCTCTGGGAAATTCATCAAATATTGGTTGGCGATCGGCTATGGCTTGATTTTTACCCTTGGCTGTTTGGCCGATAAATCTTTTTTCTCGATTTGCTTTGATTGCGGGGGCATGACGACAGGTGTTGTCACCGTTCCTTTCATCATTGCTTTGGGCGTCCGTGTCTCGCGAGCTTTGGGTGGAGATAGCGCAGAGGATGATTCTTTCGGTTTCTCTGGTCTCTGCTCCATGGGAACCGTTCTTTCCTGCATGATTTTCGCTTTGATTTTAAGAAATAGCGGAGTCACCGATATCCAAACCACGATTGCCGAGAAATTTAATGTCACGGATGGCACCGATGAAATCATGCGAGTCATCTCCACTTATCCGGAGATGTGGGCGCTGTTCCTTCATAATTTGCTTGGTTCTTTGAAAGATGTCGCCATTTCCATGGGCCCGATTGTCGTCTTCTTCATTTGCTTTAACTTCTATGCCAAGATCAAAGGCAAGGAACTGGGGAAGATTTGGATCGGTTTCGCTTATACTTTTATTGGTTTGATTCTCTTCTTCTTGGGCGCGGAAAGCGGATTCATGCCTGTCAGTATGCAATTTGGCAAATGGTTTGCCAGCCACACGGACTTACTATGGGTCTTCTTCTTGGTCGCCTTTGCCACGGGCTTTATTTCGATGTTGGCTGAACCGGCGGTTGCCGTTTTGGCAGAGCAAGTCAATGAAGTCTCCCGCGGAACCATCTCGAAGATCTCCATCATCGTCGTTTTATGTTTCGCCACTTCTTTATCGATCGGCTTGAATGTCGTCCGTGTCTATTTCGATATCTCTTTGCTTTATTTCGTGATTCCTTTGTTCATCATTGCCATCGGATTGGCTTTGATTACCCCGAATATTTACGTTGGCATCGCCATTGATGCGGCAGGCGTTGCCACAGGAACGATGGCCAGTTGTTTCTTCTTGCCGATGTTTCTTGGCTTTACCTCGGTTTTATATGCATCCGATTACGGCACTCATGCTAGTTTAGGCGAAGCCATTATGTCCAACGGCTTTGGGGTTGTGGGGATTATGTCCATCATGCCAATCATCGCCATAGAATGCGTTGGTATCGCGGCTGTCTTGAAGACCAAGGTCGCCTACCTCAGAGCCTATCGCAAAGCCATTGAGCCTGACGATAGTCAAATCATCCATTTGCCTATTTATGACGAAGGAGCCAACTGACCATGTTCAAAGTGTTCAAGCGGAAAAAGAAAACAGTGAGCCAAGAAGAAGAAAATCGGCAGCCGTATGAGGCACGAGAATCACTGCACGCCCTCTCTCTTTTCTTTATCATCGTCAATCGTGACCAATCGAAATTCTTCGTCGATGCCTTCGCCAAAATGGGTGTCTCCCTTTCTTTGGTGCAATATGGCTATTCGAATCCGCCGCAGGAAATCATCGCTCTCTTAGGAAGTGAGTCCACGAAGAAAGACATTATCATCAGTGTTGTCCGAAGCGAGGACATAAATAAACTGAAAAAAACCGTTCAGCAACGGTTCAATATCTCGAAAGCAGCCAAAGGAATCGCCTTTGCTTGCCCGATCGACTCGGTCTCTGGAATTTCCATTTACCGTTTCTTGGCCGACCAAGACAGAACCATCAGGGAGGAACATTCTCATGGAAGAAAAAAATGATGTCAAAAGAAGCTTGTTGATCGCGATCGTCAACAGCGGTAACACCGATTTAGTGATGACCGCGGCTAGGAAAGCCGGGGCACGGGGTGGCACTATTTCCGTTGCCAGAGGCACTGGCAATCCTGAGACGGCTGCCTTCTATGGTATTGTCATTCAGCCAGAGAAAGAACTGGTCTATATGGTCGTTGAAAATGAGATCAAAGACAAAGTCATGAAACAGATTTATGACGATGCTGGTCTAGAAACACAAGGGGCGGGTATTATATTTTCCCTCCCGATTACCGATGCAATTGGCCTAGAGCCATTCGTCGAAAAGAAAATAAACGGCAAGCAATAAGCAAACAAAAGGTCTCAATTTGCGCGGTTGAGACCTTTTTATTATCTCAGCAGAACAATTGAATGAAAGAACGAAGGGTGGCCTTGCAACGAACTCCCTTCTTTCATCAAAAGGATTCCTGTTCGGTTCACGTATGATAACAACTACTTCAACGATATTTATCAAGGGATACCGATAGGAGGATACACCCTGATGATCGAGAAAATGCTTGAAGGGGTCAATGTTAGGTTAAATACCGACTATTTCTCTGAAAAGGAAGAATTGGACCTTATGGCAGACGACATCATCTACATAGGCCCCATCGACCAGTATTTCGCTTATCGATATGGTCAGTTAGAGTATCGGTCTTTAAGGCTTGAGATGGAAATCCTGGACAAGGAAGATTATCAAGGGAATGCGGTGATGAATTATACGGAATATGGAATCCCCTATACACGAATTATCGAGCATCGACATTTTGAATTTAATCACTCCTCTCCCCGTACCATCGTATCAAAAGAAGATCCTGTCGTTTGGAAAAAAGGAGACGAACCCTATTATCCGATCAACGATGAAAAAAACAACGCTTTATATCTCGAATATAAAAAGGAAGCCGAAAATTTAGGCCACGTCCATTTCGGTGGCCGCCTTGGGCAATATCAATATTTCGATATGGATAAGGTGGTTTCCGAAGCTCTCGAGCTCACGAAAACGTTAATTCAGCTCAAAAGAAATCCAAAGATTTAAAGGCCTTTTTTTTCAAAGATACCAAAACTTTATATTTTGGGAAAAGCACCAACCGAACAAAGGATCTTCCCCCTAATTTTTGAGACCGCTTTCTAACTCCAAAAGAGCCATTTTCCGCTCCACGCCCCCCGCATATCCAGTCAAAGAGCCATCTTTTCCAATCACTCGGTGACAGGGAATCAGCAATAAAATCGGATTGTGGGCAATCGCATTTCCAACTGCTTGAGGGGAGATGGATTCTACGCCTCTTTTTCTTGCGATTTGTTTTGCGATCTCACCATAAGTCTTCGTTTTTCCATAAGGGATTTCCAACAAGGCTTCTAGCACTTCTTTTCTAAATCCCGTGACCTTTGGGTTAAGCTTTGGAAAAAAGGATGGATTTTCTCCTCTGAAATATTGTCTTAGCCATTCTTTGGTTTCATCGAAAACCGCCAATTCCTCTTCGTGATAGTTTCTCTCAAGCGTAGCCCGATCATATTTCTGAAAATCGAACCAAAGCCCTGTTAAAGTCTTTCCGTCGCTAGAAAGGGTCATGTCTCCTAAGGGAGATTGATAATGGCTAATACATTCCACAGTCTTATTATAAATTTTAAATCCACATTCTTATTCCAAGACACTCTAATTTACGTAAAAAAGCAAAACGCCCATTATGGATGGGCGTTTTTGCCGTATGCCGAGAATGTCCTTAACGTACAGGCGTAATGGTTCGAAAGTTCATATTTGTACAGGTGTAATGGTAGTTTAAGCTAGTAATCGTTTCTTTAAAGTTTCAATAAAAGTGATATTTTCTATTTGCGTAATAGCAAATGCTTTTTTACCAGCGTAATTAAGGGAAGCGCCCAATGAATAGCAAGTCCGTTCATCAATAATTAAGAATCTATCGTGAAAGGCATCGTTAATCTTAACGGACAAGCCGCCATATTGCTTATTGAATGAGTTAATATCTTCTTTAGATAATTTTGCTTTTGACGAAATGAATAAGTTGATAACGACGCCATTACTTTTTTCCTTAATATAATCCAAGGCCAAGATATCAGCATAGGGGTCTATTAGAATTACCTCTTTTTCTGCTTTGATAAATAATTCTTTTAGAAACACACGGGCATCAAAGAATTGACCATCAAAGAAGATTTTTTCTCTCTCCGCCACATGCGATTCTTCTATTTTTGTGACTCTATTGTCTAATTCATCTACTTTCTTTTCTAGCACTCCTTCGACCTTATGGATTTAATTGACATAGTTTTCATTAGTCACTAGAGTTCTTTCTTCGTTAATCACATATCCTTTTAACAAATATTCTTTAAGAACGGAATTTGCCCACCTTCTAAATACAATTCCGTTTTGAGATTTCACACGATAGCCAACGGAAATTATTACATCAAGATTATAATAATCGATATTTCTGGTGACCAATTTACCGCCTTCGTGTTGAACAGTTGCATTTTTTGCAACAGTTTCCTTTTCGGTCAATTCACCTTCTTTAAATATGTTTTTAATGTGTCTAGAAATAACCGATTTATCTCTTCCGAATAAGAGGCAAATCTCATTCAAAGATAACCACACCGTTTCTTCCGCCGGAGACACATTAACATCTAAAGCGAGATCGCCTTGCTCAAACTTCACGATTTCATATTTATTCATCGTGTCTCTCCTCAATAATCCTTGCTAAAACAATCTTCCCGTCGACGGTTTCGCCAGTTTCTACAAATCTGCGAGAATGATATAGATTGATCGCTTGAGTATTGTTTTTATAGCAGCTTGTATATATTTTCTCTGACTTTCCTAAAGGCATAGAGGAACACCACTCAATAACAGCGTCTAATATTTCTCCGCCATATCCTTTGTTTTGAAAAAACGAGTCGACCATGATTCGCCACAAACAGTAGGATTTTCTCATCCATTCTTTTTCGCCTTCAGCAGCAATCGATCCTAAAGCGACGGACACAAAACCAATTGGTTTGTTGTTTTCATAAGCAACAAAGCATTCAGTCTTTGTTCCTTCTTTTTCAGCAGTGTAAGCTTCCGCGACGGCAATTGAATTTTCTGCTACGAATTTTCTCTGAAATTTGCTGACTTTGATAGAGAACAAATCATCTAGCTCTTTAAAACCTAAACGCTTAATTTGCAATCTTTTCGTTTGTATATATGAATCTTGTTTAGCTATTGGAACTAATTTCTTTTCCTCTTCAGTAAAATCATCGCCAAACTTTGATAATAGGAGCATTAATTTGTCATAACTCATATCGGCAGAGTCGTTTTCTAAGCGAGAGATCATCCCTTTTCCGGAATAACCTAAAATATCAGCCATTTCAGTTTGACTTAGATTCCTTTTTAATCGTATTGTTCTTATTTTTTTGCCTAATTCTTTTGCCATAGTTTAATTATAGTAAACTTTGTGTCGACATTCAATCTTCCCATACTTATAAAAAAAGAATGGCAGACCATTCTTAATCGTCAATTGTCCCTACTGTACGCCTTAAATGCCTAATTTTCTTAATTTTATACGCCTTAAATGCTTTGATAAATACTCAAATATAGTATCTAAAACCATCTCTTTGCTAGTTTTAAACAAAAAAATATATTCTAATAGGATGTTATACCAAAATCGAACTCGGAAATAGGTAATCCTTAGAATATCTTATAGTTTTTTAAATGCAGTATCTAAAATTATTTCCTTTCTTAATTTTAAAATTTTCTTAAGAAAATCTCTTTGCAATTGACTTAGTTCTTCGGCATTATCAATCAAATCATTTATTTTTTCTAAATTTATTCTAGGAACAATTCTTTTAATTGCAGCATTACAGTCTTTATATTCAAGTGAAGTAATAACTTTATAATAATTAGCTCTTTTTCCGTTGATTAATATAGAAGATGTCGGAACATCATAAACACGAGCATTCATTTCAACTTTTGATAAAATCACTTTTTTAATTAAATCGTCATCTATTTGCGGAAATAGCGAGGAACCACAATCAAAAATTGGTGCTATTTCCATTTGATCGGTTTCTTGATTATATAAAAAGCCCCAGTTTCCATTATGTCTATCCCAGTTGCCAATGAAAGCATCGATAACAAACATATTCCAAAAGTGTTCTTTTAATTCTTTGCTATCAACCACTGTCTGTTTTTCAATTGTTTCCAAAATATCAGTTAATTCCGTTCCATATCCATTGGATGCCGAATCAATGATTTGATTTTTGATTGATGCAAAATCCAATATTACAACCCCTGGAAAAGTGAAATCTTTACAGGCAACAACTGTTCTAACTTTATCATGATATTTATAAGTTCCTAATAATGTATCTTGTGCTTTTACCCCAAGCATATTAAAAATATGGCAACCAAGATATTCTGATGTGCAGCTATTTGTATATGAAAGATTTGGATTTCTTAAAGCATGTATAGGAAACTTGAGCATATATAATTCGCCATCATAGACGACGCTAAGTTTATTTCCGTTTGCACCTCAATAAGCTTTTTTTCTCGTTGGCAAGTTTGTAAAATCGATCATAGCTATTGCCTCCAAAAATATCTCATACGCAGTCTATCTGCTTGTTCTTTTGAAATTAGGTTTTCCACTTCTGCAACATTTATAGAACTATTAAGTTGATCGCTATAACAATCAATTAGAGTACTATCTTTTCGTATTGCTTTACGATAATCGTTAATTGATTCATATAAGAAACCTGGCAAAATCGTTTTTGCTTCTTCTCTTTCTAAAGAAAGAAGTTCTTCAATAGAAACATTAAGAGTTTTAGAAATTGCTAATAATGTTTTTCCAGAACATTCTAAAATATCAGCCTTACCAGAAGCGATATCTGCTAAAGTTGTTCTTGGGACTCCACTATCTAACGAAAGCGAGTATACGGTAGTTTTCTTTTCTGAAAGTAAATCTAGAAATGTCATAATTATATTATATCGGTTGACCGACATTTTTCATTATTCTTTAAAAAAATTAAAAGCTCCCTTATTTGTCTAAATTCAGGGAGCATTTTCATTAAGAATGGAGCACCTGGCGGGAATCGAACCCGTATCATTAGCTTGGGAAGCTAAGGTTCTACCACTGAACTACAGATGCAGTCGGAAGGACTCTCCTATTATAGCGAGAATCCTCTGATTTTCGAAGAAATTATTTTTTCTTTGCTTTAACGGTGGATTTTGCGATTTTTCCTTTATTGGCTCCTTTGGAGTTGTGAACTTGAAGGGTGGCCCCTTGATTAATCGCCATTTTTTCGCAATATTCTTCCGCTTCGACTTTCGTCTTGAATAATTTGATCACTTTGTCGCTGCCGGCGATGGAAACTTTCCACATGTTGTCGGATGCGCGTTTGGAAACGTGATAAACTTTCGTGCCAGAAGGTTTTGCAGGCGCGGCCTTCTTGGCAGGAGCCGCTGTTTTGACTTCTTTCTTTGCCATAGATATGTCCTCGATTTCTTGTTTTTATTGTAGATAGTGAATGTATCTTTTTCTAGTCTTTATCGAAGAATTGTTTTCAAATCTTCAAGGGTTGGAAGTATAAGCGCATTCTTGGCTTGGCTAAGAATTTTCGTGTTCTGATGACCCCGTGCGATTAAAATCGACTTCCCGCCTAAGGCCAAAGCCACTTCGTTATCATGCAATGTGTCGCCGACGAAAACGACTTTTTCCATATCCATTGGGTTTTCTTCAAAGAAACGCTTCCCTGATTCCAATTTAGAAGTGGCATAAATATCTTGAATCCCGACAACGTCATTAAACACCCCTTCTAGCCCTAGGAGATTTAATTGACGGTATAGATTGGTCTGTTTGCTGGCTGACAATAAGACGAGGCGTTTGTTGGAAAAATATTTCAACACCTCTTTGACGTCAGGGAAGGTGTGAAGAGTTTTGAATTTGGCGTTATAGGTCTTGTCAAAGTCAATGGCCAGCTCATCGAAATCGTCTTTCGGAAAAACAAATCCTGCACGACGATAATACTCAATGATCGGGAAAGTGAAGATCGAAAGATAGGTCTCTTTGGTGACGGTGGGGTGTCCGCATTGGGTGAGAAGGCGATTTAGCATATTCCAGCAAATATCGACATCATCGACAATCGTCCCGTTGAAATCAAAGACAATGGTCTCACACTGTATTTTATCCATACGGCTATTTTACTCGAAAATGGGTTGTTTTATTCAAGAAAATAGTAGACGATATGAGTATGAATGTTCTGATGTTATTAATCCCTAAGGCCAGGGTTGATTTTCTTTTCAGTGACTTCACCGTCCGCCAGGCATTAGAAAAGATGGAAGTTCATGGCTATAACATGATTCCCGTTATCGATCGCAAAACTGGAGTTTATCAACGTTCTGTCCAATATGGGGATATTCTTCATTATTTGTTGCTTCATCGCCTGGATTTCGAAGATTTGGAACGAATCCCATTATCCGAGATTGTCAGCGCCAGAACGATTCGTCCGGTCTATAGCACGGCCGACACAAAGAATATGGTCGATATCATCATGGATCAGAATTACGTCCCCGTGATTGATGATAAAGGCGTTTTCATCGGAATCGTGACTCGCAAGGCGATTATGTCGCAATTCCTGGTCATAAAATAAAAAATTCGGAACGTTCCGAATTCTTATTTTCGATTGGTGGGTAGTAAGAGGCTCGAACTCCTGACCTTCTGTACGTCAAACAGATGCTCTCCCAGCTGAGCTAACTACCCAACCGATATGTCGCGGCTTTGTAAGTCGCTCGAATATTATAGTAATCTCCGCTTTTTGAAACAAGGGGCAATTTTAAGTTTTTTCCTCTCGTTTGATTCTTCCCTGAAAGTAGACAAAAAGAAAAAGATCCAACTGAATTCCGATGGATCTCAAAAATTTAAGATGGTGCCGACAAGAGGACTTGAACCTCCGACCCACGCGTTACGAGTGCGTTGCTCTACCAGCTGAGCTATGTCGGCGCGTTGTTTACTATAAATCAAAAGCGCTTTTCTCGCAATAAAATATCAATAGGAAGATTTCAATCTGGTGATGATAAAGAAGGTTGAAACTGCCTCTGAGATGATGGCCAAAGGATCTAAAATGGCAATGAAAACATCCGCGCTTGGAGCATTCACAAAGAGCAAGGCAGGACGGAATCCATAAGTCACAATGACCAGAATCATGAAAATCAAGGCTAAAGTCCTCAATCCGACATAAGAACTATAACGTCCGATGATGAATTGTCTTAAACGAATATAGAGAAAGATGCCAACCACCAAAGCGGCAATCGCACAAGCCACATAACCGACATTCAAAAGAATCGAATACCAGCTGCCTTGGAAGATCATCAAAAACCCGCCGTTCATCGTGAGGGTCAAGATGTAATACCCGAAATCCCATAACAGATAGAAAAGGAAGATCAGAATCCCGGAATAGACTAGACCCGTTCCTTTGATGGAACCGACCAGAATAAAGATAAAGGAGACAAATAGGATGACATAATTCCAGACGCCGGCGAACATCGCATAGCCGTCGTTATGGTTTAAAATGGCAAAATAAGTGAAAGCACCGACTAGTAAAGCCAGACCAATCGAAGCAAACAGAATCGAAAGATAACGTTTGTAATGGTACTTCAGTTTTTGAAAGAAAAGGCCGCTTCTCATATTAGTCATTCTACACTTTTTTCTTTTATACTTGTAATCATGATAGATTTCAAATTCGTTCATGGCCTCGACGAAGACGCCAAATTTGTGCGCCAAAAGGTTTTCGTGGAAGAACAAGGATTTCAAGATGAAGAGCCGGAAATTGATAAGAGGGCCTGGCATTTCGTTGTCTATTACGCTGGAAGACCAATCGGCGTGGCCCGCTTTTATGATGAGGATCCCGAAACTTGGCATATCGGAAGAGTCGCCGTCTTAAAAGAGTACCGTCACCAAAAAGTCGGCCGTTATATCATGAAATTCGTGGAAACGAAAATCGAAAAAGAACTTGGCGGGCGATGGGCGATTTTGCAGGCGCAAATCGAGAAAAAAGATTTTTATCTCCGCTGTGGCTATCATCCGATCAACGACGGAGAAATCATCTATGACCAAGGCCACCCTCACATTATGATGGCCAAATTCCTTAAGAAAAACAGCAAATACAAGCCAAGGACCAAATATTGAAAAACCCCCATTAGGGGGTTATTTCATTCATGATGTTCGACTTCGAAACGATAAAGCTCGACGTCTTCGTTTAGAGGAATGTCCGCTTTTTGTTTGCAAATTCTAATTTGTTGCTCTGGCGTGTCAATGCCCGGGAGGTTAGGCAGCAAAACCGCGTGATGATCTTGCCATTCTACCATCACTCCATAAATTTGCGAATCTAAATCGGCAACCCCCAAGATAGGGATTAGGTTCTGAATCACGTCAACGGAGATGATTAAATTATCTAATTGATCTGGCTGTAAAGGCTCAAAACGTTCGTCTTTGCATGCGGAGGCGATCGCATTGGCGATGATTTCCTCGCCGACGCACTTCTTCTTCGCTTTGATCGTGCCAATGCAGCCTCGAAGTTCGCCATCCCGACGAATGGTGACAAAAACACCCGCTTTGCGTTTAGTGATATTTGGATCAAAGGTTTCCGATAATTTCATCACCCTTTTTGTGGCGATATAAGTTTCGATTGCTTGACGGGCCAGACGGACATAGACATCCGCCTTTTCCGCCTTTTCTTTGGCAATGAGTCGTTCTCGGCTCTGATATAGTTCCAAGAAAGCGCGAGAAGGGTTTTCTCCTTTGACGGTATATCCGACAAAACCATAACCGATGCCAAATGGCGCCTCATGAGAAAGTCGCATTGGCTCAACATCATAACGATCTAAACATCCAGCCATGATGGTAAAGGCAGGATGGCCACATTGGAGGGCCTGACCCAAAAGATGACGATTGAAAGACAACAATTCGCCAAAATTGCCTTTGCCCATGATGCGCATGATTTGCTCATCATACTGAATTCCTTCTGGGCGATAGCCATTCGTGCTTAAACGAGACTGGCAATGCGATAAATCACCGGAGGCGATGATCACCACGTTTCGATTGAGTTTGTCTACCGCCTGACGAATGGCTTGGCCAAAACGATAATGTTCTGCCAACGATTGCCCGGAAACGCCAACACGGACGCTAAGGAAATCACGGAATTCTTGATTCACATAATAAAGCGGCACCATCGTTCCATGATCGATGGATCGTTCTTCCCCGTTTTCCACGCCACCAAGAATTTTCTCGGCCTTGCATTGAAAAGAAATCTCGCGAGCCAATTCTTTGTCATAAAGCATGCGGAAAGAAATGTCGGGTGCCCCATAGGCTTGGAAGGAGCCAATCCCCACTTCGCCATCGGCGATTTGAAAGAAGTCCGCATAGCTTTCGGCATGAGGGGAAATCCAAACGATCGTTTCAGGATGAAGATGGGCGATTTGTTTGGCGATCAAGCGAAAAGAGGCGACCGTGGGAGAGAGGTCGTTTTCCTTTCCTTTTCCGATTTCGGGAATAGAAAGCACGGGGTGTGGAACCATGAATGCTGCGACGATTGCCATTTTAGTAAAGTTCTTTCTTCAATTTTACGGAATCCTTCTCGGTTATTTTACGGATCGGGCGGCAAGGAATTCCATAGGCAAGATAGCCGTCTGGGATTTTTCCTGTGACGACAGAACCGGCACCGATGACGCAGCCATCGCCGATTTCAGCGCCTGCGCAAATGGTGACGTTGGAGGCGATCCAGCAATTATTGCCGATTTTGATGGGGGCGCCATATTCTTGATCGGTCATGCCATGTGGTGTCATATAAGGATTCCTCTCTTCGGGGAGCAAAGGATGCAACGGGGGCTCAATAGAAACATTAGGGCCGCAAAACACATTATCGCCGACAATCACCGGACAAACATCGAGACAGGTGAAATTAAAGTTGCAGTAAAAGTTTTTGCCTGTTTTGAAATTTTTCCCATAGTCAAAGAAAATCGGGCCCTGGAGAAAGGAGCCTTCCCCAAGATGAGGAAGCAGTTCTTGGATGATTTCCGTGCGGGACGTGCACTCATTTTCGTCCATTTTGTTATAAGCATAGCAAAGAGAGTGAGCGTGCTTTCTTAATTCCGCCAAAGCGGGTTCGTTAGGGTCATATAATTTCCCTTGACTCATTTTTTCGAATTCGTTCATAAATACCTCTTTGGTATTTTAATCATTTTGAAACCTTAAACATAGAATAAACACGATTCCCATGCTCAAATCTTGAATTTGGCAAGATGAGTTATTAATCTTATACAATAAGATTTCAGAAAGGAGATTTCCTATGGCTTACACCTGTCATCATCTGGATAAGTTCGTCTTTGCCAACATCGATTTGGCCGAAGAACAGCTCGAAACGAAGAAAAAAGCCCTGATTATTTTGGCTGGTGCCTCATCTTCTGGAAAAAGTTTTTTGTCCCACAGTTTAAAGCATGCGTTAGAAACAAACGGCCATAAATGTTTGATTATCTCTTTAGACCAATATAACGTCGGCCTTTCGGGAATCATTCCTAACAAAGTCAATCTCCACCGTTTTGACAATCAACTCCCTAATCTCAAAGAAATCAAGGAGAAAATTCACGATATTATCGTCGACATCCCTTTTGAACAAAAATATGGCGAAGAGGCAATCGGGAAAATCAAGGAAGCCGTCTCCCCCCTCATCGCCTCAGAAGATTTGGCAGACTTTTTAGATGGGCTGAAGGAAGAATGGGGGCATTTGAATTTCGATGAGCCTACGGTCTATGACCTTAAAGAGGCTGGGCAAGACATTCAATCTCTTTTCAAAGAGGAAAAAGTCAAGGCGAAGTCTTATTCGAAGATCATCTCAGAAAGAATTCCTTCTCAAGAGATTTGGGACGGAAAAGATTATGACGTTTTGATCGTTGAGGGCATTTATGCTTTGAATCATGTTTTCTTGGACGAATTGAAAGGGATCAGCCCCGTCAAAAATTATATCGAAGGCAATCCAAAAACTCTCTTCCTTCGCCGTATCGTGCGCGACAAACAGACCACTTCTGCCAGCAGCGCCTTTACCGTCAAACTTTATTTCAATTACATCATGGATTCCTATCGGGAAACGATTTTGCCCACCCGTGATGCTGCCAACATCATTTTTGTCAACGACTTCTCTTTCGGAGAACTTCGGACAGGCGAGATGTTCACCTCCCGTGACACCCTCCCGATTCAAAACGAAGGCGCGGCGGAAGAATTGAAGAAACGTTCGCGCATCCTCAATGTGTCTTATCAGAAAGATTATTATTTCAGCGTTCCCGACGAAAAGCTGGAAAATCAAAACCTCTTGCGTTTCCGTGAGCTTTCTTTCGACGGAGGAAAGACGTTCGTTCCCGGATCTTTGGTTCATAAAGGGGCGCCGAAATTTCGTTCCGACAACAAAATAATTCGCCCCATCAACATCCTTCTAGACGAAGAAGAAATCAAAGAGGTCTGGAAAACTAATGATGAGGCCATTTTCACTTTCCTTGACCATGGTTTCATGATTTCCGGCGCGGAGCAAAAAATCAAAACGAGGTTTGTTTATCAAGGACAGGTCTTTACTCTTTACGATGTGAAGGGGAAACAATCTTATTTAGAAATCACCGGATGCACCAATGAGGCAGTCCTCGAAGAGATTCGCTCTCTCATCTTAAAAAAATAACGCTTGAATATCTTTGAATGTGTTTCAAGATACCAATAATGGAGAGTCTGCCTGATGTTTAAATTGTTTCGAAAATTCAGAGCCTTGGATTGGCTATTCATCGCCATCATTTTAGGTCTGACCTTCTTTCAGGTCTGGTGCACGATGCAAATCACTGACTCGATTGCCAACCTGATGCGGGAAATCAATTACATCGGATACCAAAATGACCCTTCTTTGCTAGGAGAGGAGATTTTTGCGATCTATCGGGCGAATGGCAACGATTGGGACGCTCTTTATTTGACATTAGAAGGGGCAGGGGCCAGTGAGGCCACTTTGTCTATGATTCGGGCAATCGCCGATGCTAGTGTGTCTCATATTTGGGGACACGCCGGCTTCTTGGCTCTTTACGTCGTGGGTTACACGTTGACGGCAATGACCATTTCCGTGATTGCCGCGGCTGTCACTTCTCATTTTTCCACTGCCATCCGTTCTGAAGTCAACGCCAAAGTATCGACGTTCTCTCTCAATGAAATCCGTCAATTTTCCACCGCCTCTCTCATTACCAGAGCGACCAATGATATCGAGCAGATTCAGATGTGTATTTTGATGATGTTGCGAATGGTCTTTGCCGCGCCGATCACGGCCGTTTGGGCGATTTGCAAAATCCAAGCCTCCTCTTCCGCTTTGACTTTAACCACCGCCACTTCCATCGTTTTCCTTATTTTGGTGCTAGGCGTATGCATGATTTTGGTATTGCCGAAATTCAAACGATCCCAACTTTTGATTGACCGTTTGAATGGCATCACGAGAGAACACATCACCGGAATCCGCGTCATTCACGCATACAATGCCGAGCAATATCAGGAAGATAAATTCAAAACGGCAAATGACAATTTGATGAAACTAAATCTTTTCACGGGTCACGTAATGGCTGTTTTAAATCCACTTATGACGATTGTCATGGATGGCGTAACCGTAGGGATTTTGGCTGTTGGTGCCTACGTCATCAACCAAGGCAATACTGACTATGCCACGATTTCCGCTTTCTCTACCTTGGCCGTTCAAATCATCATTTCCTTCATGATGCTATTGATGATGTTCGTCTTGTGGCCGCGAGCCTCGATTTCCGCCAGGCGCATCAATGAGGTTTTAAGTACCAAGTCGACCATCCTTGACCCAGTGGAAGAAACGGAGCCAAAAGAAAAAGGGACGCTGGAATTCAAAAATGTCACCTTTCAATATCCCGACGCTGAAGCCCCCGTTGTCTCCAACATCAATTTCAAAGCCAAAGCAGGCGATACCATAGCCATTGTCGGCTCCACGGGGTGCGGGAAATCTTCTTTGGTGAACCTGATCGCCCGTCTTTATGACGCCACAGAAGGCGAAATTCTAGTAGACGGGGTCAATGTAAAACAGTTAAAACAAAAAACACTTCGTTCGCGAATCGGCTTTGTCCCTCAAAAGGCGGTTCTTTTCTCAGGCACCGTCAATTCGAATATCAAATTCGCCGACGCTGCCATTAGCGATGAAGAAGCCATCGAGGCCTCCAAAATCGCCTGTGCCGATGAATTCGTGTCTCAACTTCCAGAAACTTATCAGTCGCCGATTTCCCAAGGAGGCACCAACGTCTCTGGCGGTCAGAAGCAAAGACTTTGCATCGCCAGGGCATTGGCGATTAAACCAGAGATCCTTGTCTTCGATGATTCTTTTTCGGCCCTCGATTTCAAAACGGATTCGCAAGTTCGCGCCAACATCAAGCAAGCCTTGCCCGAAGTGACCAAGGTGATTGTCGCCCAGCGCATCGGAACCATTATGGATGCGGATGAGATTCTCGTTTTGGAGAATGGGCGCGTCGTTGGGCAAGGGAAACATCAGCAATTGCTGGCAGATTGCCAAACATATCGCAGCATCGCTTTGTCACAGCTTTCAAAAGAGGAATTAGGTTTATGAGCCCCCGTCCACAGCAGGAACGCAAAAAATTAACCAGAGACGAGCAAAGCCAGGCGGTGAAAAACCTTTTTGCTTCCACCAAACGATATTGGTTCTTTTTCCTTCTCGCCGCCGTTTTGATTTTAGTCACGGTCATTATTTCCATTCTGGCCCCGAATTTTGTCTCCGACATGACCAACGAGATTTCCGACAATGCCGCGGCAAGAAACATTGATATGGGGAAAATCGGCAATTATGTCTTGGTTTTGGCCATGATGTATGTCGCCTCAGCAATCTGCTCTTATTTCTCCTCTTTCATCATCACTTCCACCACCCATCGCTACGCCAATCAATTACGAAAGAGCATCAGCGCGAAAATCAATCGCATCCCTCTTTCTTATTTCGACAGCACCCAAATTGGCGACATTCTTTCCCGGGTCACCAACGATGTCGACAATCTATCTTCTTCTATCGACACCTCCATCTCTTCTTTGCTAAGCGCCATTTTCATGTTGGTCGGTTCTTTAATTGGTATGTTCGTGAATTGCTGGCAACTTGCCTTGGTGGCCTTGATTTCCATCCCGTTGATGTTGCTTTTTATTGCTTTGATCATGAAAGTGGCAATGCCTCAATTTATCAAACGCCAGACCCAAGTTGGCGTCGTTCAGGGGGCGGTAGAGGAAAAATTCTCTGGTCAGCTGGTCATCAAACTGTTTAATGCCGAGGAGGGGCAAGACCAATCTTTCGAAAAGAAAAATCAAAAATTAGGGAACTTGATTTTCCGAGCCCAATTCTTCGGCGGACTGATGAATCCGATCACATCTTTGATTTCTTATCTTTGCTATGGAGCTGTCATTGTCGTCGGGGGAATTTTAATCGCCCAAGAGACGCCGGGGATCAGTTTAGGCACGATTGCGGCCTTCATGATCTATGTCCGTCTTTTCCAACAGCCATTCACCCAGATTTCTCAGGCTTTGAATATGCTTCAAAGCGCCCTTGCGGCCGGCAAACGAGTTTTTGATTTCCTCAACGAGAAAGAATTCTCTGACGAAAGCGACGTCTCGACGAAACTGTTGTTGGCAGGCAAAGGCGTTTCAGGTGAAGTGAAATTTGAGAACATCCACTTCTCTTATGACCCATCGCGCGAAATTATCCATGATTTTTCCGCTGAAGTAAAACCAGGCATGAAAGTGGCTATCGTTGGCCCGACTGGGGCAGGGAAAACCACGATGGTCAATCTTTTGATGCGGTTTTATGAAATCAACGAAGGGAAGATTGAAATCGATGGGGTCTCCACCAAGGAGATGAAGCGGGAAGAGATTCATCATATTTTCGGCATGGTTTTACAAGATACGTGGGTTTTTGAGGGAAGCATTCGTGATAATTTGGTCTATAACACCCCGAACGTCACCGAGGAAGAAATCCAAGAGGTCTTAAAAGAAGTCAAGTTGGATTATTATGTCTCTACTTTGCCAGGCGGAATCGATTATCCAATCAAAGACGCGAATTCTCTTTCTAGCGGGCAAAAGCAGCTCATCACGATCGCTCGGGCGATGTTACGTAAATCGCCGATGATGATTCTTGATGAAGCCACTTCCAATGTTGACACACGAACGGAGGAAGTGATTCAAGAAGCGATGGACAAATTGACCAAAGGGAGAACCTCCTTTGTCATCGCCCATCGCCTATCGACCATCCGAAATGCAGATTTGATTCTTGTCATGAAAGATGGCAATATCGTGGAGCAAGGCAATCACGAAGAATTGATGGCCAAGAATGGTTTCTATGC